>Ga0209777_10002383_pt1 | contig 24863 bp, 23 predicted proteins | sample FrelakmetHBP12HB_FD_187147 | JGI IMG/M metagenome (GOLD analysis project Ga0209777, IMG submission 187147) | Freshwater lake sediment microbial communities from the University of Notre Dame, USA, for methane emissions studies -HBP12 HB (SPAdes)... | ecosystem: Environmental > Aquatic >... | reverse complement strand
CGTTAAGAGCTAGACCTTGAGGTCGTCCTCTCTGCTTTTCCTGCAGACCAATCCAGCCTTCAGACACGTATCGGTTCCACCAAAAATAGAATACTTTGCGGCTTATCTTCCCTTGAGCACAAATCTCAGAAACACGCATGTCCTCTAAACGTCGCCTAACAATCCATTTCCTAAGCTTCTCCCAATCCCGCTCCAAACGTCACACTCTCACCCAATATAGAAAGTGTTACCCATTTACTAGATAGAACACCGAAAAATTTTTTGAGAAAGATTTTATACCTAAAACAATCATTCTTTATCAAGGATAAACATGAAGTTTTTAATCATACAAAAAATCAGACGAGAAGTCCCCATAGAAAAATGGGCAAAAATGCCCCCGTTGCAATTCAAATATTTTGAAAACCTGGAAAAAGAAAAAACACTCGAAGTCTACTACCACCTCATCGGGCAGCAGGGCAGCATGCTCGTAGTCAACGTTGACTCAGACGAAAAACTCTCCAAAATCATCGGCCAAGACCCCATGTTCTTCGATTCAGAACGCGAAATCTACCCCTTAACCACACGCCAAACACACGAAAAACAAATCAGAGAACTTCTCCAGCCAAAGCGCGAAGCCGGTTTCTAAGAATGGGTTGCCACGGCGGTTTTAGCCTCGGCGAAGCAACACGGCGGTCATGGTATAATCCAGACGCCATCCTAAAAGACTTAGGCGCGGGCATGGTGTTCATGGACATCGGCTGCGGAGATGGCTTCTTCACCGTTTTAGCCGCAAAAAAAGTCGGCGAAACCGGGAAAGTCTACGCCGTGGACATCGATGTTTCAGCAGTGAAAAAACTGAAGCAGAAAGCCCAAGTAGCAGGCTTAAAAAACGTCACCGCTAAAGTTGGAGCGGCTGAGGACACGGTTTTCTGCAAAAAATGCGCCGACTTCGTTTTCTACAGTATGGATTTGCATGATTTCAACGACCCCGAAAAAGTGCTCAAGAACGCTAAAGAGATGGTGAAGCCTACAGGGCGGCTGATTGATTTGGACTGGAAAAAAATTGAGATGCCGTTTGGTCCGCCCGTTGCCATCAGGTTCAGCGAGGAAAAAGTAGCAGGCTTGATGAAGTCAGCGGGTTTCACCGTGGCAGAGGTTAAGGATGCTGGACCATATCATTATTTGGTTACAGCTAAGCCGTGATGGGGCTCATTTGGCGTTTGCGTAGAGCTCAAGCAGGTCACGCTTGAACCGGTCAGGCTCATTTTTGTAAGCGGCGTGGCCTGCGCCGTCGTAGACGATGAGTTTAGCGTTGGGCAGTTTGGCGGTTAAGGCGCGCATGTCTTCGCTTGCGATGATGTTGTCTTCTGAACCCCAAATTATAGTCGTTGAAAACTTAAATTCACTGAACACCTGCAGCAAATCTGGCTCCTGTGATCTTGCAGGTGCAACCAACAACAGCGCCTTCACTGGAAACCTAGCCGCATACCGCATCGCCATGTTGCCGCCTATGCTGGCGCCCACGACAACGGGCGCTGCTGAACCAAAAACAGATTTGACCGCTTCGTTCACGTAGGCTGTGTTTTTTTCGGGGTCGCGAGTTTTAGGCTGGCACTGGCTCTTCAAGCCGTAAGGCATGTCTAAAGCCAGGAAAGGTACGCGTTTTTTCATCAACAAATCTGTGACGCCTATTTGTTGCCAAATACCGCTTGTGTATGATAAGCCGTGCAGAAAAACAATCGGGACTCCGGGCGCAGTGTAGTATAGGGCACTGCATTTGTAGCCTGAAACGTTCAAGGTTTTCTCCAAAACCAACTCTCCATAATTTGCTATGCACACAGCCGCTTATAATGGTTAATTTTGATTTTGGCTGCTTGCTTGCGAAAAGAATAATAGCCCACAAAAGCCACTAGTTCCTTGGTGATTTTTTGACGGTTAAAGTCGGCGATAAAGCACCTGATTTCACGCTTCCATCCCAAATGGGCGACAACGTGACGCTCTCAGAATTCTTGGGCAAAAAGAACATTGTTCTCTATTTCTATCCAAAAGACGAAACAATCGGCTGCACAAAAGAAGCCTGCACATTCAGGGATAACTACGAGGAACTAACTAAGCTGGGCGCTGAAGTTCTCGGCACAAGCGGGCAGAGCGTGGAATCCCACAAGTCCTTCGCCAGCCACTATGGGCTGCCGTTTATTCTTCTCGCCGACGAAGGCAACAAAGTCAGAGAACTGTACGGCGTGCCCTCTAGCATGGGTATACTTCCTGGACGAGTCACATACATCATCGACAAGAAAGGCGTAGTCCGCCACATCTTCAACTCCCAAACCCAAACGCGGCGGCATGTGGAAGAAGCCAAGGAAACGCTCATTGAACTCGAAAAAGAAGAAAAAGCCGCCGTTTAATGGAGAACCCGCATGCTCAACATATACAACACGTTAACTCGGAAAACTGAACCGTTCCAGCCCGCAGAAGAGAAGCAGGTCAAAATGTACACCTGCGGACCATCAACCTACCAGCCTGCCCACATTGGAAACTACCGCACCTTCCTCTTCGAAGACATCCTCCAGCGCTACCTCGAATACTTATGCTACAGCGTCAAGCGAGTGATGACGCTCACCGACTTGGAGGACAAAGCGATTGCGCAGGCAAAAAAAGAAAATCTCACCGTGGAAGAGTTAACGCGCAAGAACGAAGCGGTTTTCTTCGGGGATTTTGAGTTTTTAAAAATCAAAAAGCCCGATTACCCAGTCAGGGCCTCTGCGGCAGTAGACCACGCATCAAAACTAATCGAGGCACTAACCGAAAAGGGCATCGCCTACAGGTATACCTACAAGGGCGCAGAGAACTTTTATTTTGACCCCTTAACATTCAAGGGCTTCGGAAAACTCGCACACCTGGACATGAGCAAATGGCCCAAGACGAAGCGCCGCTTCCACAAAGACACCTATCCAGGTACGCCTTGGAACCGGGGGGATTTTGTGCTCTGGCACGGCTGCGGACAAGACGGCATATGCTACCAAACATCCATCGGCAAAGGGCGGCCAGCATGGAACATTCAGGATGCATCCATCGTAACGAAAACCCTCGGGTTCACAGTGGACATTGGATGCGGCGGAATCGATAACTTGGTGCGGCACCACGATTACACGCTCGCGGTTGCCGAGGCGATTTCGGGTAAGCAGTTCTCAAGGTACTGGCTGCACGGCGGCCACCTGTTTGTGGAGGGAAAAAAAATGTCCAAGAGCAAAGGCAACGTTTACTACCCACGCAACCTGTTGGCGAAAGGCTTCAGCGGCGCACAGCTAAGGTTCTTCCTTATCTATGGTCCTTACAGGAAAAAACTGGACTTCGCCTTCAAAAAATTTGCCGAAACCGTTCAAACACTGGATTCTTTCAAAAGAATGGTTGCAGAGTTGCAGGAGACAAAACCCTCGGGTCAAGCGGAAAATCATGAGGCGCTGATTAACAAGATTATGGCCGATTTTGAATCTTGCATGAACAACGATTTAAACGTGAAATCTGCCTTCGACAGCCTAAACACAACAATCGGAGAACTCCACAGAATGCGTCAGTCGTTGGGCGCACAGGACATAAAAAACACTTTGACCTGCCTACGCAGGGTCGACAGCGTGCTACAATGCATCTTTTAATGCTCTAGACTAAATCGCCCACAAACTTTACTTTCTTAAAATTTTCATCTCGGTGTGGAGCCATCTCGAGTTCGTCTGTTAGGTCCTTTCCCGCATCATGCATGCCGATGTGGTCGCCTTCAATCCAGAAGGCGCTGTCAGAAACATCATAGACTTTGCCCTGATAGGCTATGTACGCTGGTTTACCGTTTTTCCCGTTATTCTCAGTTAATTCTTTGTGTGTTACTTTTTTTGGTTGTGACAAAAAATTCACCTGTTTGTTACTTTCTAAAGTTTGAGGATGGTTTTAAACTTTTAGGGGTTGGTTGAGTCAGTTTTTTAAGCTGGGGCCGCTCGATGACTGGTAAGCGGCGTTTATATTGATGTTGCCAAGGTTTGTTTGGCTGTTTATTTCGATGTTGCTAGCGGCTGGGTAGTTGTCTGATTGGATTGGGGATTGGTCGCCTGAAAAATTCTGCGCGTCCGCGTGGATGCTTCCAAGGTTCCCGGTTTGTGAAACGATTTTGGCTCCAACGTCGCCGTCGATGACTAAGCCGACGTTTACCGAGCCCACATTCGTCTCTGCGTTCACCTGAAGGGTTCCCTGCATCATCTTGGTTTGGGTTATGTTCATGGTTACTTCGCCGGTGTTCGATTGCAAATCAACTGTTTGGTTGCCCAAAACACTGGCTTGGCTTAGCCCATAGTATACTGATCCAGCTGAGGTTTTAAGAGACAGATTCCCCGAGATTGTGAAGTTCTGCAGGTTTACTTCAACATTCCCCGCGTTTGCCTGAAGGTTTACTGATTGAAAAACAGCGGGCTTCTCGGAGTCGAGGGTGATTTTTCCAGCTTGGGTGGTGACGTTGACGTTGAGGTTTAAGGCCGGGTTAACGTAGACGGTGCAGGTTACTTGGAAATTATTTGTAAAGAAGCCGTTTGCTTCCGTGATTTTTGTGTTAACTGTCAACACGTTATTTTGGGTTTCGTTGGTGAAAGTTACAGTGACAGGTTTGTTCGAATCGAGTATACCCCTTGAACCTGACGCAGCAGTGATGATGAGGATGTTTTGGCCGGGTATGTTCTGCGTTATTATGTCTACTTGTGCATTGTCAGCTTGAACATTTAGGTTCAGGGTGTTTATGCTCTGGTGGCTGTCCTGGTCAGTTTGGTTAAAGTTCACCGAATCCACCGGCGCGGCAATTATGGCAACGACAACCACCGTTGCCAACAAAATGGCGATTAACGCGACTGCCGCTATCACTAACGGTTCTTTCCTAATAGGCCTGGCTGGCCTAGCGGGAACTACCAGCGCTGGTATCGGCACATAGACGGCGACTGGTGTTCCGCATCTGAGGCAGAAATGCGCGTCTTCATCGAGCTTTGTTCCGCATCTTCGACAATATGGCACAGTGAAACCTCAAACTACGAGGTATGCGGTTAGAAAATTTAAGCATTACCAAAAATTGCAGAACATAGAGCTCCATTAATTGCAGTTTTTTGATGCGAATAGTTTTTGTCTGCCCGCCTGCATATTAGGGTGTGAATGTTTGGTGCCGTTAATCACAAGCTTTGACCCTTGGCGTTCAGGCCTCTGCACTTGCCCATCCAAACTCACGTTTAACCCCTACACGGGATGCGACCACCAATGCACCTACTGCTACGCATCCAGCTACATCCCGAACTTCAAGGACTGCCGCCCCAAAAAAGATACCCTCGCAATGTTGAAGCGGGAAGCGGCTAAACTCAAGGGCGAAACAATCTCAATATCCAACTCATCCGACCCATACCCCCGCGCAGAAGCAACCGAGGGCTTAACGCGCCGGTGCCTTGAAATTCTCGCAGAAACTAACTGCAAAATCCAAATAATCACAAAGAGCAACATCGTAACCCGAGACGACGACTTACTCGCGAAGGTTCCAGCGACGGTTGCTTTAACCATCACAACAGATGACGATAACCTCGCCAAAATCCTCGAACCTTACGCGCCTTCGCCCAGCCAGCGCCTAAGAGCCGCGCAGGACCTAACCAAAGCGGGCATTCCAGTTTCAGTGCGAATCGACCCCATTATCCCCTCGGTAAACGACCAGCCCCAAAAACTCATAGCGACCCTTGCAGGCATCGGCGTCAAACATGTAACCTGCTCAACCTACAAGGCAAAAGCGGACAATTGGATGCGGCTCTCGCAAGCTTTGCCGAAGGTGATGGAGCAGCTTAAGCCGCTGTATTTCAATGAGGGCGAAAGAATCGGTGGTAGCGCACTTTTGCCAAGGGATTACCGCTTCAAAATCCTCAAAGGCGTGCGCGATGTGGCTTTGGCGCATGGGTTGCAGTTTGGGGTTTGCCGAGAAGGCTTAGCGCAACTGAACACTGCAGCATGCGACGGCTCGTGGCTAATGCCCAAGGCTAAGGGAGGATTGTGCTGATGCAGAACCGCGTGGTCATGCTGGCTGACTTCGACTACTTCTATGCCCAATGCGAAGAATTGCGTAGCCCAGCGATAAAAGACAAACCCGTCGTGGTCGGCGTGTATTCGGGGCGCACCGAGGAAAGCGGAGCAGTATCAACCAGCAACTATGTTGCCCGCAAGTACGGCGTTAAATCAGGCATGCCCCTGTTCCTGGCGCAGCGCAAACTCGAAGGCACCGACGCCGTTTTCTTCCATGTTGACCACGAATATTACGACCAAATTAGCGACCGCATAATGCAGATTCTCTGCAGCTACGCCAGCAGCCTCGAGCAGGTGAGCGTGGATGAAGCTTACCTCGATGTTACCGAGCAGGTTGAAGGCAGCTTCGAGAAGGCGAGGGAATACGCCCAAAAAATCAAGGCAGACGTGAAAGCGCAGGTCGGTATCTCTTTTACCATCGGTGTGGGGCCAAACAAACTCGTGGCAAAAATCGCGTGTGACAGCCAAAAACCCGACGGTTTAACCATCGTGAAACCCGAAGAGGCACGGGCTTTCCTTGAGCCGCTGAATGTTGGTAGTCTTTTAGGCGTCGGCAAAAAAACCACCGCGAGAATGGAGCACATGGGCATCAAAACAATAGGTGACCTCGCGAAATATGATTGCCAAAGGCTCATCGAAGTCTTCGGTAAAGTCACGGGTATATACTTTCACAACGCTGCAAACGCGGTCGATAACGAGCCCGTGGTGGAGCAGGGTGAAGCTGAATCCATCAGCCGCATCGGTACCCTCAAACAAGATACCCGCGACCTGGAGTTTATTCTTCAGAAAACCACCGAATTAACCGAAGACGTCTACAGGGAAGTTTCAGAGAAAAACCTCAGCTTCAAAACAGTCGCCATCTACATTGTTATGGTGGATTTAAGCAGCAAAACACGCTCCATAACTCTTGAGCAGCCAACGAAAGACAAAGAAACCATCAACAGCAGCGTCCGCTCGCTCTTCGAAAAGTATCTGGCTGAATCCACGCTTGAAATCCGAAGGGTCGGCGTCAAAGTTTCAGGGTTCAGCCGCGAAGAACCACGGCAAAAGCAGTTAACATTGTTTTTTTCAAGCGATCAGTAACTTGTTGGCAGTTCTGTCGTTTTAGGCAATACACTTTAAATCGGGCATACGTGTAATCGGGTGGAAAAATATAGTTTTGAGGAGTTGAATTTTATGGAAAGGAATGAAGCGTTATCTTTGCTTAAAGATTTGATGGCTGAATGTGAATCGATGCGTTTTGCGACTATTGTTTCGTTGATGCCAACTCCTAATAATGGAAGCTGGACATTAAACGTCAAATGGGATAACAACGACCCAAAAGGTTGCCTCGAAAAAATTGTTCATGACCGAGGAGTAAGCGCAACAGAATTTGAAGATGGACACACAATATTCTATACCACTTAAGATTTTGATCGGTCAGTAACCTTTATTTTTGGCTGTAACCCCATCACTATGGGGTCATTTTGTCATCTTCTAAACAAAAGAAAAACTTACCTCCTGACCAACAGGCTACAGACCGTATCCTACGCTGGGGCACTGACCACCCGGGCATAACGTCAACCAACCCGCAGCTGCAACTGGAAACCTACACTTTGACCGTTGACGGCGAAGTCGAAAACCCCGTGAAGCTCAGCTGGAATGACTTCATGGCGTTGCCCAAAACTGTTTCCGTCAGCGATTTTCACTGCGTGGAAGGCTGGAGTGTGATGGACTGCAAGTGGGAAGGCGTCACAATCAAGGGCATCGAAAAACTCGTCAACCCCCGGGACGTGGCGAGAGCCGTGACTTTTGAGTGTGCCGACAACTACACGACTTCTCTTTTTCGAGAGGAACTTGCAGGTGACGATGTGCTATTGGCGCATAATCTTAATGATGAAGCGCTGGATGAGGGGCTGGGTTTTCCCGTGCGCCTTATTGTGCCGAGCAAATATGCGTACAAGAATGCGTTGTGGGTTGTGCGTTTGCGGTTTACAAGGACCAAAGAGCTGGGCTTCTGGGAGCGACGAGGGTACAGTGACAGCGCGGACGTATGGAAAAATAACCGTTACAGGCGCTAACTTGTAGGCCGTTTAGATTCAGTCAATCGCTTGGTCTTTTTGTATGTTATACTAAGTATATAGATTCTAAAGGGCAGTTTTTAAAAGCGGGATAATCTTTATAAGCGCAATCTAATACTACGTTGGCTCTTTAAGAGGTCGAAAAATATGTCACAGAAAATTGCGGTAAGGCACCGGGTAACCTGCCAGATAACCGCCAAAACGACGGTTCCAGTAGCCTCAAACATGTCTGCGCAGAACCGAAAAGAAGATGCTAATCAAACACTATACTTAAACAGAGTATAAGCAGCAGAACATTTTCTCTTAAGGAGAATATTTTTGCTCCAGTTGAACTCTTTTATATTTGATATTCTCAATTTTACCTCAAGAGGTCAACCCCTTGAACTACACTGAAGCTAAACTCGGAAGAATCTTTATTCTCAGACTCCACCACAACGAAACACTCCACGATGTCGTAGAGAAATTCGCAGCCCAAAAACAAGTCAAAAGCGCACTCTGCTTCTTCCTTGGCGGCGCCCAGGACAAGAGCAAAGTCATCGTTGGACCCAAAGACGGCACGGCGATGCCCCCTGAACCCATGATGACGCTTCTTAAGGGAGTCCATGAATCCTTTGGCGTAGGAACAATCTTCACCGATGAAGAAGGCAACCCCAAGCTGCACATGCATGCGAGTTTTGGACGAAGCGACAAGGCAGTCACGGGCTGCGTGCGGGCAGGAGTGGACGTTTGGCAAATCGGTGAAGTGGTCATTTTGGAGTTGGCTGGTGGCTCAGCTAAAAGAGCAAAGAACAAGGAAACTGGGTTTGAATTCTTAGAATGTTAGCCTAAAAAGCGGACTAAAAAAATTCTGTAGCCCATGTTCCCGTAGAAGTCGCCCCAGAAAGGCTGGTCCTGTGGGTCACCGAACCTGCCTGTACTGTAAATCATGGTTTCTACCTGCGTGTAATCAAGGGTTGTGTTGAAGAATTGAGTGTGTATTCCGTAGTCGAAGAGTATTATGTATTTTACGTTTCGTTCTTGACAGAGGTTCAAGAATTCTGTTATGTTAAAGTTGGGCGTGAAGGAATCGACGGGTAAGTCTGGGTACTGCCAGATTTGGTCTCTTGACATGTTATAAGGCAGGTAGAACTGGAACATGTCTTCGCTGAGAAGGTTGAAGCTACAAACCAGCAAGCCGACTGGTTCTGGTCAAGATGACCAGCCAAATAGTTTGTTGCTTCTTGGATGGGAATGTGGATTTGGTCACGAGCAGTCATCTGGTAAGTGTCGTAGCTCGCGTAGGCAACCAGGGATGCGATTATGAAGATGAAGCATACGGCGGCGAGTTTCTTTTGGCGGTCGCCCCTGATTCCGACTTGCTTCGGCTTCCACATGCGGACCCTGCCGTAGAGAACTATGATGAAGCATGCGGCGGATACGGCTAAAATCGGGAAAAGCGTAGTCACGTAGCGCCATTGCCTGTTAGGTATGAATGTAAAGAAAACATAGACCACCATAAACCATGTGAGGAAGAAGATGTCCTGTTTTTTTCGTCGGTAAGCAAACAGTCCCAAGCCGCATAAGCCTAAAACCAAAATCGGCAGCGAAATCGGGTTGACGGGGATGTCGTTGAAGGGCCAGGTCATTTCGATGAGGTAGAATATGGGTATGGGCTGGAATCGGTTGCTGTAGGCGGGACGGTCTTGGCCTCCTTCGGTCATGACGTACTGGAGAGTTTGAAACTTGGTTACTCCGTTGTACTGGTAAACCATCACAAGCCAGGGTACAACAACCAAAACCACGATCAAAAGAATAACCAGAAACTTTGCGAGGCTGATTTTCAAACGGTTCCTGCATAAAAACAGGATGCTCAGTAGCATCGCGATTGCAGCTACTATGATCTGGTACTTCGCCAAGACACCTATGCCCAGGGCTAAGCCGCTGAAAATCAGGGTCTTGTAGGTGTCCTTAGTCATCCATGAGTAGAAAACAAACATTGCCAGGGTGAAGAAGAAGATAAGCATGGTTTCCAGCATGGTTACTCTTGTGAGCCAAAAGAACCCCGGCATCGTACCCAGCAGGACACTGGCGATTAACGCGTTCTTGGCACCGTAAGTTTTCTTGGCAAATGCAAACAAAACCGCGATTGCCAGCAGCGAAAAAGTCACAGCCACCAAACGCCCGGCAACTTGGCTTGCCCCAAAAATCTGGAAGTACACGGTCGTGATGAGATCGAAGAGGGGAGGGTAGTAACCATAGGTCTTCATGTAATCCCATGTTTGCCCATGGCTTAGCATTACCCCGCCGTACAGATGGGGCATTTCATCCCACTGCACCGACATGTAACCCAAATTGTAGAGGGTAGCCGCACCAAAGATAATTAGGAAAACCAGCAAAGCCAATGTATACTGGTGTTTTTTGGCGAACCCACCTTTACTATGCATGGACTGTTCGCTGGTGCTGGTTGTTTGGGATATGTTTAGTGCCCCTCTATGGAATGAGAATTAGCGGCAGCAGCTAAAAAGAGTTTGCGATACCCCGCAAATGGCTGCATTTTGAATTTTTTGGAGAAAATACACAATTCATTTATGGTATAAAATCATTTGTTTTCCCAGTTTGGGACAGAGTGAATCCGATTGAAGAGTGGGGAACCTAACAGGGAAATTTCAATCCTGCTACCAGCTTTCAACGAGGCAGGGCAGATTGAACGGTGCGTGCGAGAAGTTGAAGCGGCTGTTAGGTCTTTTTCTAAATCATACGAGATAATCGTGTCTGAAGACGGAAGCACCGACGGCACAGAAGTTATCGTTGCAAAAATGGCCAAGAACAACCCAAACATAATTCTACTGCATTCCCCAACACGTTTAGGCAAGGGCAAAGGCATCAAAAACGCTCTCAGCACCTCCAGGGGCAAAATCATAACGTTCATGGACGTTGACTTAGCAACTAACCTCGAATGCCTGCCCCAGCTTCTGCGTGTAGTTAAAGAGAACGGGGGGATGGCAATCGGCTCACGGCATGTTGCAGGTTCACGGGTGCAGCGCGGTGTCTCCAGAACCCTTTTCAGTTTAACCTACAATTTGGCTGTTAGGCTGCTTTTCCTCGACGGCGTCCACGACCATCAATGCGGCTTCAAAACGATGACCCGCGAAGTTGCAGGAGCGGTGCTTAACGGTTCCAAGTCAGACGGCTACTTCTTCGACACTGAGATGATTGTGCGGTGCAAAAAGCTGGGTTTTCCAGTTGTGGAAGTGGCGGTTCAATGGGCTGAAAAGAAGAAGGGTGCCTCAAAAGTTAATCCTGTTCGTGACGCCAAGAAGATCGGGCTGGATTTGCTGGTGTTTAGGCTTAAATCTTAGGTGCAGCTGACTTTTTTAGTCATCCGCTTTAACCTAAACAGCTGCTGGGTCAGGTTTACGAAGGCGGGCACTGGCTGACCAAAAGGCTGGCAGGCACCCTTCACTATCGATTTTGCGATGGCTTCAACGCTGGGTTCAACCGCTTCAATAGCGGTGTAGCCGTAACCGATTTGCGGACCATAATGCGCGTCGGTTCCAGCGACTCTGGAAAGATTAAACTTTTTTGCGCTCTCCTCAGCCTTCTTAACGCTGTTCTTGAAGGGAAAAGCCCGTGCATTTATGACTTCTATGGCGTCGAAAGTAGCGCAGACCTTATCCCTTAAGCATCCCTTGAAGAGGACGTAGGGGTGGCATGCGATTGCGACTCCGCCGGCTTTGTGGATGAGCTCCACGGTTTCAACAGCGCTGAAACCCCTTGGAATGAGCTCTTTGATGTTTAACGCTACTATGTGTCCGTCGGCGCTGGAGATTTCCATGCCTGGAATTATGAGGAAGTCGGTTTCTTTGGCGATTTTGTAGGCGCCTTCAAGCTGGTTGTGGTCGGTGACGGCGACGGCGTTCAACCCGCGCTTCTTCGCGTAGTAAACGAGGTCTTTTGGGGTTATCAGTGAATCTTTCGAATAGGTCGTGTGAACGTGGAGGTCTGCGTTTATCTGCATTAATTAACCCCCCCTATTTTGGAGGTGCCTTCGTCCTTATCTGTGCGAGCGTTTCTTCGAGTTTTGCTTCGTCAGAGTCGATTTTGTGGAACAATGGGGTTGGTTTATTGATTTTGTGTCCTGCTTCGATGGGTTTTAACGCGTCGCTCCAGTTGCTTTTGCCGACGGTTTCGGGGAGGTTTAGTGTCTGCCAAAGTTGCTGTGCGGTCTGCGGCATGAAGGGCTCCGAAACCACCGCGATTGCCTTAACGATTTGTGCTACCACGTAGAAGATGGTGCCTGCTTTTTCCTTGTCAGTCTTCATCAGGTTCCACGGCTCCTTAGTGTTCAGGTACTGGTTACCTATGCGGCTTATGCCGATGAGCGTGTTGGCGGCAGATTGCAACCATGAATCCTCAATTTCTTTAGCCGCCTGCTCCACCTTCTCCTTCACTGCCTGCAGGACTGCTTCGTCGTCTTTGTCGAGTTTGACCGGCGCGGGGATTTGCCCGTCGAACTTGCTGTTTATGAACGAGAGTGTTCGGTGGATGAAGTTGCCGAAGGTATCGTTTAAGTCAGCGTTGATTTTCTCCATGAACGCGGTCCATGTAAAGTTGGTGTCTTTGCTTTCGGGTCTTGTGGCGATTAGGAAGAAGCGCCAGTAATCCACTGGAAACATCTCTAAGGCTTCGTCTATCCAAATGCCGACGCGCTGGCTTTTGGAGGCTTTTTGGCCTTTGAACTGGAGGAATTCAGTGGCTGAAACGTTCCAGGGCAAGTTGTAGCCTTGCCCCGAAGCCAGTAGTAACGCGGGCAGGATTATGGTGTGGAAGGGAATGTTGTCTTTGCCCACGAAATAGAGCGTTTTAGCCTGCTTATCAAACCAGAATTCACGCCACTTCTCAGGCTGCCCAATCCGCCGGCACTGCTCGATAGTAGCCGAAACATATCCCAAAACGGCGTCCACCCAGACGTAGATGGTTTTGCCTTCCGCCCCTTCAAAAGGCGCTGGGATGCCCCATTCGATGTCACGGGTGACAGCTCGGGGGTTCAAGCCCTCTTTTATCCAGTTTAAGCTGAAGTTCTTGACATTGGATGGAAGATGCGGGTTTTCTTTGAGGTACTCTGTTAGGGGTTCTGCGAGTTTGGAGAGGTCGATGTACCAGTGGCGAGTTGTTCTTACTGTGGGCTTGTTTTTGCAGATAACGCAGTAGGGCTCTACTAGTGAGGTGGGTTCGAGGAGTTTGCCGCAGCTGTCACATTGGTCGCCGCGGGCTTTCTCGCAGCCGCAGTAGGGACATTTCCCTTCAACGAAGCGGTCGGGCAAAAACCGTTGGTCATGCTCACAGTAGAGATTTTGGGTATCTTGAGCGAAGATGTAACCGTTCTTCTGGATTTCCAGCAGAGTCTTTTGAACGAATTCCTTGTGGATTGGGCTCTCGGTGCTGGTGTAGTTGTCGAAGGAGGCGTCCCATCGACGGAAGAGCTCGGCGACTTTGGCGTGGTTGCGGTCCGTCAGCTCTTTAGGTTTAATGCCCTGTTTAATGGCTTCGACTTCGATGGGTGTGCCGTGGGTGTCTGAACCGCTCACCATCAACACGTCGCTGCCTTTAAGCCTGTAGTATCGGGCTGTAACGTCGGCGGATAATACGGAACCGACGAGGTTGCCAAGGTGCGGGGTGACGTTGATGTATGGCCAAGCGGATGTAACTAAAACTTTTTCAGGCAAAGGTATCATCAACAAATCGTTCAGCGCCAACCTTATTAAAATTGCTATAACGCCGGGGGACAAAATTTCCGCGCCTATTTTGGTTGTTTCTGCACTTGTGATTGCCTCCAAAACCGCTTGATGCGTTCATATTTGGAGCCTATTAGGATCCTAATAGTTGATCTATGCAGAAACGATAGAGGGGGCCGATGCTGCTTTTTTCTCTAAGAGTAAGCTGTATTGGGTTTTCAGCAGTCAATAATATATTGAAAACCAGTGCCTAACTTGAGAGTTTAAGCGGGCACAATAAAACCGCCGTAATAAGCTTGGTCACTTGGATTAATCGGCTTACCAGCATCTTGGTTGGAGACTTGAACAACACTTAATAAATGCCGCGTAATTTCTCATTGCGAAGGGAGCGAACAGAATTGATTATTGACGACATCCTGAAGGTCATTTATGCGCCGCAGAAGGTTTTCAAAACCATCGTTGCAAACCCAAAGTATCTTGGCGCGTTGATTGTTTTACTTCTTTTCATTGGCCTGCAAGTAGGCTATGAATATTCACAGTTTTCTAAAACTTACACGGAACAAACCACGCCTACAATCGACCAGTTAGGCACGTTTACTAATGCTACGGGTTTGGGAATTGATAACGCCACTACAGTGTGGAGAAGTAGCTCCAACGTTGCGTTAACAAACAACTTTGACGATTTCTTCAACTACAGCGTCTATGTAGCGGGTTCTGGGTTGCAGACGACGGATTCGAATGCTTACTACAGCCTCTTTGGCAACAGCAGCCTGCAAATGGCTGCTAACAACACCAGTACCTTAACTGCGGCTTTAGACATCAAATCAGCCTTAGAAAGCCTTAACGAATCCCTAGTTGCCCAAAAACTCACTTCTCTGTCCAGCGTAACCGTTGACTGCAGTTCATCAGGCTTCCAAAACCTTTCCTTGACCCTAAAGCAGGTGGAGCCTCAATCCGGACCTCAAACCGCAACTTTAACCTTGTATTCACTTAATGACTCAGACTACTACCAGTACGACTTGACGCCTCAATTATCAAGCACGTATACAATCGGTCAATGGAACAACCTCACCATTACAACGGGTCCCAACACAGCAGGCTGGACACCAGCCGGCAACCCGACATGGGGCAACATAACAGCCTTAAAACTGGATTTCACCTATCCATCCACCTCAAACATAACTATCCAAGTTGGCGCCCTGTTCTTCCGCGGTGAATACCTTACTCCAGTTCAATACAACAGCACAGGCATCCTGTTGCAGTTCCTGCAGTTGTTCTCGTTGCAGTTCATCTTCGCATGGTTCATCATGACGGGAATAATTTTCGTAATCTGCAAAGTCCTCAAGAGCTCGGTGCTTTGGAAACCGCTCTTCATAGGGTTAGGCATGGCAATGTTCGTCATGGTTATCCGCGGATTAGTGAACATTCTTGCTTCGTTCGCGATGCCCACAGTTTACTATCCATTCGACTTATCGCTGGGAGTACGCTTTGACCCGTATGCGGCACTGTATTACCCGCAAGAAGCCCTGCGGACACTACCTGCAGCTTCAACCGCAATCTTCAACAACATCGATGCATCAACCGCAATCTTCAGAACCATAGTTTCAGGAATGTTTGCCGTATCCTACCTGTGGCTTGGCGCTTTAGGAGTCATAGTCATCGGGGAACTCAAACCCGAATTCTCAATGATCAAACGCGTTGTCCTGTCTGCCGCCAGCTTAGCCTTAGTGATTCTGGTCTTGATCTTCTTGGTCGGAGCAGTTTAAGCAGCGCCAAAAAAGGCGTTTGCCCAACATTTTTTCATTTTCTTTTTTAGTTAGCAAGATTTATATGATTGCAGCTCGCCTTTCCAAGTGAAAACTAACTGTCAGTGAACAGTTTAGAAGTGAATTAGCATGGTTGCGATTAAAGATTTGCAAGACGGCATGAAGCGGGTCAGCGTTGAAGCTAAAGTAGTCGACAAAGGCGATCCGCGCGAAGTTAAATCACGGTTCAAAGATGAAACCTACCGAATAGTTGATGCTGTAGTAGCCGATGAAACTGGCAGCGTTAAACTTACGCTTTGGAACGAGCAGATTGACCAAGTCAACGTGGGCGACAACATAAAAATCGAAAATGGCTACGTGACTAGTTTCAAGAGTGAAATCCAGCTTAACGTGGGCAAATTCGGAAAATTAACAATCGAATAACCGCCCAGCATCAATCTTTTTTCTTCTTTAGAATTCAAAATTGTTTTATCTGTGACATCGTAAAATTATGTTTATGATTTTAAAGAGAGCGCTCGCTTTTTTCGTTGCCATCCTCTTTTTTGCCTTAGCCATTTCGTTTGTTGTTTCAACATGACCTACTTCGACCCCTTAGATTTAGCCATACGTCTGCTTGCACTTAACGACTTTCTCGCCTTAAGCATCGCCGCTATTCTGACGCCCTTCATCAAAGAAGTGACGCTCTTCTTCAAAAAATCATTCCTAAACATACACGATTACTTTGCCGTAGCAGGTTTGCTTCTGATAACTTTGCATCCGGTTGCCATAGTTATTCAAGCCTTAAACCCCGCTCTCCTGTTGCCCGACTTTGGGTCCTTCTACCTTTTCCTGTTCTACGGAGGCAGCGTGGCGTTAATTGCTATTTACGCAGCTTTTGGAGCGGTGCTTTTAAGAAAAAAAGCTATGGCGTATTGGCGTCCTTTCCATGCGCTCATGTATATGGCGTTGCTCTTTGGGGTGGTCCACGCTAATCTTGTAGGAATAGATTCGCAAAACGTCTACCTTGCAATCATTTACAACGGTTTGTTTGCGGCTGTGCTGGCTGCGTTTGTTTTGAAGCGTCTGCAGTTCTACCGACTTAAGGCACGCAAGAAAAATTAGTTAACAAGCCAAAAACAGCTCTGACGACTGAAACCCCAAGAAATGCCTGAATAAACCTGATTTTTTGAAAAAACTTAATTAATTCAAACAAACGGTCATTTCCTATCGTTTGTGGGGAAGCAAAGTGCAGTTTGAACTTGTCACGCCATTCCAAACTTCGCCGGGGCAGCAAGCCGCGGTCGAGCAGTTAGTGAAAAACTTCTCCACAAAACCCAAACAGACGCTTCTGGGAATCACTGGCAGCGGCAAAACCTTCGTCATGGCAAACGTGATCAACAGACTCCAGAAACCCGCTCTCATCATCGCGCACAACAAGACGCTGGCGGCGCAGCTGTACGCGGAGTTGAAAGAGCTTTTCCCCCACAACCGCGTGGAGTACTTCATCAGTTTTTACGATTATTACCAGCCTGAATCCTATTTGCCCGCGCAGGACATGTACATCGAAAAAGACTCCTCTGTCAACGAGCAGATAGAAAAGATGCGAATGCATGCAGTATCGAGCATCGTGAGCCGAAATGACACGATAATCGTTGCGAGTATAAGTTGCATCTACAGCTTGGGCAACCCCGACGACTTCCGAACCATGGCGGCTGAGCTTGCGGTCGGCAAGCAGATGTCGAGGCAGCAGCTCATCCATGAACTCGTGGACATGCAGTATGAACGCAACGACATGGTTCTTGAGCCTGGAAGGTTCCGCGTAAGAGGCGACACAGTAGATGTTGTGCCCTCGTATGAGAACGAAATATTGCGTGTTGAAATCGAAGCAAACGTGATCAAGAAAATTAAAGAAGTTAACCTGCTAAACGGCGACGTGAAAACAGCGCTTGACAAGTTTACGCTTTATCCTGCACGTCAGTACGTAGTGCCTGAAGAGAAGCATGCACTCGCGCTTGAGCACATAAAACAGGAACTGGAAACAACACTGCCCAATCTGCCTCCGCTTGAAGCCCACCGACTCAAACAGCGGACAAACTACGACCTTGAAATGATTAAGGAAGTGGGTTTCTGCGCGGGAATGGAAAACTACAGCCGCCACTTCGACGGACGCAAACCCGGCGAGCCCCCTTTCACCTTGATGGATTACTTCCCCAAAGACTACCTGCTGATAATCGATGAGAGCCACCAGACTATTCCCCAGTCACGCGCCATGTACAACGGCGACTATGCAAGGAAAAAGAACCTCGTAGATTTCGGCTTCAGATTACCCAGCGCATTGGACAACAGACCACTCAAGTTTGAAGAGTTCGAGAAAAAAATGGGCAAAGTCCTCTTCGTCTCCGCCACCCCAGCCGAATACGAACTCGAAAAGAGTGGTCCGCCAGTAGAATTAATCACAAGACCCACGGGGCTATTGGACCCTGAGGTTGAGATGCGCCCGATTGAGGGGCAAATGCAGGATTTGATGGCGGAAGCCAAGAAAACCATCGCACGGGGCGACCGCGTCTTAGTTACAACCCTGACAAAGCGCATGGCAGAAGACCTTGCCGATTACTTGTCTAAGGAAGGGTTCCGTGTTAGGTATATGCACTCAGAAATCGAAAGCTTAGATCGCATAGAGCTGATTCGGCAACTGCGAATCCGAGAATTCGACGTACTCGTAGGAATCAACCTGCTCAGGGAAGGCTTAGACATTCCCGAAGTAGCAACCATATTCATCTTGGACGCTGACAAGGAAGGGTTCCTGCGTGACGAACGCAGCCTAATCCAAACCATCGGGCGGGCATCTAGAAACGTAAACGGCAAAGTAATCCTCTACGCCGACGTACAGACCCAGTCAATTAAACGCGCCATGGAAATCACGCGGTCCAGACGCAGCTTCCAGAAACGCTTCAACCAGCTCCACCACATAACACCAAAAACCATAGTGAAAAGTATCTCGCAGAAGGAAGGCGTAATCAAAGGCACCAAACACCTGCCAAAATCAGACATAAAACGTCAAATCATCGAGTTAGACGCAAAAATGAGGGAAGCAGCGGAAAGGCTGGATTTTGAGCAGGCTATTCAGCTTAGAGATGCGATTGCAGAGTTGAATGGAGCCCTAGCAAAGAAGATGGAAAATGAAGCGGTAACGCCAGAAAATTAAAGATTTGACGCAAAAAGGTTCTAATCTCCCCCTTAAACTGGTTAATGTTTACAGTTAACAACAGAACGAATTGGTTTACGTTATGAGAGATAACATTTCCGTAAAAGGTGCTCGGGAACACAACTTAAAAAACATCGATTTAGAGTTGCCCCGAAACAAGTTCATAGTTATAACTGGGCTTTCAGGCTCGGGAAAATCCACGTTGGCTTTTGACACGATTTACGCTGAAGGGCAAAGACGGTACGTTGAAAGCCTCAGCGCGTATGCACGGCAGTTTCTGGGACTCATGGACAAGCCAGACATGGACTCCATCGAAGGGCTCTCTCCAGCAATCTCCATCGAGCAGAAAAGCACCAGCAAAAACCCCCGCTCAACAGTCGGCACAGTCACCGAAATATACGATTACCTAAGGCTGTTATTTGCCCGAATCGGCGTTCATCATTGCCCCAAATGCGGCAGTAGCATCCACCCGCAGAGCGCCGAGAACATCACCAGCCTCGTAATGGCTGAAAAAGGAAAAACACTCACCTTCTTAGCCCCAGTTATTCGCGGCATAAAAGGAACCCACGAACAAGTCTTCGAAGACCTCAAAAAACAAGGCTACACCAAAATCCGCGCCGACCAAAAAATCTACGACTCCGACCACATCAAAGAAGAGCTCAAGCTTGTCCGCTACGAGAAGCACTGGATTGAAGCAGTCATCGACACGGTGGCAATAGTGGATGAGGAACGCTCACGCATTTCCGAAGCTGTGGAGCAGGCGCTTTTAGTCGGTAAAGGAACCATGATAATCATCGACGCCCAAAGAGCTGAGGGCGAAAAGAAAAAAGAGCTGGAGCGCTTCGCAGACGAAATCATGTACAGCACTTTTGGCGCATGTCCAAACCACCCTGAAATCGTCTTTGAAAGCCTCGAGCCCAGAATGTTCAGTTTTAACTCGCCGTTTGGCGCTTGCCCAACCTGCCATGGCTTAGGAGAAATCACCGAGGTCACCCCGGACAAAGTAATCCCTGACCCAAGCTTATCCATCATGGATGGGGGGGTGGCGGTTTACAAGGGCACCATGGAACTTAGCTGGCGCGCGCAGCAATTAGCGATGGTGGGCAAAAAACACGGTTTCGACGTGTTCACACCGCTTAAGGATTTCACTGAACAGCAACTTCAAGTACTACTCTACGGCGATAAAGAACCAATCAACGGGAACTGGTCCAACGGTGCGAGCATGTGGATGCGCGATGGCTGGGAAGGCATTATTCCCCAGACTATGAGGTTGTATCGGCAGACTGACAGTGAATGGCGCAAAGAAGACATCGAAAAATACATGACATCCCGTCCCTGCGCAACATGCAATGGCAAAAAACTTCAGCCAGTCGTTCTTGCCGTAAAAATTCTCGACAAAAGCATAATCGACGTCACTGATTTATCCATCGAGGAATCCGTTGACTTCTTCCGAGACTTGCCGCCTAAGCTGAACGAAAAGGAACTTTCGATTGCCAAGCAGGTGCTTAAAGAAATCAATGAGCGGTTGGGTTTTCTTAAAAACGTTGGGTTAGGTTATCTTTCGCTTTCTCGTGCCGCCAAAACTTTGTCGGGTGGAGAAGCTCAGCGGATTCGCTTGGCGACGCAGATTGGCAGCAACCTAATGGGCGTCCTCTACATTCTCGATGAACCCAGCATCGGTTTACACCAGCGGGACAACGCCAAACTTATCAGCACTCTGCAGCGTCTGCGAGATTTAGGAAACACACTGATCGTTGTCGAACACGATGAGGAAACGATGCGGCACGCCGACTACATCGTTGACATGGGACCAGGCGCAGGCATCCACGGCGGGCACATCGTTGCAGAAGGCACCCCGCAGGAAGTAATGAAAAACCCCAGGAGCCTCACAGGCAAATACCTCTCAGGCGAACTCAAAATAGAAGTGCCTACAGAGAGACGCCAGCCCGTCGGCTACATGACTGTTAAGGGCGCTCAAGAAAACAACCTCAAAAATCTCAACCTTCAGCTTCCGTTGGGCGTGTTATGTGGGGTTACGGGCGTTTCTGGTTCAGGCAAGAGCACATTGATGAACTTGACAGTTATTCCTGCATTGCGAAAAATGTTCGGTGAACAGGTTGACAAAATTGGGAAATACGAAAAACTTGATGTTCCAAGTGTCGTGCGCAACGTAATTGTTATTGACCAAGACCCCATCGGAAGAACCCCGAGAAGCAACCCTGCAACCTATACCAAACTCTTCGATGAAATCAGGCGCATTTTCGCTTCCACCAAAGAAGCCAAAGCACGCGGCTACAAAGAAGGGCGCTTCAGCTTCAACGTAAAAGGCGGCAGATGCGAAACTTGCCAAGGCGACGGCGTTTTGCGCATAGAAATGAACTTTTTGCCCGATGTTTACGTTCAATGCAGCGAGTGCAAGGGTAAACGATACAACAAAGAAACACTGTCAGTTCTCTACAAGGGCAAGAACATCGCGGAAGTTTTGGATATGACAGTGGAGGAAGCGGCGAAGTTCTTCGAGAACACGCCGAGGGTTTCACGCAAACTTGAAACTTTGCTGGATGTAGGTTTGGGGTACATTAAGATGGGGCAGAGCTCAACCACACTGTCAGGCGGAGAGAGCCAGCGTATCAAAATCACGCGGGAACTGAGCAAACACAAGTCTGGCCACGTTGTTTACATGCTTGACGAACCCACCACAGGACTGCATTTTGACGATACCAAACGACTCATCAAAGTCCTAAATCGACTGGTGGACAACGGCAACACCGTCTACATCATTGAACACAACCTTGACGTCATAAAAAGCTGCGACTACCTCATCGACCTTGGACCTGAAGGCGGCGCAGCAGGCGGCGAACTGCTCGCACAGGGAACCCCTGAAGAAGTCTCAAAGAACAACGGTTCCTACACGGGCATGTTCTTGGACAAAATACTTAACCACAAGGCAGAAACTGTTTTGGCAGTGAAGTAGCCTGCATGATTCAAATCTCTTCGCCCTCAGACTTCAAAAGCTCCAGCATCCCCACAGACCCCGGCGTCTACCTCTACAAGGATGAAGCAGGCGAAATCCTCTACATCGGCAAAGCCAAATCTCTGCGTTCACGAGTCAAAAGCTACTTTTCCAGCAATGACCACCCAGCCAAAACACGGCAGCTGGTACTGAGGATTCGCCAAATCGACTGGGTTATCGTCAACAACGAAGTTGAAGCGCTACTTCTGGAAAACAAACTCATCAAGCAACACACACCCAAATACAACGTTAACCTAAAAGACGCAAAAACCTACGCTTACATCTCACTTACAAGGGAAAATTATCCCCGAATACTTACCAGCCGCAAAGTTGCGCGGAAACTGGAGTCGTTTGGTCCCTATACGGATGGTTTTACACGGCAGGATTTGCAACGTTTAGTTGTGAAAGTGTTTAAGCTCCGCACATGCAAAACCCTGCCTAAACGCGCCTGTCTAAACTACCACATTCACCTCTGCACGGCACCCTGTATCGGCAACGTAACCCTCGAACAATACGGTGAACAAGTCCGGCAGGCACGCTCATTCCTCAACGGAAACTACCAGCAAACAATCGAACAGTTAAAAGCCCAAATGGAAGCCAACTCACAAGCACAGCAATACGAAACCGCTTTAGAACTGCGCAACCAAATCTTATCCATCCGGCTTGTAACCGAACATCAGATTGTGGATAAAGAACGTCGTTTTGACCAGGATGTACTGGTGTTTCGGCAGGTGGGTGAGAAAATGCTGGCGGTTCAGATGGGAATGCGCAGAGGCGTTCTGCTGGGAAAGAAAGAATTCAGTGTCGATGTGCAGCCGCAGATTGAACAGGAATTTTTGAAGGCATTCTACACCACTAATAGGATACCGCGGGAAATCCTGCTTAACAAGCCCTGTTGGGAAGGCGTGGAAGAGAAAAAGGCTTTAGAAAAGTTTCTTTCAGCCAAAAGGCTCGCGCCCGTTTCTTTAACGGTTCCACGGCGAGTCGATAAGTTGGGGCTTGTGCAGCTGGCAGAGAAAAACTTGGAATCCACCTTAACAGCTGACAGCGCGCTTGTTGATTTGCAGAATACCCTCAACCTTCCAGTGCTGCCGCGGATAATCGAGTGTTTTGACATATCCAACTTGGGCACCGAACACGTAGTTTCAGGCATGGTTAGCTTCAAAGATGCTAAACCCGACAAGAAAAACTACCGCAAATTCAAAATCAAAACCTTCCTAGGGCAAGATGACTTCGCCGCAGTCAACGAGGTCGTCGCCAGACGATACAAACGTTTAGTGGAAGAGAAAACCTCGTTGCCCGATTTAGTGTTGATTGACGGCGGACCCGGGCAGGTCAGCGCAGCAAAATCGGCTCTGCAAACGCTTGGGTTGCAGATTCCGCTTATCGGTTTAGCTAAGCAACGTGAAGAAATCTATCTGCCAGACGAATCAGCCCCAAGAACATTTGACAAGAACAGCCGAATGATGCTGCTGCTAAGGAAAATCCGCGACGCAGCCCACGACTTTTCGCTGGGTTACAACCTCAAACGAAGGCAGATGAAAATCCGCGAAGAATTTAAGTGCTCAAAAAGCTAAAGGTATTTTCTTAGTGCTTCTTCAAGTTGGCTGAAACTTTTTATTATCTTGTCAAAACCAAGCATCAGTTCAAGGTTAATATTGTTTCTTTGATTGTGAGCGGTTTAATAATCTGTTATCGTTTACGATTAAGTGGCTTTATTTTAACAACCGTAACTCTGTGGTTTTACCCCATAGGTGGACCAAAATATGGCTATTCGTGTTTTATTTTCACATTTGCGGTCTAATTCGAAGGTTTCACCTATGGCGCAGCAATCTCCAAACTTTTAGGCTAAAAGCGAAAAACCACGCTGAAAATGGGGTGATTAGTCAAACATAAGGCGTAAATTGAAGAGTTACGGTTTTTAAATTGATCAGGTATTTTGAGTGTTTTCTAAATTTTAGCCTCTTTGAATGAATAATATGTGAAATTAAGCATTTCCCAACGCGGATTACTCAGAAAATCGGAATTAAATTTATAGCTAGCGCTTGCATACCCTCTGTTCTCAAAAAAGGCTTCGAAAATCGGAAAACGAATCCCAAACATGCTTAGAATGGCGTTTTTTGATTGCGTTCCAATAAAACTATTGCAACTTTTATTAGCTCAGAACAGCGTTACTATATTGTTGAAAAATGTCTGAAGATAATTCAATGCCCGAGAAAGCCGCAACCAGTTCTTCCAGTGTCGAAAAAACTGAAAACGTAGTGACCAAGGAACAGTTAGAACTAAGAGAATTCCTGAAACTGCTTGCGGAACTGCAGACAACAGGAAAAATCACGGGGCAGCAGTTCAGAGAAAACCGTGAATTGTGGCTGCATCAACAACCCAATGACCGAGATGTATTAGTGTGGCAACTGAAGAAACTTCTAATCACAGAAACCAAAACAAACCAGCCGAGAAGTCAACCGTTTCAAAAACCACGGAAAATGTAAAAAGACAGCAACATCCATGTTTTAGAAATTAATTGGCGGGTCCGACGGGACTAGTCTACATATGTGCGAAAAGGTACTAGATTGTTGGGTCATTCCGTAGCCTCCTTACGGATAATCTGCTTGAGTTGTTCTGCAAGAATCGAGAGCTGGTGGTTTTGTGTCTGATCATGTGTTTCTGTGATGTTTCCTCTGATTAGTGCGTCTTTGGAAAGGATTTCTTCAGGATTCTGTCCCCATGCTCGTATTATTTCTTTGAGTTGTTCAATGCGGTTTACCTGTGTTTTAGGTCTGATTGCAAGCCCTGCTGATGCGTAGAGGTTTCTTAGGGTTTCTATGCCTAAGCTTTGCACGTCTTCATACGTGCTGATAGTGTGTCCCATCATGTATTCGACGATGTCTGAGTCGATTTTTGCTGTGCTGAGTTGACTTTTGAAGAATTTTCTTAGGCTATGTGTTCTGACGCTGTACATCCAGCTGTTAGGTAGTTTCTTAGAGATTTTAGCGCCGACTGCTAGATCGTGGACGATTTTTCTGATAGTTTTTTCAGTGACGCCTAAAACTCTGTCTGTGGCTTGGC
>Ga0209777_10002382_pt1 | contig 24881 bp, 23 predicted proteins | sample FrelakmetHBP12HB_FD_187147 | JGI IMG/M metagenome (GOLD analysis project Ga0209777, IMG submission 187147) | Freshwater lake sediment microbial communities from the University of Notre Dame, USA, for methane emissions studies -HBP12 HB (SPAdes)... | ecosystem: Environmental > Aquatic >... | reverse complement strand
TGGCATTTGAGTTCAACAGCAAAACTCCTTCGGTGCTTCATGGCAAGTTCCTTTCTCCCGTTTCACGGGACTGGGGTTCCTGCCAACTACTCTAACATATTTTGTCCAACTTCGGGGGTGCAGTCCAATGTATGACCAAACATCGTCAGGTATCGATGCCAGTTTTTTGAATTCTTTTTTGTGTTTGTTAACGACAACTTTGCAAACATCGATTAGTTGTTTAGATGGCACTAATAGTTGGCTAGCAAACCACTCACCCTGGGTTTCAAACCAACTGATTTCTTTAGCAGGAATGGAAATTCTCCAAGTGGCATAGTCATCTACTGATTGAAAAGTCAGTTCATCATAACATGCTCTATGCAAAACATAATGCCCCAATTCATGTGCCAATGTGTAACGATACTTTTCGTTATATTGATTATATTGGACTTCATCCACGTGAATTGTTGACATATCTCTACTCAGAAATCCATTTAAACCATGATCTTTGTATAGTCGTGGAAAGGGGAAAATATCGAGTTCAAGCTTTAGTTCTATAATTTCCTCGACAGGTATAGGAATCTCAAATGAAGGATGATACTGTTGAAGGAAGGTTTCTGTTCGTTTGCCAATTTCGGAGTAGCTGATATATGGGCATTTAAACATCAGCGGAGTTCTCTTTTGATGGATTTAATTAGTTTTCCAAGGTCTTCTTTTGCAAGTTTCTTATTGCGTACTGTTCTAAACAGTACCGGCAATGCATTCATTAGTTCTTGATTAGTGACAATATCATCAGGTATTTTCCCGGCACTGGTTATTGCCAGATCGCAAAAAGTCAACCACTCTTCAGTACCTTCCTTAATCCCCAAAGCTGAAGCGTATTTCAAAAGCATCTCTTTTGATTGTGGCGGTTGGAACAGCCCTCTTTCAATTTTACTTACATTGCCGGGATCAAACCCGTTAATTCGGCAAAACTCCCTTAACGTAAGGTCATTGCTGATTCTCTTTGACTTGAATAATTCACCAAAGGTTTTTGCTATTGTCATATAATTCACCACCTTTCTGTTGTAAATATTTTACAACAGTTAGTTAAAATGTCAAGAGTAATTTTTTATGACCGAAAACGAAACTGCTATTGGGAAAAGATTTATCTATAAAAAAAGTTGAAGAATTATGTACTTAAATATGCTAAAAAACACGAGGTAAAGGGAGATTGCCACGATACCTGAGAGATATCGACCCTGAAGGGCACATGTCGCACGACAATATAAAAAAGATATAAGCATGGGGAAACCTTACCACTTATTCAAGTATAACCCTGTCGAAGGCGATGACTTTACTGTTATCGCCCATCGCGGGGCTTCGGCTTATTTCCCCGAAAACACGATTCCCTCATTTAAGGGGGCAATTGCTATGGGGGCGGATATGGTGGAGATCGACGTTCAGCTTACCTCGGACAAAGAGGTTGTTGTCTTTCATGACGAAAAAATATCACACTGCACGGATGGCCGGGGGAAAATTGCCAATCACACTCTTGCTCAATTAAAAAAACTGGATGCGGGAAGCTGGTACGATAAAAATTTTAAAAATATAAGAATACCAACTCTGGCTGAAGTTTTAGGCGTCTGTAAAAATAAAATTGCGGTGAATATTGAAATCAAAACTGAAGCGGTCAGCAAAATGTTCTTCGGGGGCATTGAAGAAAAATGTCTGAAAATTGTCGAACAAAGCGGCATGAATGGTCATATTGTTTTTTCCAGTTTTGATCCGCGTGCCATTATGCATCTGAAGCAAATCGATAACAATGTAACTGTTGCCGTGTTGTTTGAAAAAAAACATTATGGTTCTAAGCTGCCTTCAGATATAATTGAGTCAGTAGGAGCCGATGCCTTTAACTGTTCCAGTTCTGAATTTAATCAGAAATGGCTTGCCAATATTAAATTAAATAATATTCCTGTAAATATTTATACTGTAAATGATGCGAAAAATATGAAACGTTTTATCAATATGGGTGTCAGTGGGATTTTTACTAATAACCCGGATGTATTGAAAAGAGTGGCAGTGAGTGTAAAAAAGAAACAGGAAAGCGAAGGCCGGAAATAGTGAATATATCAAACTCTTTAATTAAAATAATTGAGGCCGCCCTTAGTACCTTAATTAAAGTATCAGGAACGGACATCCGCCTGCATGGAAATCAGAACGTGCCTGATCAGCCTGTACTCTATGTCATCAATCACTTTACGCGTTTAGAAACCATTTTAATGCCGTATATCATCATCAAGAACATTAAAAAATACCCCATCTCTCTGGCTGACCATTCCTTTTTTAGCGGTGGAATGAGCACTTTTATGGATAAGGTGGGCGCAATTTCAACCACTGACCCGAACAGGGACACTATCTTGATCAACGCGCTTCTCGCCGATTGTCACCCGGTAATTATTTTTCCGGAAGGCCAGATAATAAAGGACAAGAAGATAATAGAGAAAGGCAAATATATAGTTTACAATGCAGGTCTCCGGCGACCGCCTCACTCCGGAGCAGCTCAAATAGCCTTGAGAGCCCAGTTTATACGTGAAAAATTGCGAGTGTTCCGCGCCAGGGACGATGATTCATCCATTTCCCGGATTGCGACACATTTCGGTTTTGATCCTGCGGATGTAGATAAAATTATAAATAAAGAAACTTATATTGTACCGGTAAACATCACCTATTATCCTGTCCGCGCGCAAGAAAATGCTCTCAGTAAATTTGCCAACAGATTTATCAATAATATTTCAACACGGTTTCAAGAGGAAATGGAGGTTGAGGGCTCCATGATAATGGATAGTGTGGATATAGATATTAACTTCGGAAAACCGATACTGATAAAAGAATATATTACTCCAAGCACAGGGCTCAACAAGATGCTGACGGATAATAATACTTATCTTGACAACGAGGATTTAAAAAAAATTGTCCCGTTCAAAAAAATATGCATCAGCATGATGTATGATTATATGAATGCCATATACGGCATGACGACCGTTAATCATGATCATCTCTTCTCTTATATTTTGACAAAATATTGGAAAAACAGTTTCAGTGAAGACGACTTCAAAAACCGTGTTTTTCTTGCCATCGAATATTTGCGTAGAATCGGCGTATCTAATTGCCACACGTCCCTCTATAAAAAACAGTTTTATCTGCTTACAGATGATTATCATGAAAAATACGATAATTTTATAAAAGAAACCATAGCCAACAATTTCATTACTCTGGAAAACGGCATAATCACTAAAAACAGTGAACAATTCAGCAGGGAGTCCGATTTTCATGCCATCAGGAAGAATAATATTATTGAGGTTCTCAAAAACGAGATAGAGCCTCTCCGGGGTTTCATCACGGCCATGGACCGCCTGATGATCCTTCCAGCCTTTTTTGTCCGCTGGAAGATAAAAAATCACTTTATCAAGTTGGATAAAGATCTCTTTAAACAGGACTATCAAGAATATTATATAAAAGATGAGAGCAAGCCCAGAAATATTGGAGAGCCTTTCTTTCTGAAGCGTTTTTTCAGCAGAAAGGGAGTTATTCTGGTTCATGGATATATGGCGGCGCCGGAGGAAATCAGGCCGCTGGCGGATTATCTTTATAAGAATGGCTATAATGTTTACGGCGTCCGGTTGCGCGGGCACGGCACAGCGCCTGAGGATCTCGCCTGCCGAAACTGGGGGAAATGGTACGATTCTGCAAGCAGGGCTTACATAATCATGAAAAACAGCGTTAGGACATTTTCCATCGGCGGATTTTCCATGGGCGCAGGAATCGCTCTGCTACAGGCTGCCAATAAACCCGGAAGATTCGCCGGAGTCATATCGATCAATGCTCCCATCAAGCTGAAGGGTATAGCTTCCAAATTTGCATCTATTGTTGTCGCGTGGAATAAGTTACTCTCAAAGATTAATGTGAATAAGGGGAAAATGGAATTCGTGGAAAATGTGCCGGAAAATCCGGAGATAAACTATCTGCGAAATCCCGTGAGCGGGGGAAACGAACTGGAAAAGCTAATGAAGCAAGTCGAAAATCAACTGAAGAATGTGATGGAGCCGACGCTTATCATACAGGGTTCAGACGATCCCGTAGTGAATTCGGTGAGTGCACTGGAAATCTTTGAGAAGCTCGGTACAAAGGAAAAACAGCTTCTCCGGATTTATGCCCAGCACCACGGTATATTGCGGGGAGGAGAAGCGGATAAAGTCAACGCGATGGTTTTAATGTTTTTAAGAGAATTATCTTCAAAATAGCTGCTTCATAAATAAACATATAATAGCGAGGGATGTTTGCATGATCGATAAATGGATAAAGGAAATAAAAAAAGAATGTCCGGCAGACATGCTAGGCATGATTCTTTTACATAATGGAATAGTACGGGCGACGGCGAAAAATGGTGGAAAGGTTCAAGCGATGAATCTCTCCTATAACAAGGCAAAGCTTGAAGCCGCCGTGCGTGAATTTAAAAAGCGGGACGGCATCGCCGACATCAAGGCATGGATCAATGAAGGTCATCTCAAAATCGGCGACGACATTATGAACGTTTGCGTGGCCGGAAGATTTCGAAAAGATGTGTTACCCGTCTTTCAGGAACTCATAACGATGATTAAAACAGAGATCGTCCGGGAGGAAGAGATTTAGCCATTCCTAGTCAAAAAAACTTTTATCGCGGCGATACCAGTAATTGGGTAGAACGCGGTACATAATTCTGGACAGCACGTCTATATATTCTTTATTTCTCTTATCAAACTGACATGCTTGAATAATCATATCTTTGATGGCGTCTTTATTGCCCGCTTCATTAAATATCCGGTACGCGCAGGAAAAAAGCGGGCTGTACATGTTTTTCTTTTCCAGATATTTATGCACGTTTCTGACTGTATTGGGGCCTTCGGGAGTTCCGTCAATTTTTTCCAGAACGCACAGGTTGGTTTCGATGGGATTGCCGGTATAAAGTTCATAAAAATATTTTCCGTAGCGGTAATTTTTACTGGCCATTGACGAAACAGTCACATACATGTCGCCCACGCCTGCCTGGCTGTGGAAAGCCTGAAAACTTCCGCCTAAAAGACGGGATAACGAACGAATTTCTACGCCGGAACGGGCGAATATGGTTCCCGGAATTGAATCGCCCAGTTGCAGGGAATCCGCCAGCCCCTTGATATTCGCCACAATATTTTTTAGAGCGCCGCAGGCTTCCACTCCGACAATGTCAAAATTATAGTATGAATTTATTTCCTTGCGGTTGAATTTAAGTAAATCTTCCCTGATAATATTGGTAATGCGTTTTTTTCCCGCAACTGTTAAACAAACAGGATTGCCCAACGCTATATCCATGTCAAAAAACGGCCCTCCAATACATCCAAGCTGATACTTATGTTTTAAATTGTAAAGGTTGCTGTTGATTAATTGGGAAGGTGTTATCAGCTCCTTGGAAATTTCATCGGAAATCAAACCTTTTATCGGAGAAATAAGACATGTATCGCCAGCTTTTTTATCAATCATTGGTTTGAGATAATTGAGCAATTCCGGCAGACGGGTCATGGTTATGGCCAGAATAATAAAATCATTATTTTCGACGATGTGTTCCAAATCGTTTGTGGCGTATACTTTGGGTGACAGGCGGGGAACGCTTTCCATCCCACACAATCGTTTAGCTAAATCTTCTGTTAAGTGTAGGGGGTTTAAATGATCTCTGTTGATCGCCTTACAAACTTCTGAATCGTGGTAATAAATGGCCACGCGTTTGTTGTCACGGCCAAATTTATAGGCAAAAGAGGTGCCCAAACGCCCCGGACCAATAATGGCCACTCGCGTTGTATCTAAATTAGAGGCTATCATTATATATACTCTTTACCATAGTTTTAGGTTATTATTATAGGAAATAATGTATCCTGCTGTCAAATTCTAATAGCTTTTTTCCGAAAATAAAATTAAACTAATTATATTAGTAAATGGAGCCCTCGCTGACAGAAGCCGTAGGATCCCTATAATAATGAGACCCAAGCTTCAGAAACAAAGTGCATAACCTAAAGGTCATATGCGACTGAAACTTGCAGGTCGAATTATCCCGCGAAGCAGAGGATAAAGCGACCTCCCACGAGTTACGGCACATTCTTCCCCTAGCTGAAGCCTGGGGATTCCAAGTCGCGAGATTATGTTCTTTTTAGGTGCATTATCATAAATGATTGTTTTGAAAAAGCAATGCCTTAATTGCCTGAAAATAATAGGCTCTTTTATGGAGTTAAAGTAATTCCGAAACGATTGGTTATACTGATTTATCGCTTCAGATTTTAAATTGGTTGAAGAAAGCTAAAAACTTTAATCGAGATTATATTTTTATGGCTAAAACAGAAGCGGCTCCCGAGGAAAAAACCCTGCTTTTCCCCGATGGGAAAATTAAAGAAAGAAAATTTGTTCGGGAAGGCAAACTGGAAGGCGAATATACTTCTTATTACCATAGCGGCCAAGTGCTGGCGCAAATTAATTTTATCCACGGCAAGAAAAATGGTGCGGCGGTAATTTATTATCACGACGGTCATTTAAGAGAAAAAGGAAACTTCATAAACGACCAGATGGACGGCGAATATACTTCTTTTTTTGAAAACGGGAATGTCAGGGAACATGAATATTACAAAAAAGGTAAGCTCGACGGCAAATATCAGATTTTTTATAATACCGGACAATTAAAGGAAGAAGAAAATTTCAAAAACGGTAAATTTGAAGGCGAGTATATTTGTTATTATAAAAGCGGGCAGGTTAAGGAAAAAGGATATTTCAAAAACGATAAGCGGGAAGGCGAATATATTGCGTATTTCAAAAGCGGAAAAGTAAAAGAAAAGGCCACTTATAAAAATGGAAATTTTGTAGGAAAATTTCTCGTTTTCAATGAAGACGGTTCCAATCCTTTAGACGCGGATACTGACGATAATGGCGTTTCCAGTAATTGGGAAGAAAAAGATATTGCTAATTTGCTTCAAGATTTAAGCCACTTCGAAAAAAAACAAAAATAATCATGTCTCTATTTTAGAGGGGAATCAACATGATAAAAAAAATCCTCATTTCTACTGATGGTTCCGCTAATAGTCTCACCGCTTTGGAATACGGAATTTATATTGCCCGTAAACTTGATGCTGCCCTAATCGGCCTTTATGTTCTGGATTTGAATTTGATTCAGGGTCCGATGTTTACCGACATTTCCGGCTCAGTCGGAATGCCGCCTTACGACGGTTTTTTTGATGCCATTGAAACATCTCTTAACGAAAAAGCGGATTGTATCTTAAAAGAATTTCAAGAGCGCTGTAAGAAATCAGGGATCAATGCCGAAGTAAAAAAAACGATCGGTAAAATCAGCCCAATAATAATCGAAGAAGCTCAGGGCGCTGATTTAATTCTAATGGCGAAAAAGGGAGAACACTTTCACCTAAAGGAAGGCGGGCTTCTTGGATCAGTTGCCGAAGATGTTGTACGAAATTCGGGCAAACCTGTGCTGGTCACTCCCGAAACTTTTCTGGAAATAGAAAGCATGGGGCTTGCTTACGACGGCAGTTATTCGGCTTCCAAAGCTCTAAAGCTTTCTTTGGAATTATCGGAACAAGCCGCTTGGCCGCTGACAGTTGTCATCATCACAACGGATTCAAAAAAAGCCGCCGCGTTATCCGCGCAGGTAGAAGAGATGAATCAAAAAGATCCGGAAGAGCCCCCGATAGCTGATTGCGAAATAATAAACCTGTCAGGTAAGGAACCCGATGAAATTATGAAATTCATCCGGGAAGGCGCTGTGGAATTAATGGTCATGGGAGCTTATGGGCACAACCATCTGCGCGAATTACTCTTAGGCAGCACTACATCTCACGTTATCCGCAAAAGTCCAATACCTGTCCTGCTCATCCGTTAATTTAATTATTTACTGGTGTAGCGGGACGACAGTAATTATAAAGATTACTCTTAATCACTTTTTCTGTATTGTTGCTTTTCCAATTCAGACAATTCATACAACATTTCAAACGGAAATAATCAAAATAATTTATACCTGAAAAAATCACAAAAATTAGAGGGGGTTTTATCCGCCCTTTCGGCTCCACTTAAGTACTTAGTTGCACAAAGTCCTTTTATATCTCTTGAATGCCCCTTACCGTTGCAATGGGTATAGCCAATGTGACACTGTATGAAAAGTGGACGTATTTCATTAAAAGATGAATTAGTTCAATTTCAAATAGTAATTTTTATTATAAGTGCGACGGATAATCTCTAGTAAATTAGTTGAAACATGACAAAAGAAGAAGCTTCTGTATAATTAAAGCATAGTGTATCTTTACTAAAAGCTGTGACAAACGAAGTATCAAAATATTAAAAGGAGAAGTTATGCGCAAAATTATCGTTTCCATCTTTCTTGTATTAACGTTCCTTTGTTCTTTGGCAATGAGCGAAACGGCAGAGGACTGGTTTTATAAGGCATACTCATTATTAAATAGGGGGAAAGATACCGATCAGAAAATGGTTATTAAATATTTGAACAATGCCATTAAACTGCAGCCAGATTTTGCCAAAGCCTACGGCGATCGGGGAAATGCCTACCGTAAACTCGGGCAGTATCAGCGGGCAATCGAGGACTATAATGAAGCAATTCGCCTACAGCCGGATTTAGCCGAAGCCTACTACAATCGGGGGATTACTTACAATGACCTCGGCCAGTATCAACGCGCCATCGAGGACTATAACGAGGCAATCCGACTGAAACCCGATGATGCCATGGCTTACAGCAACAGGGGGTTTGCTTACAATGACCTCGGCCAGTATCAACGCGCCATCGAGGATTATAACGAGGCAATCCGACTAAAACCGGATTTAACCGAAACCCACTACAATCGGGGAATTGGTTACTATAACCTCGGCCGGTATCAACGCGCCATCGAGGACTATAACGAAGCGATCCGACTGAAACCGGATTTAACCATGGCCTACATCGGCCGGGGACTTGCTTATTTTATGCAAGGCGACAACAGGCTTGGCTGCCGTGATGTGCAAAAGGCGTGTAAATTAGGAAATTGCAAAATATTAGAATCTGCTGAAGGTAGAAAATACTGCAGATAGTCATAATTATATTCTCCCAATAATTATGACTGTAATAATGTAACACTGTGCCAGGATGAATGTGAAGTGAAACATGAAAAATAAAATCCAAAGCTAATACTCGATGATGGCGTTTTCAGTCATACCAGAAGAATAGAAAATGCGGCAAGCAGAAGCATTCCCCATGTGGTAACATTCATGCCCGCTAAGGGGATTAAGATCAGACTGCCGAGCAGAGTGCCAAGGCATCCACCGATAAGGTCTGCGGAGTATAGCGATGAAATTACGTTTTTCTGATCTTCAATTTCATGAAGGCTAGCATAGGCAAAAATACCGGCGACTAAAAAACCTGCTATCGCTAGGAGGCATGAAATCTGAACCAAACCGGCAGAGATGCTCATCGTAACTCTCATTTCCATAAACGCGCACAAAAAACAAAATCCGATGACAAGGCTTGTACCGTGCCATCGGGAGAGTTTTTGATTGTTGATCTGGAACGTATGTCCGTTGATAATCATTGCACCCAGAGCAAGACCTGCCATGAAACTCATCAGCAGCAGTCCTATGTCCTGATAGAGCACCCCATGTTTTACCTGATAATAAAGGATGAGGATTGTTTCCAGAACCATACCTATAAATCCTGCCGCGGCGACCAGCATTGCGCGGCGAAGTGCAGGCCGAAAGCGGCTTAAAAGAAAGAGGAGAGGCAGACTGGTCCACAATAAAAATGATAATGGCGGTTTTAAAAAACCCTTATCCATGATTGAAGATGGATCAACAAGGGCGATGCGCGGAAAAAACTTCGACAACCAGATTATGAAGGCATACTGATAACAAACAGGTCTGATGTCGGTATTAGGCAGCGCCTTTTCTCTCTGGAGTAAATCTCTGATTTTAAAAAATCTGTCGTTTGTAAAAAGGTACTGGATGTAAATCGGTGAAATTAACCTTGTCGCTATTCTCCTGTCCTGTAGCCGGCGGGACATTATTTCCGGTGTGTGAGGCAGCGGGGCGTGAGAGGCGGTCACAATGTTCGTTGTTCCCGGGAGAAACAGTACCTCAGGAAAAACAGATTGCAGAGCACGGTAGATACTTATGTTGCGGCTGGTCAGCGGCATTGTCCATAGATTTTCAGCCGTACGAAGCCTGAAGCCCAGAATTCCCCTGGTATTTAGTTTTGTTGAACATTGTTGGAAAAACTCCTGAGTGTAGAAGCGGTTTGCCTGTCCTGAGGCCGGTTCCGGCATGCCGACCAAAATGAGATCGTACGTGCCGCTCTTTTTAAGATACTGTCTGGGGTCGGCAAATATAATATGGACGTTCGGTTCTTCAAGCGACTTTCGAATGTCATCAGGAAGATATCGTGTCACCATGTTCAGCATGACGGAGTTGAGTTCGACATAATCAATTCGTCTTGGCTTGTACTTCGCTATTTCTCTGACGATCCCTTCAATTCCACCCCCCATAATCAACACGTCCTGTGGATTCGGGTGCTGTAGTGCCGCTAAGTGGCAGAAGTACTCTGCTTCGGTTCCTTCAGTTTCAAATGACAGGGCGTCATTTTCAAAAACGGATATCTGATTGTACAGCCACGTCACAGTAATTCTGCCATACGGAGAATCACTGCTCTCCAAAAGATTCGGGTGATTCCATATGGTCATCCGGCGATCCAGATAAGATGCCTTCCACAGAAGCGCCAGAAAGATACAAGCTAAGATAGTTGCCGTCCAGCGCAGAAGCGATGTTCTTAATCCCCTTAAAACGATTATGGGTATTATGACTGAGACAAGAGCACAGACAAACGCTATGGAGCAATTTTGTAATCCCCACATGATAAAAAGGGTGGAAAACAATCCGCCAATAAATCCGCCCGCGCTTTCAACAGCATAGGCGACGGCCAGCGTCCCGCCTGTTGTCACATAGGCCTTTGCAGTCCACTGAAATAAGAGGCCGGACAATAATCCCACGGGGAGGATGGAAATGACTACAACAATTAATTGTTGCAGAAAGGTCAAATACGCGCCGGGTACGCCGCCAAAGATCAGACGGCTGGAACGGATAAATACAATATCCAGAGGAAGGACGATTCCGAAGATGATAAAAAGCGCCGCAATATGGTTAATCGAAGGGAAAAGATTCCAGCGTCCGACAACTGCGCCCACAGCAGTCCAGAATAACCATATTCCCATGGCCAGGAGATAAATCAATTCGATCCCGTAGAAGGAAACATTCAATTCCCTAAGCAGAAAAATCTGCCCCAGAATTGAAATCAATCCAATGGCGAGAAGAGAAATGGCCATGACTTTATCTGAATTGAGATTCGCTGAATACTACAGCCTGAAAGGTTGAAAACAGTGTTTTCTCTTTCCAGCATCCCGTCTCCAGCCCGGCCTTCCGGCAAAGATTATCCAGCAGTTCTTCACGATTCCATCCTTGTTCCGTTGCCACTTGAGGAAGGAAAACGGCAGAATGGCCATCTTTGCGAAGTACGACGCCGTCCCTGCCGACGACGACATCAGCGGCGCCGCCTACTTGTTTCATCGGTGTCAGCACGGATATTTCTATTTCTATATCGTTTAGTTCATCGGCGGCAAGCGGACGAAACCGGCTGTCATTAAAGGCTGCCTGAATCGCCATTGTGCCGACAAGCTTGCCAAGGGGTTCATCACCGATTATCCGGCCAATGCAGCCGCGAAGTTCGCCTTTTTTCTTGAGAGTCACAAAAGCTCCGCGCGGCTGTTGAAGAGTTGCGTTAAAACCCCTGGCCAATGGAACGGTATCCGTCAAAAATAATCGGGATAAGGTTTCCCTGGCAAAAGCAAGCAATGCCTTTTTATCGGCTGACGTAAGCGGTGCGGACATGACAGCCGTTGTTGGTTGAGTAGATACACTGATGTTTTTCTCCTTTCCTTCCGCGGTTAATACAACCGCGCCATATCCTACGACTCGCGAGCGATTACTTACAGACGTATCTCCTGAATTGGCATAGCTGATAACCTCTCCGTGGGTAGCGCCTAAAGATTTGGCTGCCGCGATTGCCACCAGAATCGGCGCTTCGCCGCAAGCGCTTGTACCAAGATTGGGAATATTTTTATCTCTGTGCGCCTGCACGATTGCGCGAAATGCGGTGTGGTCTAACTTGGCAATGGCCGCAAGGGTTTCCCTGTCTACGATATTTGCATCTTGGGCAGCCGGGTAATGAGAGAGATCGGAACTCGCGACAATTAAGGCCTTCTTGTTTTTCAAAACCTTCGCCAACGCCTGACCGAAGCGGGCGCACATCTCCATATCCGGTGAACCGACAACAACGGGAACAATCTTTGCTTTTGGAAAGACGACTTGAATAAAGGGCACCATCACTTCGACGGAATGTTCAGATTCATGAAGTGATTTATCCAGGGAGCAATCGGCCGGATCAGCTTTTAGAAGAGATGAAACAATATTCTTTTCCACCGGCGCCGTACCGAGCGGTGTGCGAAAACCGTCGCCCGGATAAAGCGAAATTTTCTGAAAATTAGCGCTTGTATGGTTTGTTCCCAGGACAACGATCACATCGTATTTCTGATTACTGACCTGCTTAAACCCATCGGCACAAATCTGACCGGAAAATATGTAGCCTGCATGAGGAACGATGATGGCAATCGGTTTTTGAACTTGGACAGGAACCGCATCCTGAAGAAATTTTTCGATGGCGAGCTTCAGCCTGGTTGCGGATTCAGGATAGAACTTTCCCGCGACAGCAGGTTCACGAACATCAGTGTCCGAACCTTTATTTGCCTGGCAAGCCGTGGCAAAACAAAAAAAGCCGACAAACAATGCAAGGTTCAATCCTAATATTTTCATTTTCTTATGACCTCCTTTTATACCCACACACCGGCTATCTTCCGTCTGCAGAATTTGCAGCACCCATCTTTTATGTTCATCTCTGTTATAAAAAATCCCTGCCGCTCTATCACAACCTTTTTACAGTTCGGACAGTAGGTGTGATTTCCCGGATGGCCCGGCACATTCCCCACATATGGATAATGCATCCCTTTACTCAGAGCCATGTTATAGGCACGTTCCAACGTGGCAACAGGCGTGGGAGGGAGATTCAGCAGTTGGTAATCGGGATGAAAGCGGGTGAAGTGAATAGGTACATCGGGACCCACTTCTCCCAATATCCAGTTTATCAGCCCCTGTAACATCTTGTCTGAATCATTTAATGTGGGTACAACCAGATTCACAATTTCAAGATGGACACGGCTCTTCGCTATCTGTTTGATGCTTCTGAGAACGGGTCGCAGCTCTACTCCGCACGCAGTACGATAAAAATCATCGCTGTATCCCTTCAGGTCGATCTTAATGGCATCAAGCACTTTGCACATTTCCGCAAGAGGCGCCTCGTTCATGAATCCGCAGCTTATTAATACACAACGAATGCCTTGTTTTTTCGCGTCCCGGGAAATGTCGGTCAGATATTCCGTGAAAACCGTTGGTTCATTGTAAGTAAAGGCAATAACAGGCGCCTTGTTGGCGTGTGCGGCAGCGACAATCTTGGCTGGAGGCGTAAATGAAACCTGATGATCTTCCGGTGATGCCTGAGAAATTTCCCAGTTTTGACAGAATTTGCACCTGAGCGGACATCCGGCGGTGGCAAGAGAGTATGCCGAAGACCCCGGCAGGTAATGGTAAAATGGTTTCTTTTCGATTGGATCAATATGGATGGATACGGGGCGGCCATAGACAAGGCTCTTCAGTTCTCCGTTGACATTCATGCGCGTCCGGCACATTCCCCTTTGACCGTTAACAATAGCGCAGCCATTAGCGCAAAGAAGACATCTGACAATGGTTTCCTCAGGGGGATAGCCATCGCCTTTTATCGTGAGTGGCCTCCAGTAACGGGCCTTTGGCGCTGATTTGACAAGTTCATCTAAATAAGTGCTTCCGAAGGCAAGACCAGAATCGCCGCCTAACAACAATCTTTGCCAGTCAGGATTGGACAGAATAACACCGGCGCCGCCAACTGTTGTGGCTAGTCTTGCAAGTGTTACTAAAAAATCACGTCTTGAAATCATGATATCTTTAGATTTCTCCTCGTAAATTAATTATTATACCGTTTTTGTATTGTTTGATTATAGGAGAAATGAGAGCGGTAAGTCAATGGGAAAGAGGAGCTATCTTTCCTAAATTCAAATGGTAATCTTCAATTCTGAAAACTGCCCGCCACTGAACAGTAGTGAAACACACAAAATCAAATAAAATACTCATAATATTAACTAGATATTAACCAGGGCTGGGGCGGATGTGAAAGCATCCGCCTTTTTACATTTTGGGGGTATGCGGAAAATTACGGTATAAAGAAAAGTGAACTGAAACTTAAGTCTAATTATCCCGAGGCGAAGGCATCGGGATAAATTACACATCCTTCTTTTTATCGAATTGATCCTGCCATAGGAGCATGGTTTCGTAAATACCGGTAATTATAGGTCCTCTACTTGTTTTTTAATCTTAATTCTTTTTTCCCTAATCATGGCTGCTTTATTGCTCTCCAGCCATGTCTGCATGGCTTCTTCCCGTTTGATGGAAATCAGTGTCTTTTTATACATGTCTTTTTTTGCTTCAAAATCTTTCCCCTCCAGTTTGCTCACATCCTTGAGCTTCAATATTACATAAGCATTATTGATGAAAAGCGGCTTTTCCGCATATGGTTTATTGGGCGAGAGCTGAAAAAGAACTTCAGCCGCATCCTGGTTAGATCCCAACTTGGGAATAGTATTCCCCGGCTGGAAAAACCCTGTTTCGTTAACTTTTAATCCGTTTTTCCCTGCGATTTTATCGAGAGTGTCTCCTGATTTTGTACTCTCTAAAATTGACAGTGCTTCTTTTTCGGCAAGGATTTGTGTCTCGCTTTCTATAAAGCGGCGTCGGACTTCATTTTCTATGGCGTTCAGTTTCGGCAAATAAGCTGGTTTTTTATCAATAATTTTCAAAAGATAATAACCATTATCGGTGGTAAGGACTTTGCTTATTTCGTCTTTCTGCAAATCCAAGAGTGTAGCGGTAAAGTCTTTGATAGATGTAAATTCCTGCGGCGGATTATTAACCGGGAAAAAATCCACATCATTAATTTTTAAATTATTTTTATTACCATAAGTCTCAAATTTATCTTCTTGATAGATAATATCATGAGCTTTTTTCGCTTCTGTGTAGGCGTTTAACATTCCTCTCGTTTTCTTTAATTCCTTAATTACAGCTCCCTTGGCATCGGTAAAAGATAATGGTTTTCCATCTTTTGTTTTGTATTTATCTTTATAGTTGCTGTAGTAATCTTTGATATCGGAATTGCTTATATTGGGCGAAAAAGAATCGTCGGCGAAAAATATATATTTGACCTTAAACTGTTCGGCGATACGAAACAAATTACTATTGCGCTTTAAATAATCTTCCAATTCGGTTTCGGTCGGAGTAATTTCCTTTTTGATATCTTTACCGGAAATTTGCACAAAATTAACGTTAATTTTTTGGTTCTGTAAAGCGTACAAATCGTAAATTTCCTGATCGGAAATTTTAATGCCTTCACGCACAATCGCTTCAATTTTTTTTGCGATCATATCTGCTTTTTGAAGAGTTTCGAAATCTTCGGCGGAGAGTTTATTATAGCTAAGTATTTGCTGGTATTTTCGTTCATCAAATACACCGTTTGTTTGCAATGCCGGAACCGACATGAGTATATTTCTTAATTCCTCATCGGAAACTTGAATCTTTAAATCCGCAGCTTTGGCAATGATAATCTGCCGATTCAGCAAATCATTATACGCTTGTCGTTTTAGATCCATTTTCTTGAGTATTTCGGGAGTAAGCTTACTACCTAAGCTAAGTTGGGCTCTTTCCAGCAATTTTTCATATTCGTTGTGAAATTCGGCTTCGCTGATTATTCTTCTATCAACTATGGCAATTGCATTTGTGGTGCGACTGCCTCTGCTGGAACCGAAGTAAAGAACAAAGACAACAATGATGATACCGATAATTGCAATCATGAACCAGCCACGTGCGTGTTTACGAAAAAATCTCAGCATAAAGTCACCTCGAAAGAATAATGAATTTGTCCAACAATAAATGAAACTTTTGCTTTATTATTATAGTCATTTGTAAAATGCAAACATAATTTAAAAAGGCGTTGATTAGGATAATGAAATACGGTATAGAAAATGACCCGTGAGGAAGTCATTATCTTAATTTGTGAAAAACAGGAGGATAAATGCTACTTGATTATGTTTTAGGAAAATTTTCCAACGATCTTGCTATTGATCTTGGTACTGCCAATACTATTGTTTATGTCAAAGATAAGGGGATAGTTTTAAATGAACCTTCTGTTGTAGCCGTGCATCAGGACTCAAGAGGAATAAAAAAGGTGCTTGCCGTAGGCAATGAGGCTAAAAATATGCTGGGGCGTACTCCTGGTAATATTGTTGCCATCAGGCCAATGCGCGACGGTGTTATTGCCGATTTCGATATAACTGAAGCGATGCTGAAGCATTTTATTTTATGTGTCCATAACCGCAAATCTTTGGTGCGGCCACGAATTATTATTGCCGTGCCGTCGGGGATAACGCAGGTGGAAAGACGCGCCGTACGTGAGGCGGTGGAATCGGCTGGCGCCAGAGAAATTTACCTGATTGAAGAGCCGATGGCTGCAGCCATCGGCGCCGGTTTGCCTGTTTCCGAGCCAACAAGTTCAATGGTGGTGGATATTGGCGGCGGGACCACGGAAGTTGCCGTTATTTCTCTCGCCGGAATTGTGTATTCGAAATCTGTGAGAGTTGCCGGTGATAAGATAGATGAAGCAATTGTTCAGTATATGAAGCGGAAACACAACTTGCTTATCGGAGAAAGAACAGCGGAAATTATAAAAATAGAGATTGGTTGCGCCTATCCTTTTGAAGAAATTAAAATTGGTTCCATAAAAGGGCGCGATTTGATTTCGGGAATTCCCAAAATCACGGAAACTAATTCGGAAGAAATCAGGGAGGCCATCAACGAACAGGTTACCTTTATTGTTGATGCAATTAAGGACACTTTGGAAAACTCCCCACCGGAACTAGCCGGTGATATTGTTGATCGCGGTATCGTTCTTACAGGTGGTGGAGCCCTACTGCAAAATATTGATATCCTTATCCGAGAAGAAACCGGATTGCCTATAACTATTACTGATGATCCTCTGACCGCCGTGGCCAGAGGCGCAGGCATGGCTTTAGATCAAATCGATGTGCTCAAAAATATTGCTCTTCAAGTATAAAAAAACATCCGGGGCATAATACAATCTATATCCGGCAGATAGCGTTCGATGCAGCGTTATAATTATTTTCTTATCAGGTAAAAAATGTTTTTTTTAAGGAAATACAAAATAGCCATCTTCATCGTTACTCTTTTTATTGCAGCATTGATTATGCTAACTTGTAATTTAAGGTATGGAGCGGACGGAACTTTCTTCAGAAAAATTGTATTAGAAGCGGTTGCGCCTGCGCAAAAAGTTTTGAGCGCTTCCGTCAAAAGTGTAAACGATTCTTGGCTGCGCTATGTTCTTCTGGTCGGTATTGAAGAAGAAAATAAAAATTTGAAAACTAAAATTAACGAATTCAAAGCGAATCTAATTTTATATCAAGAGGGTTATCTGGAAGCACAAAGGCTAAGAAAACTTCTAGACCTTAGAGATGATTATAATTACCATTTCATTTCCGCGAGCGTTATCGGTAGAGAGCAGGCTGCGCTTTCTAAAACGATATTGATCAGCAAAGGCGCAACTCATGGTCTTAAAACAGGCATGCCGGTAATTGCGCCTCCGGGATTAATCGGCAGACTGGTTGATGTTTCTTGGCATGTTTCCAAAGTATTATTATTTATCGATGAGAACAGTAACGTTGGCGCTATTGTGCAGAGGACAAGGACGCAGGGGATTATCAGTGGAGCAGGTCCCCGCGGGCTCATATTGAAATATATTTCTAAAACTCAGGACGTTAAAGAAGGAGACGTTATTGTTTCTTCCGGTATGGACGGTGTATTTCCCAAGGGCTTGCTGATTGGTCAAGTCAGTCATGTTGACCGGCAAGATGCCAGTCTTTTTTTGAAAATTAATGTTGCTCCGTTCGTTGATTTTTCTAAATTGGAGGAAATATTAATTTTAGCTTCCGAGGAGAATGAAATTAAATAACGATGCTTTATTATTTATCACTGCCATTTTTATCAATATTATTAGTAATACTGCAATCAACTGTTACCGATATAATTTTTTCCGGCCGGTTGGTGTTTGAATTATCGTTAATCGTTGTTATTTATGCCGGATTTCGACTTGATTTAATTAGAGGATCAATCCTGGCATTTATTCTCGGATTTGTATTTGATTGTGTCGCCGGTTCGGTGCTGGGGTTATTCACTTTTATTTATGTCGTCATTTTTTTATGTTCATTTTTTGCTTCCGGCCGGCTGGCTACCGAAAAAAAATACATTATTGCCTTGTTTAGTTTCTTTTGCGCTTTTCTGAAAGAGCTTATGGTGATTTTATTTTATTATTCAGTTTTTAAATTTGATGTATTAATAAATATGTATTTTATTTTTTTACCACAGGCTTTGATTGTCGGCCTGTTTGCCCCCGTATTTTTTTACCTGATGCGCCGGGTAGAGGTATCTTTATATGAAAAAGCGGTATAGCCTGCTAAACGGACAGGAACCGGACGAATTTCGGCAGAAAATAAAAATCGTCGTCGCTTTATTATTGATCGCCATATCCATTCTATTTGTTAGATTGGGTTATTTACAAGTCATCAAGGGAGCAGAATTTAGGCAAAAATCGGAAAATAACTCTGTTCGTTTTCGGAGAATCAAGCCTTTGCGCGGTTTGATCATGGACAGAAATGGTATCGTTCTGGTGGATAACAGCCCTTCATTTGATGTGCTTTACATACCCAACAAAGTTAAGGATAATGAATTGTCGGTGGAAAAACTTAAAGGCCTCTATAAAAGTAAATCACTGGAATTTTCTTATGATCAGTCTATTTCTAAAACCGCGAAACCATATTCACCGATAAAATTAGAAAAAAACGTTAGCATGGAAAAAGTTGCTCTCGTCGAAACCAATGCGCTTAATTTGCCGGGAATATATATTGATGTTTCACCGGTTCGTTCGTATCTGGACGGAGAAATGCTCGCTCCGGTTATCGGTTATACGGGAGAAATCAGCCAAGAGGACCTGGAGAAAAATAATGACGAATACGCCTATGGTGATGTTTTAGGAAAGCATGGCGTGGAAAAGTTTTTTGACGCCTACATTCGCGGACGTCGCGGAGCAGAACTGGTGGAGGTAAATGTTTACGGCAAAGAAGTTAAAAATTTAGGACGGATCGATCCTGTTTCCGGTTATAATCTAGTTTTGACCATTGACGCTAGCTTGCAGAAGGCTGTGGGGGAGGCATTTGAAGGCAAAGCAGGAGCGGCCGTTGTTCTGGACACACATGATGGCTCGGTGCTGGCTATGTTTAGTTCGCCTTCTTTTGATCCTAACTTGTTCAATAGCGGAATTTCCTATGATCAATGGAACAAGCTGCAAAACAATCCATTGTCTCCTTTATCCAACAAGGCAATTTCCGGGCAATATCCTCCCGGTTCAACTTACAAGCTAATCGTTGCCGCTGCTGCCTTGGAAGAGGGCATTATTACTCCCGATACTAAAGTGCTTTGCAAGGGTTCCTTTACCCTCGGCAACAGAACTTATCGTTGTTGGAACAAGCAAGGTCACGGTTGGGTTAATCTCCATCATGCCATTGTTGAGTCATGCGATGTTTATTTTTATACAGTAGGGAAAATGTTGGGAGTGGATAGGATAGCTGAGTATGCAAAACGTTTCGGTCTGGGAGAGGTTTCCGGCATTGATTTACCTAGTGAAAAAAGCGGATTGATACCAACAAAAGAATGGAAATTAAAGAGGAGAAAAAGCGTCTGGCAGATGGGGGAGACGATATCCATATCGATCGGACAGGGTTTTAATTTGACAACTCCGCTGCAGTTAGCTAACGCCTACAGCGCTTTTGCTAATGGCGGTACTTTGTGGCGGCCACGTTTAGTAAAATACATCGAGTCAACAGACGGGAAAATATATAAGGAATTTTTACCGGAAAAAAAGGGCGAAATAAAATTAAGTCCAAAAACATTTGAGATTCTAAGCAGTGCTTTATGGGGTGTGGTTAATGAACCCGACGGTACCGGTCACGCCGCCAGAATGTTAAATGTCGATGTCTGCGGCAAAACGGGCACTTCACAGGTGCTTGGATTGCCTGAAGATGAAAAAGCGCGCCGCATGAAAAAAATAGGCGCTTTTTACAAAGATCATGCTTTGTTTGTTTGTTACGCGCCGCTCAAAAATCCGGAGATAGCTGTTGCAGTGATTTTGGAGAATGCCGGCGGCGGCGGCGCGGTTGCCGCTCCAGTCGCCCATAAGATATTGACTGCGTATTTTGCAGGAAAGAAAAAAAATAAACAGCCGCAAGTTATGGCGCAAAACTGGACGGTAAACAAAATAAACCGTTAACTTTAATGACACTCGCTGAAAACGAGTGTAGCGAAGTTTGAAGCGTCAGTGGAATAGTGAGACCCAAACTTCATAAACGCAGTGCAATGAAGATTGCTGGTCGAACTATCCTGCAACCGAAGGTTGTCAGGATTATCCCGATAGCGAAGCGTATCGGGATAAAATCAACGTCCTGCAATCTTGGCGTAGGGTTAAATTAATTGCTTAAGGAAGTCTCATGATTTTTTTAAAATTTGATCGTCGCATTTTTCAGCATTTTGACTGGACGCTTCTAGTGCTCGTGCTTTCTGTCTGTGCAATCGGCATTTTAAATATCTATTCCACGGGCTTTAGTGCCAGCGAAGGACAATTTCCTCTTTACCTGAAGCAAATTCAGTGGATTGCCCTGGGATTAATTTTCATGATGATTATTTTTTTCATTGATTACCGCGTGATTATTCAGGGCGCTTATGTAATTTATGGTATTTCCATCGCGCTTTTAGTGGTCGTATGTCTTTTTGGTTATGCGGCACATGGCTCACAGCGGTGGCTCGGCGGCGGTGGCTTTGCCCTGCAGCCTTCGGAATTAATGAAGCTGGTGATAATAATTACCCTGGCGCGTTATTTTGATGATCATAAAGCCAATGAACCTTACAAATTAAAAGAGCTCTTGGTGCCTATCTTAATCGTTATCGTGCCTTTTTTGCTGATTTTAAAGCAGCCGGATTTAGGAACAGCTCTGATTTTAATTATTATTTTCATTTCCATTGTTTTTTTTATTGGAATGAATTGGAAATCTTTTATGATTGCTTTGTCCGGTGGTTTGATATTAATTCCCATTGGCTGGCATTTTTTGAAAGATTATCAAAAAGACAGATTAATTACATTTCTTAATCCCGAAAACGATCCCTTAGGCGCCGGTTATCATATTATTCAATCCATGATTGCTGTCGGTTCCGGAGAAATTTTCGGCAAGGGGTTTTTAAGTGGTTCTCAAACCCAGTTGAAATTTTTACCCGAGCAGCAAACTGATTTTGTCTTTTCCGTTTTTGCTGAGGAATGGGGCCTTATTGGCGGGCTGATTTTGATCATCATGTTTATGGCCATTATCTTTTGGGGATTAAAAATTGCCTTGCAAGCCAGAGATTTATTAGGCACAATCATAGCGTTCGGAATAACCGCTCTTATTTCGTGGGAAGTTTTTATCAATATAGGAATGGTTTTAGGAATATTGCCGGTTGTCGGCATTCCGCTTCCTTTTTTAAGTTACGGCGGGTCAGCGATGCTTTCTTTAATGGCGGCGATGGGATTATTAATGAATGTAAGTGCGCGCAGATTTATTTTGCAGCGCTAGTAAGTGGAGCCACCTCCGACATGAAGCCGGAGGCTCTCCAAAATAATGCGACCTCCCGTGGGTTACACCGCATTCCTCCCTCGGCTGAAGCCGGGGGATTCCAGACCGCGGGATTAATATCCGGTAAATATAAGGCAAACGAAAGCGTTGCCGAAAGAATTAAATTGATTAAATTATTTACCTAACTTAATATAAAAAACCATAAGGGGGATGCCGTGTGGGAAAAAAAGAAAGAAATCGAAGAAATTAAAGCTTTTTTAGGACAGGGCGCAGAGTTTATCGGTAAACTTATCTTTAACGGATCTGTTCGCATCGATGGCAATTTTCAAGGAGAAATTTTTGGACAAGGATCATTAGTCGTTGGCCAAGGCGCGCTGGTTAAAGCTGACATTGCAGTTAAAAGTGTTTATATAAGTGGTGATGTGCAGGGCAACATTGAAGTAAAAGAAAAATTTAATATTCACCCCACAGGCAAATTTTTGGGCGATGTTCACACACCGGTGTTTATCATGGAAGAAGGAGCTTTTTTTGATGGCAGATCCCATATGGCTGACGTGGCGGAAAAGAAAAAGGATATTCATCAAGCAGATTGACGGGCAGATAAACCTGCAGATCGGACCTAATAAAAATGCATTTTCTTACATCTGCACCAATCATTTTTAACCTGTTATTATTGTCATAATGCGTAATTACAAAAAAATAGACTGACGGTCAGAAAATGCTTGACAAGAAAATAATGTTATGATTAGTAACCCACAGTTTTGAGTATCAAGAGTATAGTTTTCTTTCCTTCTATTTAAATATATTCAAAACACCATTGAGTAAAAAAACTTCATGCATTTGAAGTTATGCATATTGATAAAAACTGCCAAGTAAACTAATGTTTTGCCTGTGGGTTTTTATAAAAAATGCAAGAGATAGAACAGAGATAAACAGAGGTAAACAATGGTTACAGTCATCCCTGATTATACCCTTCTTATCCAAATGGGTTTATTCCTGAGTTTAATTTTTGTGCTTAATATTCTGCTTTACAAACCAATTCTATCCATAATTGAAAGACGCAAAAAACAACTTGAAGAGTCGGAAAACGAAATTAAGCTCTTTAATGAATCAGTAGAAAAAAAAGTTGCTGAATATGAGGAAAAATTAAGACAAGCCAAAATTAAGGGATCGGAACTAAAAAAAGAAATAATTCAAGAAGGCGTAAATCAGGCTAAAAACATTGTTGATGTTGTTCGCAATGAAATACCTGTCATTGTAAGGGAAGCTCAGCAAAAAATGGATAAGGAAGTTGAAAAGGCAAAGCTGATTTTGGATAGCCATTCTAAGGAATTATCTTTGGAGATTGCCCAGAAAGTATTGGGGAGGCCGCTGCAATGAAAAAAAGGATTTTCTTCTTGACGTTGTTCATCTTTCTAATTTCAATCAGTATTGCTTTTGCTGCCGCTGAAGGTGAGGGCGGTCACGATTCCAAAGAGTGGATTGATTTAGGCAAGAAGACTTTTGATTTTATTGTCTTGGTTGGTTTGCTTTATTGGCTTTTAGCTGCCCAGATAAAAGAATTTTTTTCCGGACGTCGTGCTGAAATTAAGAAAACTATTGAAGAATCGGTAGAGAAAAAGGTGGAAGCCGAAAAAAAATACCGTGAATATTCGGAGAAAATTGATAAAGCCTCAGTGGAAATTGACGGTATTTTTGAGATGATTAAGACTCAGGGTATTACCGAAAAACAAAAGATTATTGAAGATGCCGAAAAAGCTGCTAAAAAGATGAAAGAGGATGCCCGTACGCGCATTGAGCAGGAGTTGAAGGGGGCGTCAGACCAGCTGAAGGCGCAGGCAGTTCAATTGTCGGTGCAAATGGCTGAAGAAATTCTTAAACGAAGCATTACAGCACAGGATCACGAGGTAATGGTTAAAGAATATATGGATAAGGTGGTAATAAGAAATTGATCAGCAATATTTCCAAGCGTTATGCACGTGCTTTTTTTGAAATTGCAACTGAGGAAAAACAGCTAGAGCCCTATTACAATGAACTCAATCAATTTGCATCGATTATTGCCCAGAACAAAGCTTTAAGCGATTTTTTGGCTAATCCGGTCTTTGAGCAGGGCAGCAAAAAAGGTGTTGTAAAAAGTATAATTGGCAAATTGCAGCTATCCCCCATGACAATAAGTTTTTTAAATCTGCTGGTAGATAAAAAAAGATTTGATATTCTGGATGATATAGTTGTCTGCTATCGCCAATTAATGGATGAAGTACTTAAAAAAATAAGGGTAAATTTAAAAACAGCATTTCCTCTTTCCAGCAATATGCAGGATTATATCAGCTCTAATCTGGAGAAATTAACGGGCCGGAAAGTTGAAGTATTTATAGAAAATGATCCCGGTCTATTGGGTGGCATAGTTCTTGGGGTTGGCGATACACTTTACGATGGCAGCATCAAAAATCAATTGAACAATATGAGGAATCTCTTAGGGGAGGCTAGATAGGGCATGGAAACAATTAAAGCGGAAGAAATTAGTCAAATTATTTCTGAGCAAATAAAAAGCTATGAAAAAAAGCTGGATATAAGCGAAACAGGAACTGTCTTATCCGTTGGCGATGGTATTGCCAGAGTATACGGCGTGCAGAATGCAATGGCGATGGAACTTCTGGAATTCCCCGGCGGCATTTTAGGCATGGTTCTCAATCTGGAAACAGACAATGTCGGTGTTGCGGTTTTGGGTGAAGTTACTCACATCAAAGAAGGCGACATCGTAAAGAGGACCGGCAAGATCGCGCAAGTACCGGTGGGCGAAGGATTACTGGGACGTGTAATTGATGCGACTGGTTCACCTCTTGACGGCAAGGGACCGATTGAAACCAATGAATACCGCCGAATTGAAATGGTTGCTCCCGGTGTTAT
>Ga0209777_10002381_pt1 | contig 24891 bp, 23 predicted proteins | sample FrelakmetHBP12HB_FD_187147 | JGI IMG/M metagenome (GOLD analysis project Ga0209777, IMG submission 187147) | Freshwater lake sediment microbial communities from the University of Notre Dame, USA, for methane emissions studies -HBP12 HB (SPAdes)... | ecosystem: Environmental > Aquatic >... | reverse complement strand
TTTTTTTATTTTCATTATATATATACCACGATGGTAATTCTTTAGATAAGACAGTTAAATATCCAAATTTTTGAAACTCTAAGCATTGTGAAATATCATAAAAATATAAATTATCAAATATATCATCTCTCCATGGAATATCATATTGAGTTATTAAAATATTTCCATCAATTGCATTTACTTGCTCATAATCACTTTTAATATCATTATATTCTATCATTGTTTCTTTCTTATTTTTATAAATTTTACCATATTTATCATTAGAATCTTGCCATGCTCCACTTTGGGGCAAAGTTTTACAACCAATGCTTCCTATCATTCCAATATTGATATTATTAACAAGTATATCTATTATATTATTTATAAAATTATTATTTATAATAAATACATTTTCATTTAAATAAACTCGATATCTTGCATCACTGGAACTTATTGCAAGATTATATGCTGATGCAATATTTGCTACATTATTAATATTAGTGAATTCAACCGAATAGCCCTCTGGTAAAATTAAATTTTTTAATAATAATTTATGTATATAATAAATTTTTTCATCAACTACACAAGTAATAAATTGTATTTTTTTGTCATTTACTTTACAAATATCTCCCATTTTATAATCTTTATAATCAAAATTCACATAATATCCATAATAACTATTTCCAAAAACTAAATTTAAACTAGAATAACGCGAAATCATTAATTCTTTTGTTAAGTCGTCTTGTAAATGAATTTCAGCATCATTTCCCTCAAAAGCTCCTTGTGGAGCTTTATATGGTACAGCTATCATACATTTAATATTTAAATTGTTAATATTGTTTAAAAGTTTTTGAGCATCTTCTATAGATAAATGTTCTAATACATCACCTATAATTATAAATTCATAATTAGAAATATCAAAATTCCTAATATCACTTAAATGTACATTTTTATAAATATTTTTTAAATTAAATTTATGAATATTAGGTTCAAATATTTCTACCGCGTCTAATGATATGTTTTTATTTTTGAATAAATTTCCATATGTTCCACATCCTGGGCCCACATCTAATATTTTAGTAATATTATTTTTTTGTATATATTTATACATATAATCTATTATTTCGTTTTTAAAAAATCCATAAGAATATGGCATAACTATCTCCTTTTTATTTTAGCGTTTTTTATTATTTATAAATTTTTTAAAATTATTAGTGTTTTTTACTGTATTTTTAGCAAATAAACTATTTATTTTAATAATTTCTTTATAAATTTTATTCATCTCTTTAGAATAATTTTCTAAACTTAATTTTTTTGATTGTTCTAATGCATTTTTTTTATTTTGTACTTGATCACTATTTATAAACTCAATTATTGCTTTACTAACACTATATGGATCATGTGGGTCACAATGAAATTGTGATACTGTACAGCCATTTGATGCTATAACAGGAACCCCACTTAATAATGCTTCTCCAACCACCCTTGTAATGATCTTATGTGGTGTAAGTACGACATCCATTGCACGGTATACTTTCTCCATTTCAAATGTTCTACCATAAATTTGTCCCATTATTCCTAATTTTCTCATTTCTTTAATTAATAATTCCCAACATGGTTGAATAAATCCATCAGACCCGTTTTCTACTCCATAAAAATGTAATTTAAAATTTTTAATTTCTCTGCCAGTTTGTATAACTCCATTAATAATTTCAAACATGTCAATATCTTTTCTTCCCCAACTATCGCAAATTAATATATTATATTCTCCTCTATTTTCATCTTTAATAATATATTTTTCTCCAATAGGGTTAAATCTATTATTATCCATTACTGGATAATTAAGTGCTATTGATTTTTCTTCTGAAAAACAGACATCCCAAAAAGATTTAAATTCTGGCCAAAAATATACCATTTTTTTAACTCTAGGTCTTTGAGAAATTTTAGCCATATATGAATATGATGTTTCGCCTTTTGTGCTTTGTTGTTCTATTCTAAAAGAATCAACTGGCCTACCATGCACAATAAATATAACGGGCGCCTCTTTATTGTTGTCAAGAAACTCTTGCGGCATTCCATTGTGGTCAATAATAATATCTGCTTGTTCAATATCTCTTGGGTTGGAAGTTATTAATTTAAATCCCCCTCTATTGTCAACAGTGCCTATGGGCTGATATTCTCTTATTCCTTCTGAATTTATATTCCCAATATCAATAAAATAAACTTCATGTCCCGCTAAAATATCTGCTTTAATCATATCGCGAGCTGCTTCATGAATACCACTTTTACTGGGACCATATATTGCTGTATGAAAAATCTTCATTTTTTCTCCATAATTTCATTATATATTTTATTCATTTCTCTTGAATAATTATGTAAATGTAATTTTTTAGCTTGTTCTAATACATCTTTCTTAACTGCTTCTTTGTCACTATTTATATATTCTTTTATTGCTTTACTAACACTATGTGGATCATGTGGATTACATGTAAATTGAGCTACTTTACATCCGTCGCTTGCTATAACAGGTTTTCCAGTTAATAAGGCTTCACCTACTACTCTTGTAATAATCCTATGAGGGGTAAGTACTACATCCATTTTCTTATAAACCATTTCCATATTGCTCATTCTACCACATAATTCACCCATACAATTAAGTTTATACATTTCTTTATATAATAAGTCCCAGCAACCTTTTATAGGATTATCTACACCATAGAAATGTAATTTAAAGTTTTTCATATCCCTGCCAGCTTGAATAACTCCATTAATAATTTCAAACATATCTATATCTTTACGTCCCCAACTATCACAGATTAATATATTATGTTCTCCCCTATGTTTATCTTCTATAGGTGTAAAAACTCCACTAGAAGTAAATCTTTGTTCATCCATTGTTGGGTATTCTAATACTACAGATTTTCCTTCTGGAAATACAGAATCCCAAAATGGTTTGAATTCTGGCCAAAAATAAACTACTTTTTTAACTCTATCCATTTTTGCTGATTCAGCTTCATAAGTATATGATTTGTTATTATTCCAATATTCCATGCCAAATGAATCAACCGGCCTACCATGCACAATATTTATAATTGGAGCTGTGCTTATATTAAGCCACTCTGTAGTCATTCCAGCATGATCTATGATAATATCTACTTCTTTTAAAATTGATGGATTAGAAATAGATACAGCAAATCCGCCTCTATCATCAATACTATTAATTGGAGAATATTCTTGTCCAGTTGGACGAGAAAAACCTTTATCTATTAAAAATACTTGATGTCCAGCTAAATAATCCGCTCTCATGAAATCACGTGCAGCTTCATAGAGGCCACTGCGATTTGCACCCATAGGGGCTATATGTGCTATTTTCATATTATTATCTCCTTCTAACGATTGAATAATATATTTTATTTTCTAATAAATTAATCATTAAAATATATAATTATTTTCTTAAATTCAAAATGTATTGTCCGTATTCTGTTTTATCCATAGATCTTCCTATTTCCATTAATTGTTCTTTTGTGATAAATTTCTTATTATAAGCAATTTCTTCTAAGCAAGCAATATATAATCCTTGTCTTTCTTGTATTGATTCAACAAAATTACTTGCTTCTAGTAATCCAGCATGTGTGCCAGTATCGAACCAAGCCATACCTCTTCCAAATGTTTCAACATTTAATTTATTTCTTTTCATAAATTCTATGTTTACATCTGTAATCTCTAATTCTCCCCTTGGTGAAGGTTTTATAGTTTGAGCTATTTCAACAACTTCATTAGTATAAAAATATAACCCAGGAACGGCATAATTAGATTTAGGGTTTTGTGGTTTTTCTTCAATAGATAATACTTTTCCCTTTTTATCAAATTCAATAACCCCATAACTTTTAGGATCTTTTACATAATATCCAAAAATTGTTGCTTCATCCCGTCTTGCTGAGGCTCTTTCTAAAACTTTAATGAGATTTTGTCCGTAAAAAATATTATCACCTAAAATTAAAGCAACACTATCATTTCCAATAAAATCTTTTCCTAAAATAAAAGCTTCAGCTAATCCCTTAGGAGCATTTTGAACTTTATAAGATATATTTAAGCCTAATTTACTTCCATCTTTAAATAATTCTTCAAAAACTTTAATATCTCTAGGTGTAGAAATAATTAAAATATCTTGAATTCCAGCTAACATTAAAATAGATAATGGATAATAAATCATTGGTTTATCATATACAGGTAATATTTGTTTTGATACTGCAATTGTTGCGGGATATAATCTTGTTCCGGATCCACCAGCTAAAATAATACCTTTCATTCTAAATCACTCCCATACATATCTCCATAATATTTTTCATAGTCTCCATTAGCGACATTTTTCATCCATTCTTCGTTTTCTAAATACCATTTAATAGTTTTAACAATTCCATCTTCAAATTTTGTTTCTGGAGTCCATCCAAGTTCTTTAGTTATTTTTTCTGGGTCAATAGCGTACCTTTTATCATGACCTTTTCTGTCTTCTACATATTTAATAAGATCCTCATTAATGTGATTATATTTTTCATCTTTTCCCAATATATTTCTTAATGTATTAATTATGGTTTTAACTATATCAATATTAGTTCTTTCATTATGACCACCAATATTATATACTTGTCCTAATTCTCCATCATTCATTACCATATCAATTGCTTTGCAGTGGTCTTCAACATATAACCAATCTCTTACGTTTAATCCATCTCCATATATAGGGAGATTTTTACCATTTAACGCATTGTTTATTATTAGTGGTATAAGTTTTTCTGGAAATTGAAACGGCCCATAATTATTACTGCATCTTGTAATATTAATCGGCATTTTATACGTGTCATAATAAGAGCTTACAATTAAATCACTTGAAGCTTTACTAGCTGAATATGGGCTATGTGGATTAATTGGGGTTGTTTCTAAAAAATATCCATCATCCCCTAATGAACCGTAAACTTCATCTGTTGATACTTGTAAAAATTTATTATCTTTAAATCCATTTTCTGTTTCCCAATATTTTTTTGCTACATCTAATAATGTTTGAGTTCCCAAAATATTAGTTTTAATAAATACACTTGGGTCTTTAATACTTCTATCTACATGACTTTCTGCAGCAAAATTTACTACAAAATCAATATTGTTATTTGCAAAAATACTTTCAACTGTTTCTCTATCGCAAATATCAACTTTTTTAAATTCATAATTTTTTAAATTTTCAATTTGTTTTAAATTTTCTAAATTTCCAGCGTAAGTTAAACTATCAACATTAATAATTTTAATATTTTCTCCATATTTTTCAAACATGTATAATATAAAATTGCTACCTATAAATCCGGCACCGCCGGTCACTAAATATGTTTTCATTTTTTTACACCTCTGAAACTCTCTTTAATTTTTTATCTTTTTGGGATAAAATTACTTCACCAATATTTTCAAGTGGCCATTTTATTCCCACTTCTGGATCGTTCCAAATTATACCATTATCATCACTTGCATCATAATAATTAGTGCATTTATATTGAAATTCAGCTTCATCTGATAAAACTAAAAATCCATGTGCAAATCCTTCTGGAACATAAAATAATTTTTTATTTTCAGCAGTTAAATGTACTCCTACATATTGTTTATATGTTGGAGAATCTTTTCTTAAATCAACACCCACATCATAAACTTCACCTTTAGTGACTCTCACGAGCTTTCCTTGTGGTTTATTCATCTGAAAATGCAATCCTCTCAAAACACCCTTAGTGGACTTAGAATGATTATCTTGCACAAAATCCATATTTAATCCCATTTCTTCAAAATCTTTTTTGCTATAACTTTCCATAAAAAACCCTCTAGTATCCCCAAATACCGTAGGTTCAATAATAACTAATCCTTCTATTCCCGTTTCTATTTTTTTAAACTTCATAATTTTCTCCTTTTAAATACTCGATTAGGGCTTCTTCCCAATTTCTAAAAGTGTTTAATCCGATTAAATTTAATTTAAAATTTTCTAAAACAGAATACTTAGGCCTTTTTGCTGGTCTATTTAATTGTTCTGTAGTAATCTTATTAACTTTTGTATTAATATTTTTTAATTCAAATATTTTTTTTGTAAAATCGTACCAACTACATTCACCTTCACAAGTGGCATGATAAGTTCCATAATAATCTGTTTGAATTAAGTTAATTATGCACTTAGATAAATCAACTGTACTTGTAGGAGTTCCAAATTGGTCTGCAACTATGTCTAATTGCTCTTTTTCTTTTGACAATCTTAACATAATCCTAACAAAATTCTCTCCTTCTCCATATAACCAAGCTGTTCTGAAAATATAATGCTTATCATTCGATTCTCGAACAAGATCTTCACCCCATACTTTACTTTTACCATATACTGTTTGAGGATTTGTAGCATCAAATTCTCTTCTTTTTTTAACTATTTCTCCATCAAAAACATAATCAGAAGACACGTGCACAATTTTGGCACCTATTTTTTTAGCTGCAATAGCTAAATTTTGTGGGCCAATTGAATTTATACTATATGTAATCTCTTCGTTTGTTTCACTAAAATCCGCTTTAACAAGAGCGGCGCAATTAATAATTACATCAGGTCTATAATTATATACAATAATTTCAACTTCTGTTTTATTAGTTATATCTAAATTATGTATGTCCGTTTCCATAACCGCTGTATTTGGTAAATCTTTTAATTGCTTTATCAACTCAATTCCTAATTGTCCCTTTGCCCCAGTTAAAAGCACTTTCATATTTCTTCCTCCTATATTTCATCTATAATTTTTGGTTTATTATTTCCATAAACTTCTAATTTTGATGTTGAAACTTCATATGCTATTTTTTGTATTGCATATTCTTCATCAACTCTTTTGATATAATTTCTACTTTGTAATCTTCCAGTTATTTTTATATTATCTCCAATTATTAACTTTGAACCTTGATGAGCATTTTGGTTCCATAAAATTACTGGAATATAATCTGATTTTTTATACGTACGATTTACAGCAACGATAACATCAGTAATTTCTTTTTTTGTAGTAGTAATTCTATGTATTGGTTGCTTACAAATAAATCCATTAAGAACTATATTATTATAATCCTTGATATTGTCATCTACTAATTCAATATTTTTAACAAATGTAGTTAATTTTAATTTATTATTTTCGGAGTAATGATTGCTATATGATCTTAATTGCCCAGTTAATTTTACTTTTTTCCCAATTGTTAGTTGTTCTAAATCAAATACTCTTTCTGAAATTGTAATGGGTAAAAAGTCTGAAATATCACTTAAGCGAGATACTTCTAGCACAAATTCATAAAATTTTTCATTTAAAATTTCATGGCTTAAATTAATTTCTTGATAAATCGAACCAATCAAAGTAATTTGATTATTTTCCATAAAATTTCTCCTAAATATCTATTTTTTATATTATATTAAAAAATAATAAATTAATTAATCTTCATTTTCTATTTGATTAATCTTTTTTTGATATTCTGAGCTACCTTGCCATTGATCAAAAACTATATTTTCCATAGTATAAAATTGACCATCAGCTAATATAACTATTTTATTGTTTTCTGTAATATGAATTTTTATAAAACCTATTCTATTTTCATTTTTATCATTTGCATAAATTTCTACTTCTTCTCCATTTGTTAAATTAATATCATTAAAGTCATAATCAAAAGTTATTGTTGGCATAATATTCTCCTTTTTTTTTTCAAAAATAATGGGTTAATGGATAAAAAATCCGTTAACCCATATCATAATTAATTAAAATTTTTATTAAAAAACTATATACTGTCCCAATCTGAGTCATCATCGGAGTCATCTGTTAAGCTTACTGTAGCAGTTGGTACACCAGGAGCTTTAACTTTAACAGGTTCTTCATCAAATGAATCGAGATCCGCTAAACTGTCACTTAAAATTTCCAGACCCATTTGTAGAATCTCTTCTATAGTTTTAGTCTTATTAATATCGCTTAATTTTTTAGAATTAGCCACTAATTCTAATTCTTCTGAAGTTAATGGGATTTTCTTAGGATTTGGTCTTAAACTATATTTAGTTTCTCTACCAGTTCCTTCTTTTTTGATTTTGAAATCATATTGAGTTGGATCTCCAAAATCTTCGTCTTGAGCACATTCTTTAATTTGGGTAAAAATAGTCACTCCGCCTTCAAGAATTTTAACTTTTCCATCAGTTCTATCAATTACTTGAACTTGATATCTAGCCTGTGGTGCATGACCAACTTTACAAACTGGACATCCTCTACCTGGACAAATAACTTTTTTCTGTTGTCCATCTAATCCTTTTTCCCAGTGAACATCAATAAGTGATGGATTTCCGACTACTCTAACTCTGTTTTCTCCATTTTGTAATTTTAAAAACGGTGTTGGTTCTTGATTGTCTCCGCCTTTTACTTCTCCCCAGCTTAAATCGTGTTGTGACATATTAATCATTCTCCTTTTAATTTTGGCTTTTCGGGTGCTCAATTTGAGGACCGCTGGCCTTATTTATTATAATATTATTATAATCATTTCATTATTTTTTTTTAACATTTTATAAACATTTTCATAAGTATTTTCATAAATCTTTTTATTTTATTAAATAATGAAAACGTAATTCAATTCCATATAATTTACAAAACATTTTCATTCCCAATTCAAAATCTGAAAAATCATTTTTATTTATTTCTTCTTTTGTTAAAATACTAATATCATAGATATTTAAATTATATGATACAGCTATTTTAATATCGTCAATATTTTCTGGAAAAGCATCTACATAATGAGCAGTAATTTGTTCTAATACATCATTAATAAATTTTATCTTATCTGTAGAATTTTTTAAAATACCGTTATTTTCTTCACTAACACCATATTTATTCATTACACATCATCCCAACTTATTTCGCCTTTTTTGGAAATTTTGTCTGATGAATAGCTTACTTCTTGTGCTTCAGATTGATTACTTTTTCTTACATCTCCAATAGAAAGGGCCATACTCATGACACTTACTTGACGTGATATTGCTTCTGACGTACTTTTCATATTCCCCATAATTTGTTCTACTTCTTCTACAAATATTTCTGCAGCTTCAAGATTTAAAATCATCATTGGGTACTTTAGTGCGTTTTCTCCTTTTCTTTTATCAGAAGAAGAAGCTTTTGAAAATACCGATTGTGCATCAAATAGCATTTCTGTTGTTCTTTTTCTTAATCTATATTCATTATTTGCTAAATTAAAAATTTCTACAAGTCTGTCTTTATATCCTTGAGCTCGCGCCAATCCCTCATTTAATTCAAATGTTGTTGGATTTTCACTAATTTTAACTTGCATATTTAGCATTTCACGTCTAAATGAATTTCTATCTAATTTAGGTAATGTTGATAAAATATTATTTGTGATATTTTCTAAATCACTTGTATCATACATTTGCTTTTTCGGTTGATTATTTAACTCTTCTAATGCTGAGTCAAAATCACTGTCTAGAATCATCTAATATCACCTTCCTCATCGTAAAATTTCTCACATATAGTATTTACTGCTTTTGAACAATCTATTTTTTTTAATATTTTAACACAATTTTTACATATTTTTTTATTATCTTTTAATGCTTCACTAAATCCTAATTTTAAGCCTAATCTTCCATTAATTCCACAAAGTGTTTCTAAGTTATTAGAAAAATGTTGAATATGATAAATTTTACTATATTTTTCAATTTCATTTTTAGGTTTAATACTTTCAATGCCATCTATTAAATTTATTTCATCTAATATCCAATCTTTAAATTCAATATTATTTTTATTAAAAACAATTGCAACTTCAAATTCAACTGGATCAATAATTTGAATTTCAGTTATATCAGATATTTTTCTCAAAGTATCCCATGAACCATTAGTTTTGATAATAAAACTTTCCATAATATTCTCCATTTTTGCTTTTTTATTTATTATATTTAAAGTAAAGATTTTTTTAAATTATTTAACATATTTTATTTGACTGCCATCTATTGGATGCTTAGTAATTACCATTTTATTGTCAAAAGCTTCTTGAATCTCTTCTATATGTGTTATAACCAATATTTTCTTAAACATTGTTGTTAATTTATTAATAGAATTAACAATATTTCCTTTAGCGGCTTGATCCTGACTTCCGAGTCCTTCGTCAATTATAAACAAATCAATAGTTGAACCAGCTCTTTTTGCTAAAAATTTTGATAATCCCACATGACATGCAAAATCAATTCTAAATTTTTCTCCACCTGAATAAGTTTCATATGTTCTTGATCCGAATTCATTATTAACTATAATATCTAACGTTTCTACTGATGCCGGTTTTTTAGATTTTTTACCCTTATTATCTTTTTGAGTCTTAAATTCAATATTAACTTTTCCGTCTGTTAGTAATTCTAATACATCATTTATCTCAATTTCAATTTCTGGGAGTGTATTTTCAATAATAATTGCTTGAATTCCTGATTTACCCCATGCAATCTCTAGATCTTCATAGTCACTATGTAATAATTTACAATCACTTAATTCAAGATTTAACTCTTTTATTTTTTTCTCATGATGAATTATTTCATCAATTTTATTCTTAATTTTAATTTGCTTATCACGTTCTTCATCACGTTGATTTTTTAATTGTTCTATTTCTTTTTTTACTTTTTCAATATTAAAATCTTTATATTCAAATTGAATTTCATCCCATTCTGATTCATCTTCAAATTGAATTTTTAAATTTTCATTATATTCTTCATTAGTTTCATCTAATAATATTTTGTTATTTTTAATATTATTATTTAAATTTTCAACATTAGTAATTGCTTGGACTATTTTATTCTTTAAAGTTTGTAATTTAGAAATTTCGTCTTTTATCTGTAAAATATTTTCTTCTAATTTTGTTAATTCACTTATTAGATTTTCAATTTCAATTTTATTAGATTTATTTTTTGATATAATATTTATTCCTTCATTTTTTAAACTTTCAAGATGTTGTTTTTTATGAGATTCTGAAATATTATTACCACAAAATTCACAATCTGCTCTGTCATATTGTTCTAATTGAGTATATTTTATTTTTAATTCTTTAGTTTGATTTTGTAAATCAGAATTTTGAGATTCCAAAATTGCAATTTTACTTTTAGAGTCACTAATTTCAATATTTAATTTATCATTTTCCTCTTGATATTTTAAAATATCTCTATCAATTACATCTAAATTATATTTTTCAATTTTTTCGCTTAGAATATCTTTTTGATTTACATCATTATTTATAGTATTTTTATAATTTTCAATTTTATTTAATAATTTTTCTCTCTTATTTAAAGTATTTACTTTAAATTGTTTTAAATCTTCTCTACGCTTTTTTAATTCTTCGATATTTTTTAAATTATTATCATACTCTGTTTTTTCTTTAATAAGATCTAATAAACCATTCTCTTTGTCGCTACATTGAGTTCTGAGAAGCTTTAATGATGTATTAATATTATTTAACATAGTATCATAATTGCCCTTTAAATCAATTAATTCGCTATATCTATTAATATCGTTTTCAATTATTTCAATTTTTTGTTTTGCTTCTTTTTTTAATTCATTTGTATATTCTTTTAATTTATCATATTTATTTAAATTTAAAACTTGAGCAAATACATCTTTTCTTTCATTTGGAGTTTTTTCCATAAAGCTTCCCGAATTACCCTGCCCTATGCAAACTGTATCCATAAATGTTTCATAATCCATTTTTAGAATATCTAATATTTTCACTTGTGTTTCAGATATTTTTTCAGTATGACTTACATTATTAATATATAATTCTAATTCGTGAGCTCCAGACCTTATTTTTCTACGAATAACCTTATACTCATTATTATTCATTACAAAAACTAATTCTATTTCAAATGAATCGCTATTTTGATTAATTAAATCATCCATACCAACCCCCCGGCCGTCGCAATTTCGTGCGCGAAAAAACAGTGCGGTTGTGAGCATATCAATAATAGACGATTTTCCCGCCCCATTTGGTGAGGATAACAAGATTATTCCATCATCAAATTGTTCCCAGTCAATCACTTCATCTATATAAGACATAAATGTTTTGACTTTTATATACTTAGGTAGCATTTATCATTTCTCCATATTTTTCTTTTAATTTCTTTAACATTTTTAATTCATATTCTTGAACATAATTTTCATGTTGGATTCTTTTTTGTTCTTCTTTAAATTTTTTCTCTTCATTCTCTAAACGAATTTTTTCTTTATATTCTTCTACCCAATTATTATTGAATAAATATTCTAAAGGAAAAGAATAACTATATGTTTCATCAGAACAACATCCACAAACACTTGGTTCACAAAAATTAACCCAAACTTTTCCATTTTCTTCGGTAACTTCACGAAATTCTTCCATATTAATAGTTTTATTTTCTATTTGTTTCATTTTTTGAATAATTTCTATTGACCTATTTTTAAAATCTTCTTTTAATTTCTCCATTAAATCATAGTCTTTTTTATTCATATAATTCACCTCTTATTAATTATAAATAGAGATTATTTTTTTTTAAACAAAAAAAGAGAGAAATTAATCTCTCTTTATTTTTATGGAATATATTCTATTGCTTCTACTTGTTCTCGCGTTGTGCTATCCACTATTTGTTGTCTTAAAATATGATACTTTAATACTTTTTGTAATTTAATTGAATATGCATCAATACAAAGTGCTTTCATCTGTTCTTTTGTCCATGCATAAGAATTTAATTCGCTTTGAGCTTTCCAATAAATGGGGATTGGAACGTTAGCGTTAATAAGATTCAACATTCCATTCATATTAGTTTGTTCTTGTTCATAAAAATCATATACTTTTTCAGTTTCTCCATCAAAAGCTTTAGATGGAAATCCTTCGTATATATCATTGGTACATGCAAGATTTATTTTTTGTATTTGACATTTTTTTGATAAATCTAATGAAACTCCATAATTAGGTAATCTTCCATTATCTTTATAGAAATCTTCCATTGATGCATAATATATATCTTCCCAAGAAGTTCCAACATAATCTAAATCATTAGTTGTTTGAATAATTTGCCCATCTATATATTTATTAATTGGGACTCCGTACATATAAAGAACAAACGTATTTAGATTTTCTTCTATAATTATTCCTTCACATATATGAGTTCCTCCACAAAGTTGACAATCTATACAATTTTCGTCTGTAGTAGCCGCTACTATAAAATTATTTTCATCTAATTTAATTTTCATTTTGTGTCCCCCTGAATAACTTTTATTATATTATATCAAAAATTTTAAATTATTTTAATATTACGTATCTTCAAAATAACCATGAATGCCAATTGATACTGGATTATTACTTGCTGAAACATAATAATATATTCCGTTATTAGTAATTGGCATTACTATTGTTCCTGCTCCATATTTTGTAGTAAGATAATTAACTGTTGCGTCTGCTATATATCTAGACCCAGTTCCAGACACAAGTTCATAATATACTCTAACTAAAGAACTTGTATAGGGCACCGTTGTTCTACAATTTATAAGGGTTTTTGACGTTGCACTGCCGCTTGATAAAAGATAATTAGAACCTAATCCTACAAATGCTACATAATTCCCGGATATATCAAATTGAATTATATTAGAAGAGACATCAGTTTTAAAAGAACCAATAAATCTGCCTAATAATGTTGGGTGATATTTTGCACATGGCATATCTGCAGTAATAGTATTTCCAAAAACATCTTTAGTTGGGGTTGTTATTGATATATAAGGGGTTAATACATTTGCAACATTTTTTAAATATACATAATACCAAGTATTGGCTGTTTTTGTTGAATCTGAATATAAATTACTCCACCCAATAGATATTGGAGAATTTATTATATAATTAATTCCACTAATATTAATTGACCCCACTGTAGAATTTAACGTTGTTGTATTTACCCATTGCAATTTACATCCATTTATTGAAGGAATGCTAATTTCAACACTTAAAGCTGTTGATATAACCATATCAGTGGATATTCTATTACTTACTTCTGTAGAAATATTAGTAGAAGTAGTAGTAGATTGTGAAGTTCTAGTTGATATTTCAGCAGATAAGTTATTAGTTAAAACTGTATCAGCACTTAATCTTATACTAGCCTCTAAAGTATCTCCAGATATTCTATTACTTACTTCTGTAGAAAGATTAGTAGAAGTAGTAGTTGATTGAGCTGTTCTAGTTGATATTTCAGTTGATAAATCAGTAGATAACTTAACATCTCCGGATATTCTATTACTTACTTCTGTAGAAATATTAGTAGAAGTAGTAGTAGATTGTGAAGTTCTAGTTGATATTTCGGTAGATAAGTTATTAGTTAAAACTGTATCCGCAGATAATCTTATACTAGCTTCTAAAGTATCAGCAGATATTCTTTGACTAGTTTCTGTAGATAAAGAAGTAGAAACCACTGCATCTCCAGATATTCTATTACTTACTTCTGTAGATAATCCTGTGGAAGTAGTTGTAGATTGAGCTGTTCTAATACTAACTTCAGTTGATAAATCAGTAGATAACTTAACGTCTCCGGATATTCTATTACTTACTTCTGTAGAAATATTAGTAGAAGTAGTAGTAGATTGTAAAACTCTAGTTGATATTTCTGTACTTAAATTATTAGTTAAAACAGTGTCAGCACTTAATCTTATGCTAGCTTCTAAAGTATCAGTAGAAGTTAAACTACTTATAGTGGTAGAAATAGTAGTACTTTGAGAATTTCTTAAACTTACCTCAGAAGATAAATTATTAGTTAAAGTTGTATCCCCTAGTATTCTACTGCTAGCTTCTGAACTTAATCCTGTAGAAGTAGTAGTAGATTGAGAAGTTCGGGTTGATATTTCAGTAGATATAGCAGTAGAATTATTATTATCTCCTAATATTCTATTACTTGCTTCAGTTGATAAATTATTAGTTAAAATGGTATCAGCACTTAATCTTATACTAGCTTCTAAGGTATCAGTAGACATCATTTGACTTACTTCAGTACTTAGATTAGTAGAAGTAGTTGTAGATTGACTTGTTCTAATAGAAACTTCAGTTGATAAATTATTGATTAAATCGGTATCAGCACTTAATCTTATACTAGCTTCTAAAGTATCAGTAGAAGTTAAACTACTCAATGAAGTAGAAACAGCTGTAGATTCACTTATTCTTAAACTTACCTCAGTACTTAAATTATCATTAAAAATTATATCATTTGATATTCTAGTAGAAATTTCAGTAGATAAATTATTAATTATTACTGGATTAATTCCTATTCCATTTGAACCTACTACTAAGGTTGAATCCGCTAGTTTCATATTTAATATATCGTTTTCAATATCAAATTCACTTCCAACATTAACGTTCATTACTCCCTTAGAATTCATGCCTAATCCATCACCAGCAATAGATTGATCCACTTTTAATCTCTGTATAGCCATTTAATCACCACCATTATTTTAATTTTTAATGTGATTATTTTATTAAATTTCTTCAAAATATCCATGTATACCAAATGAAAGAGAGTGTTGATTTGAAGCTTGATAATATATACTATCATTAGTTATAGCTACCATAGCTTGAGATCCACCTAATAAATTTGTACTTTCCCAACTCCAAGCTGTTACATCTCCCAAATATTTATTTCCAGTTCCACTTCCATCCTCAATATATACTGCAGCAATAGATGAAGTATAGGGTACATATGTTCTACAATTTATTGGTGTTTTTGATGAAGCTGTTCCATTTTGAATAATCCATCCAAATCCATTTCCAATGTATTGAACATAGGTGCCAACAATTGCAAAATTAATTATATTTTGTGAGGCATCTGTCTTAAATGAACCAACAAATCTACCCCATGATGAATGATATTTAGCTTGAGCACTTGATGAATCAGTTATAGTATTGCCAAAAGCATCACGATCGGGTTTTGAATTTGATATATAAGGAGTAATTACTCCCGAAACTACTAATAAATAAACATAGTACCACGTATTAGCTGCTTTTGTAGTACCAGTTGCAACATTTGTCCAACCAATTGCAAGTTTAGATGTAATTTCATATGTTGTTTGAGCTAAATTAATTGAACCAACATTAACATATAATGCAGTAGCACTTGACCATTGTAATCTACAACCCGCTGAATAAGCACGTGGAGTTGGAACTCCTGAAATTGATCCAATTAATATCCATTTTGCGGCTCCAACTGTACTATCTACACATTCAAAACATTTATCCAGAGTTATATTTACCCAATTACTTCCTACGGAATATCCTTGTGATGAATCATTAGAAATTGTTGGATCAGTTGTAGCTACATAATTTGACTTAGGAATTCCATCTAATTTAACTTTATCGGGTGCAGACATAAATCCAGCAACTGTTGTAGTAACTAGGGCGTGTTGTCCATCACCTGAACCAATATGATTAGATAATGCAGTAGAAATCACTGTATCTGTAGATATTCTATTAGATATTTCTATACTTAAATTATTAGTTAAAATGGTATCTCCAGATATTCTATTACTTACTTCTGTGGAAATATTAGCAGAAGTAGTAGTTGATTGAGCTGTTCTAGTTGATATTTCAGTAGATAAGTTATTAGTTAAAACTGTATCAGCACTTAATCTTATACTAGCTTCTAAAGTATCTCCAGATATTCTTGAAGAAACCTCAGTTGAAAGGTTAGTAGAAGTAGTAGTAGATTGAGAAGTTCTTGTGGAAACTTCTGTAGATATTGCAGTGGAGTTAACTATATCTCCTGATATTCTATTTGAAACTTCAGTTGATAAATTATTAGTTAAAATAGTATCAGCACTTAATCTTATACTGGCTTCTAAAGTATCAGTAGAAGTTAAACTACTTATAGTGGTAGAAATAATGGTACTTTGAGAATTTCTTAAACTTACTTCAGAAGATAAATTATTAGTTAAAATGGTGTCTCCTGATATTCTAGAAGAAACTTCAGTAGATAAAGCTGTAGAAGTAGTAGTGCTTTGAGAAGTTCGGGTTGATATTTCTGTAGATATAGCAGTAGAATTATTATTATCTCCTGATATTCTATTAGAAGTTTCAGTACTTAAATTATTAGTTAAAATAGTATCTCCTGATATTCTATTAGAAGTTTCAGTACTTAAATTATTAGTTAAAATAGTATCTCCTGATATTCTATTTGAAACCTCAGTTGATAAATTATTAGTTAAAATAGTATCACTACTTAATCTTATACTAGCTTCTAAGGTGTCAGTGGATATTCTATTAGAAGTTTCAGCACTTAAATTATTAGTTAAAATAGTATCTCCTGATATTCTATTACTTACCTCAGTACTTAAATTATTATTTAAAACAGTATCTCCACTTATTCTATTGCTAATTTCAACAGATAAAGCAGATGAAGAATTTGAACTAATTGTTGTGTCAGCAGAAACTCTTGAAGAAATTTCAGTACTTAATTGATTATAAGCTACTGCGTCTTGAGCATTACTACCATTTGCTATATTGGTAACTTTATTTGCCCCCATATTAATTGTTTTTGAGGTAGCAACTGTTAAATTACCACCAATTGTAGTATTACCACTTTCATCAATTTTAAACACTGAACTTCCAGCTTGAGCTGTATATAAATCTACAATTGGAGCTGTTAAAATAACTCCAGTGTCAGGTTTTATTTGAAATGCGGTAGTAGAAGCTGATGCTGGACTTAATAAAATGTGATCTGAATCAGTAATTAATGAATTAACGGTTGTATTAGAACCACTTATAGTTAAATTACCCGTAATAGCTACATCTCCAGTTATATTTGTTGGCCCAGTTATAGTTACTTTTGTTGGATTAGTTCCATCAGGATCTATTTTAAAATATGTACTATCGTTATTATCTAAAATTTCAAATGGTTTTCCAGTAGATAATTTAATTAATGAACCATCTCCAGCAACGTTTGAATTATCGTAAGCTTTCTGTAAAGTTATACTTCCATTTACTAAATCTGCAGAAGCTCTTATGCTAGCTTCAGTTGATAAATTATTAGTTAAAATGGTATCACTGGATATTCTTATAGATGTTTCTATAGATAAATTAGTAGAAGCTGTTGTATCTGCACTTAATCTTATACTAGCCTCTAAAACATCTACGGATATTCTATTACTTACTTCTGTACTTAGATTAGTGGAAGTAGTAGTAGATTGAGATGTTCTAGTAGAAATTTCATTTGAAATTGAGGTAGAGTTAACTACATCACCTGATATTCTATTACTTACTTCAGTACTTAAATTATTAGTTAAAACGGTATCAGCACTTAATCTTATGCTAGCTTCTAAGGTATCTCCACTTATTCTGTTTGAGATTTCAGCAATTAAATTGTTAGTTAGAATGGTATCTCCAGATATTCTATTTGAAACTTCAGTTGATAAATTATTAGTTAAAATTGTATCAGTTGAAGTTAAATTACTTAATGTAGTAGAAATAGTAGTAGATTGGCTCGTTCTTAAACTTACTTCAGTTGATAAATTATTAGTTAAAACTGTATCTCCAGATATTCTATTACTTACTTCTGTAGAAAGATTAGTAGAAGTAGTAGTTGATTGAGCTGTTCTAGTTGATATTTCTGTTGATAAATCAGTAGATAACTTAACATCTCCAGATATTCTTTGACTTACTTCTGTAGAAAGATTAGTAGAAGTAGTAGTAGATTGTGAAGTTCTAGTTGATATTTCAGTAGATAAGTTATTAGTTAAAACTGTATCTCCAGATATTCTATTACTTACTTCTGTGGAAATATTAGTAGAAGTAGTAGTAGATTGTGAAGTTCTAGTTGATATTTCAGTAGATAAGTTATTAGTTAAAACTGTATCAGCACTTAATCTTATACTAGCTTCTAAAGTATCAGCAGATATTCTTTGACTAGTTTCTGTAGATAAAGAAGTAGAAACCACTGCATCTCCAGATATTCTATTACTTACTTCTGTAGATAATCCTGTGGAAGTAGTTGTAGATTGTGAAGTTCTAGTTGATATTTCGGTAGATAAGTTATTAGTTAAAACCGTATCCGCAGATAATCTAATAGAAGCTTCTGTACTTAATTGATTATAAGCCACTGCATCTTGTGCATTGCTACCATTGGCTACATTAATAACTTTATAAGTATTCATATTTATAGGTGATTCAATATTCATTATGTAAACTCCTTTTTTAAGAAAAAAATATTTTACAAAGAAAACTTCTCATTTAATTAATAAATGAGAAGCCAATAATTATAATTTAATTTTTAATTATTTTTATTTTTTATCCTATGAAAACAATTCTATAATTAGTGCCCGTTGGAACTGGTCCGCCAAAAGTTACTGTTACGTTATTAGCATCAGTTCTAACATAATCAACATATGTGTCTACATAAGTTCCATTATTATATAAATTAATAATAATATCCCTGGTGCCCATATTGTGATTACATATAAATGATGAATTAACGTTATCTCCATTAATTGGCATTACTACTTTTTTAGTATAGACTCCATCATGATTATGATTAGTAATTGCAGTTGATAACACTGTGTCTACTGAACTTCTTGTAGATGCTTCAGTTGAGATAGCAGTTGAACATGATGTAGATACTGCTAAGTCAGCAGATTCTCTTATACTAGCTTCAGTAGAAATAGCTGTGGAACATGATGTAGAAGCTGCTAAATCTGCAGATGCTCTAATAGATGCTTCAGTAGAAATAGCTGTGCTTCTAGTTGACACTTCAGTGGAAATATTAGTCGATAGAACTAAATCAGCAGATGCTCTTATGCTAGCTTCTGTAGAAATCTCTGTAGAACAAGCTGTAGAAGCTGCTGCGTCTGCAGATGCTCTTATACTAGCTTCAGTAGAAATCTCAGTAGAACATGATGTAGAAGCTGCTAAGTCTGCTGATTCTCTGATACTAGCTTCAGTAGAGATAGATGTTGATAATACTGTATCAGCAGAATCTCTTATACTAGCTTCAGTAGATATTTCAGTAGAACAAGCTGTAGAAGCTGCTAAGTCTGCAGATTCTCTAATACTAGTTTCAGTACTTAAAGCTGTTGAGAAAGTTGAGTTTCCAGCTAAGTCAGCAGATGCTCTTATACTAGCTTCAGTAGAGATATCACTTGATAATACTAAGTCAGCAGATGCTCTGGAACTAACTTCAGTTGAGATAGCAGTTGAACAAGCTGTAGAACAAGCTGCATCAGCAGATGCTCTGATAGAAGCTTCAGTACTTAACGATGTTGAACAAGCTGTAGAAGCTGTTAAGTCTGCAGATTCTCTAATGCTAGCTTCTGTTGAAATAGCAGTTGAGAAAGTTGAGTTTCCAGCTAAGTCAGCAGATGCTCTGATAGAAGCTTCTGTACTTAATTGATTATAAGCTACTGCATCTTGAGGATTACTACCATTAGTTACATTTATAATTTTATTAGTTCCAACATCAACAGTATGAGAACCTATTATTGAGAAGTTGCCATTTACTTGAGTAGCACCAGTTTCAGTAATTTTAAATACTGAAGATCCAGCTTGTGAGATATATAAATCTACGATAGGTGAAGTTAAAGTTACAGCTGCACTAGGTCTAATTTCTAAAGCTGTAGTAGAAGCTGAGTGAGGTGCTAATAATAGGTGATCTGAATCAGTAACAATTGAATCTACTTTAGTTACAGAACCTGAAATATAAAGTTCACCAGTAATATTCATATTGCCGGAAACATTAACTGGTCCTGTCATACTAATATTTACTGGATTAGTTCCATCAGGATCACATTTAAAATAAGTACTATCATTATTATCTAATACTTCAAATACTTTTCCAGTAGCAAGCTTAATAGTTCCATCTGTTGAATTGTCATATACTTTTTGTAAAGTCATGGCTGCATCAGCAGATGCTCTTATACTAGCTTCAGTAGAAATCTCAGTAGAACATGATGTAGAAGCTGCTAAGTCTGCTGATTCTCTGATACTAGCTTCAGTAGAGATAGATGTTGATAATACTGTATCAGCAGAATCTCTTATACTAGCTTCAGTAGATATTTCAGTAGAACAAGCTGTAGAAGCTGCTAAGTCTGCAGATTCTCTAATACTAGTTTCAGTACTTAAAGCTGTTGAGAAAGTTGAGTTTCCAGCTAAGTCAGCAGATGCTCTTATACTAGCTTCAGTAGAGATATCACTTGATAATACTAAGTCAGCAGATGCTCTGGAACTAACTTCAGTTGAGATAGCAGTTGAACAAGCTGTAGAACAAGCTGCATCAGCAGATGCTCTTATACTAGCTTCTGTTGAGATGGCAGTAGAAGTAGCTGTAGAAGCTGCTAAATCCGCAGATGCTCTGATAGATGCTTCGGTAGAAATTTCTGTAGAACATGATGTAGAAGCTGCTGCATCAGCAGATGCCCTTATACTAGCTTCAGTGGAGATAGCATTTGATAATACTGTATCAACTGATTCTCTAATAGAAGCTTCTCCAGTTATGTCAGATGACATAACAGTTGAGATAGTAGCTGATAAAGCTGCATCAGCAGATGCCCTTATACTAGCTTCAGTTGAAACAGCTATAGAGCAATTAGTAGAACAAGCTAAGTCAGCAGATGTTCTTAAACTAGCCTCGGTAGATATTGCTGTAGAACAATTCGTACTAGATGCTAAGTCAGCAGAAGCTCTTAAACTGGCTTCAGTAGATAATTGATTATAAGCTACTGCATCTTGGGGATCAGAACCATTAGCCACATTAATGACTTTATAGGTATTCATATTAATGGGGGCTTTAAAATCTGGCATGTTATACACTCCTTTAAAAGTTAATTTTTTATATAATTAATTTTTATATAATTATTTTTTAATTATAGTTATTAAGTATTCATCAATCCCTGGAGGATCTCCAAATGAAAGGGTTATTGTATCTGTTGTTGTAAAATAAACATCACATTCTATTTTTCTATATGGATAATTATTTTGTCTAATTAAAACATCTAAATTACGAGTATTTAAATTATGATTAATTGCAATAATTTTTGCTAGTCCATCTCCAAATACTTTTTCAAATTGAGTAGCTTCCCATATACTAACGTTATCTGTACTAGTTGCTACTAAAGTCTTACCTACACCTGTCACTCCCGTATGTGGAGGAACACTAATAAAATTATCTATTTTTATTTTATCTGCAGCACTAAGTAATCCGCCTTCTAATTGAGTAGCGTATTTAATAACTGCAACTAAATCTGTCTTACCAATTACTCCTGTGTGACCATTAATAGTAGTTTTAGGTATGCCAAGAGTTATTAATTCTTCATCGGTTAAATTTGCTATTCTATTTATAATAGTTGCTCTTTGCACGCCATTTAAATTGGCTAATTCAACATCGGTTGCAAATACAGCATCTATGACTTCTTGTCCTAATTGGTCAATTCTTAAATAGCTCATACCCACTCCTCCTATTAAACAATTTTAGTGTATATTAAAGTAATTTTGTCAGCATCTAACATTTGGAAATTTTTCACAGTAAGAATTCCACCAACAAATGTGACTTCATCTGGATGCGAATATGCTAATCCATTATTTATTAATTCTAGAAAAGTGTCCACACCTAATGATGATAAATCATAACTTTCACTATATCCTACTGGATGTAATGGATTGTAAGTCCCAACGATATTATACTTAATTGATTCTGGATTGCTAATTGTTGTATTTAGAACCATTAGAGTTCCAGTCGGTGGCGTAATCCCAGTAGCAAAACTAAAATCATCAGTCCAAGCGCTAGTATTTATTCCATTCACACTTTGAAGTTTAAAATTATAAATTGTATTATAATCTGGGACACTAAATGTGAAATAATTTTGAGTTGTTGATGATGTAGTTCCATCCCAATATTTATATAAAGTAGTAGAAACTGCTCCAGGGTCTTTAATAAATGAAATAACAACATTTAATCCAATTGCCATTGCTATTACAGCCGTTGGTGGATTTAAAGATGTTGGAGGAGTTACATCTGGTCCTGATGTAAAATTATAATAATCCCAATTTGTAATACCACCTGTGCTACTTTGAGATCTTAATCCAATATTATATAAAGTATCAAATTCTGGTACTAAAAATGTAAAAGAATCTCCATTGGTTGATAAAATACTATCTGCTCCCCACATTTCTAATAATTGGGTAATAAGAGCTCCATTACCTTTGGTAAAACTAACTGTTATTGTCTTTCCGTTTACAATAATATTAACATTTGTTGGAGCATCTGGGATTACTACTGGCCATGGTCCTGAAAAGAATTGATGAGTTTCCCATGGGCTTACATTAGTTCCATTTACACTTCTCATAATTACCCAAAATAAAGTTTTGGGCCTTTCAACACGGAAAAAATGAGTTCCACTATTTAAAATTACCGTTTTATTTTCCCACGGTATTTCCATTTCTGTAAATAAAGCGTTTGGATCCGGTGTAAAATTAATTGTTATAAATATATGGTCTACAACGATATCTACATTTGTTGGAGCATTTAAAATTATTCCATTGTCATCGTATTCTAATAAATATAAAATACTCTGTATACTTGGTAAATTAAATTCTGGATCGGTAAGGTAGGTCCATTGATTGGCCATAATTATAATTCCTAATTCTTTTATAGGTATATTCATATTTGTTAAAGGCCTCACACGTTTCAAAGAAATACACCACCTTTTAAACATAATAAAAAAAATATCGATTAATAGTTTAATCAATATTTTAATATAAGATATATTAAATTTTATTTTAAAAATTAACATTTTTTTATAATTATTATCTCTCTAATACTACATTAATTTTATTTCAATCCAATTCCTAAATATTTACCATTTACAATGTCGTTTAACATTATGTTGAGTGCTCTTTTAAAATCTTCTGAATGCTGATATTTTAAAATATTTTCTTCAATTGCATTTGATAAGACCAAAATTTGATATTTTAATAAATCATGATATTGAGGCTCAAAATGAGTTAATATTTCATCTACTTTTTCTTGACTAATTAACATATTGTCCCAACTTTCTATAAATTTTAATTTTTATTTCACTTGAAATTTTATAATTTATTTTTAAAAAATCCCAATTAATTTTATTATATTTTTTAATTATTAATTCTTCAGATAAATATTGATTTAAAGAAATTAAATTCCAATCAAGATATTTTTCCCATGTTATTATAAATTCTTCTGTTAAATTTCTTTTACTACTAATAGTTTTCCAACATAACTTATCTTTAAATTCTTCAACAATATCTTGTGATAAATCACCATCTAAACTAATTACATACCAATCAATATATTCACCATTTAAAATTTTTAAATAAATTTCTCCAGCTGTCATAATTACTCCTGTCTATAAAAAATAGTATATATTATATACTATTTAAATAATAATTTTTATTTAACTATCAAAAGATTTTTTAATTTTTTTAATTTTTTCATCAAAAGTTTGATTATAAAGTTGAATTAATTTTTTGTCTTTTAAATTTTCCATTTTTTTAATGTCATAACCTTTCATAAATAAAGATTCTATCATGTCCCGGCGCGTCATTGTAAAAAACTCCTTTTTTTATTAAATAAAAATAAAAGTTTAAAATATACCATTAAGATAATTAATTATATAAATTTTTACGTCAGTTGGACAATATCTATTTAATAATTGATATATGTTTTGTGCACCAACCGGATTTGCTGAGTGAATATAAATTTTTTTAGGATAAATACTTTCTTGCACCATATATAAAGCTACGTCATAGCCACTTTTATTTGCACCCAAGTCATGGTCTAATGATATGGCTTCTACTTTTTTATTTTTCAATAACTCTATACATTCTTTATAGTTT
>Ga0209777_10002380_pt1 | contig 24892 bp, 26 predicted proteins | sample FrelakmetHBP12HB_FD_187147 | JGI IMG/M metagenome (GOLD analysis project Ga0209777, IMG submission 187147) | Freshwater lake sediment microbial communities from the University of Notre Dame, USA, for methane emissions studies -HBP12 HB (SPAdes)... | ecosystem: Environmental > Aquatic >... | reverse complement strand
GCGCGACCCGTTGAGGCCATGCGTCCGGAGATCTCCAGCCGTACGGAATCCGGTCCCCGCGACGCACGGAACTCCGTACGAGAGGCATTGACGTCCGACCAGTTATCGACGTAGCCGCGGAACGGTTGCGCGAGCAGGTTCTTCCCCGACCCGTGCGGGAACACAATGGTATCCAGCACCCCGCCGTTACGGAGATCGAATTCCAGCCGCCAGTAATTGGTGGTGACCCGCACGCGGTCACCCGGAGCTTCCTGGACCTGGATGGCGCCGCCGCCCGGCGCCCCGATATCCGGGACGGCCCCGGCGGCTGCACCGCACAGAACAGCGGCTAAGAGACTAGTGCGAATCATATATCAATCCTAGTGTGGTGCGGCGTGCAGATCAACGATTTCTATAGCTGGTACACCTGGGGCCCCGAGCTCTCACCAAGGCCGGACCAGCGTATCGATACCTGTTCGATCTTCGGCGCCTCGCTCACCCAAGCCAGAATCGGCCAGTCCGGCACTTGGCAGATCTGGCTCACGCTGGCAAGCGGCGACCCGGGACTCATTGTCTGGAATCCGACTCAGACTGTGCCGTTCACCATACCGGGCGAGATCCACGCGCGAACGATGCGCGACATCTTCGGAGGGGTGAATCCCGTTCACGGGACAACTGTGGCGGTTACGAATTCACCGATTCTGCTTTCCTCCTGTTGCCAGGCGCCGCCGGTGGTCAACGCGGTTACAAACGCCGCCAGCTATAGCAACTAGATCTCGCCCGGCAGTCTGGCCACGTTCTTCGGCACGGGCTTCGCATCCCGACCCGCCCAACCTACTGGTCTGCCTCTGCCTTACGATCTCGGTAGCGTGAGCGTTTTCATCAACGGCGTTTACTGCCCCAATGCTCTACGCGCATTCGGGCCAGATCAATTTCCGGGTGCCGTTCGAAATGCACCCCGGGGGGCGCGACACTTTTCGTCGGCTCCCCGCCGGGAATCAGCCAGGAATATCCGCTCACGATCCTTGCCGTGGCGCCGGGGGTTTTCCAGAGCGATGGAAAGCGAGCCATTGCGACAGACGCCCTCGGGGCGCTCATCACCCCCGCCGTGCCGGCCCTTACGGGTCGGTGATCGAAGTCTATCTGACTGGAATCGGGAGCCTCACCAACAGGTCTGCCGAGGGTGAGGGCACCCCTCTGAACCCCCTGGCGAGAGCGATTCTTCCCCAGACGGCTTCCATCGTAGGCGTCAACGCCCCCACACATCGTTGTGATCAGCGATGATACCCACGATTAACCCGCATTTCCGTTTTGAACACTTACTGATAACTTCTTGAGGGTCTCCGACACCCTTATTTATGAGGGTTTCAATGCGATGAAGACACTCAGGAGGTCCACACCCAATGGGTGAGAAACAGAATCAGCCGTTTCAGCTCTCTTTCAACGTCTCGTTGAAGGTCGACTTCCAAGGATCGCGCGTCACCTCCGACGGTGGCTTGATTCTTGTGAGGGAACTGGACGAACGTCTGGGCTTCGGCGAACTCATCGCCCAGCACCTGACCGACTCACGGCGCGGGAAGAACACGCAGCTCCCGCTGGCGGACCTGTTGCGCCAGTCCGTCTACAGCCGCATCGCGGGCTATGAGGATGTCAGGTGGACTCGAAATGGCCGTTGTAGGCGCTCTGCTCCTGCTCGCCGTAAACCGGAATCTCCGTGCTGTCCATATCCAGCACGACCCGCTGCGGGGAATCGAGGGCTTCCGCCTTGCCGATGAGTTCGCGGTTGATGCGGGCCAAGCTGCCGAAGTTCTCCTCCTCGGCCAGCATCTCGGTCTCAAAGGTCTGCAAGCGGGAGGTCAGCGCCGCCCCACGCTCCCAGATCTTCTCCGACCCGATCAGCCGGAACGTCGGATCTTGCGAGAGCGGGAGGGCGATGATACAGCGAAACCGGGCCGGCCAGGACGTGAGGGCCGGAGAGGTGTTTGTGGAATGCACTGAAAAAAAGAAGGGAGTTCGCGATTCTTGACTTTTGCGCACAGGGCGACAGCCCCGTCTTGCAGGGTCGGAAACGGCTCCCGGAGGAAGAATTCAGTTCGAAGGACCAGAGGATGGCGGTTTGGCTTATACTGAGTGAGATTTGGAAGTCTAAAAAGGAAATCCCGGCTCACGTGTGGGATTCACTCCTTCTCGCCCTGGGACCCGGTCAATGAGACGATGACCAACGTCGTATGATGATGCGGCGCGCGACGCGCGCGCCATGGAGTGTGGCGTGAAACTCTTCTTCGACGGAGGCATTTATGGGCCCTATTAGCAGCTTTGGCCGGCGCGATTTTGTCAAATCCGCGGCGGCCGGATTCCTGATTCTCAATTCCCGGACCGCTTTCGGATCGCAAGCCAACTCAGCCGTCGAACTGGGCCTGATCGGCTGCGGCGGCCGCGGCAATTGGATCGGACCTTTCTTTACCGAACTCGCCGGCGCGCGCATCGTCGCCGTGGCCGATGTGATCAAGGAGCATCTCGATTCGACCCGGCCCAAGTTCAACGTGGAAGAGCCGCGGGCGTACTACGGCCCCGAGGCCTACAAGGAACTGGCGCAGTCGAAGCTCGACGGAGTGATCATCGAGACGCCGCCGTACTTTCACCCGCTGCAAGCCGAGGAGGCCGTGAAAGCGGGCAAGCATGTCTTCTGCGCGAAGCCGGTCGCGGTGGACGTTCCGGGATGCATGGAATTTCAAAACGCGGGCCATCTGGCCGCCAAGAAGAACCTGTCGTTCTGGGTCGACTTCCAGACGCGTGCGCGGGACGTCTACCAGGAGGCGGCGCGGCGCGTTCACGCCGGAGACATCGGCAAACCGGTATTTGCTCAGGTCTACTACCACGCCGGCCGGCCGTCCAAGGACCAGGACAAGCCGGGCATGGACCCAGGCGAGCGGCGCGTCCGCAACTTCTATATGGACAAGGTGCTCGGCGGCGACATCATCGTCGAACAGAACATCCATGTCATCGACGTCGCCAACTGGATGCTGCAAGGGCATCCGCTCAAAGCCATCGGCACGGGAGGGCGCACCGATTGGAGCGGCACGCCCTGGAACGCGGGCGATGCATGGGACCATTTCCAGGTGAACTTCTCGTATGGCGAAAAGGTCCTGGTCGATTTCGACTCCCACCAATTGACCAACAGTTGTCCCGATCTATGTGCACGCGTCTTCGGGATCAAAGGTTGCGCCGACACGCACTACGGCGGATTGATTCGCATCGCGGGCGACAACGCCTGGCAAGGCGCGGAGAAGGACGACACGTTCCAGCAGGGTGCGATCGACAACGCGAAGGCCTTCGTCGCCAGCATCCGCGACGGCAAGCCGATGAACAATGCTGATGTGTCCGTGGAGTCGAACCTCACGGCGATTCTGGGCCGCACCGCCGCATACCAACAGCGCATGGTCACGTGGGATGAACTGCTGAAATCGAAAGAGCGGCTGCACGCCGATCTCAAGCTGAGGTGGTAGGGAGTAGTTGTCGCGGGAGTACTGGCTCACAGCTCCCTTCGGTCGCGGACGCGGAAAGCGCCGGACTGAGCCGTGACCGAAGGGAGCGGTCTTCGGGAGCCGGTCGGGATGGTGGGCCATTGCTTCCGTGACAGACCCTGACAGCCGCGGACGTGGAAACATTGGGTCTGTGCGCGTGAGAATTTGCTCCCACTCTCGATATCTTTGGGAGTCGCGGAAAGATAGTGCGGGAAGAAGGAGTTGCCGTGAACTTTGCACGACTAACCCGGCGCGAGGCGATGAATCGCTTTGCCGGTCTCAGTCTCGCTGGAGTCGCGGGGGGCGCTGGAATCCTAAGCTCTTCCTCTCTCTGGGCCCGAACAAACAAAGATTCCGGGCATCGTTTCAAGCTCGGAATATGCGACTGGACAGCGGGCAAGGGGGCCGACCCAGCGGCGCTGGAAGTGGCCAAGCGATTGGGACTCGATGGCATTATGGCCCTCATGGCATACTCCGAAGACCGGCCGCCCCTGCTGAAGCCGGAGAGGCAGAAGCAGTACCGGACCCTGGCCGCGGAACTCCAAATGGGCATTGGCGGTTTGTCCCTGGGGGCCTTGAGTCAAGTTCCTTATAAGAGCGATCCGCGCGCCCAACAGTGGGTATCGGACAGTATTGAGGTGGCGCGGGGCATCGGGACAAAGATTGTCCTGGTGCCTTTCTTTGGCGATGCGGCCGATTTGAAGCATGACGCCAAGGGGATGGACGTGGCGATTCAACGGTTCAAAGAAGTCGCGCCCCAGGCGGAAAAAGCCGGCGTAGTCTTGGGTGTCGAGAGCTGGCTCAACGCCGATGAGCACATGGCAATCTTGGACAAAGTTGGGTCGAAGGCAGTGCAAGTGTACTACGACATGGGGAACTCCCACAAAATGGGCTATGACATCTACAAGGAGATTCGCTTCCTCGGCAAGCACATCTGTCAGGTTCATGCCAAGGACTATGGCGGTCTCTTTGGAAAGGGATCGATCGATTTCCCGGCAGCCCGGCGGGCCCTGGACGATATTCATTTCAGCGGATGGATTCTTGTCGAAGAGGGTGGTAAACCTCTCAGCGAAGAAGATGCCGCTTACGACGCACGGTACTTGCGAAACATATTCCCAATGGACGCATAGGGACTGGGAAGCGGCGGAGAGTTCGAAAAGGCGCGCAACGCGCGCGCCAGGGAGTATGGCATGACACGACTCTTTTTATTCCTGGCCGCCGCCGGCTTGCTGCTGGCGGAGAACAAACCGCTCTACTTTTTCGACGACTGGGCGGGCAGTCCCGCGCTTTCGATCGAACAACGGACCGAGCTGGCGAAAAAGACGGGCTACGCCGGCATCTTCTACTCCGGCATGGCTGAGAACGCCACGAAGGATCTCCCGGAACTGCTCGCCGCGCACCAGGCACGGGGCTTGCACGTACTCGGCATCTACACGGGCATGAACGTCTCCGACGCCAAGCCGGGCTACGATCCGGGTCTGCCCGAAGCGATCCGGCAGCTCAAAGGCACTGGCGCGCTGATCGTCTTCACGGTCAGCGGGAAATCGCCAAACGGCGACGGCCTGGCGGTTCCCGTCATTCGCGAAGTCGCCGCTCTGGCCGCACAAGCGGGCTTGAAGGTGGCGCTCTACCCGCACTACACCTTCTACGTCGCCCGAATCGAGGACGCACTGCGCGTGCGCGCGAAGGTGGACCGGCCCAATGTGGGCATCTGCTTCAACCTGTGCCATTGGCTCAGGAGCGGCGATCAGGCGAACCTGTCCAGCCGGCTCAAGGAAGCCATGCCGTACCTGTTGATGGTGAGCATCAACGGAGCCGACCATGAGGGCGATTGGGACCGCCTCATCCAGCCCCTGGGCCGCGGAACCTACGACGTGCGCGGCTTTGTGAAAGCGGTCGAATCGATGGGATACACGGGCCCATTCGGTTTGCAGTGTTACAACATCCAAGGCGACCCCGTGGAGAACCTGAAACAATCGATGGCGGCCTGGCGGGCCTTCTAACCAGGCAGCCTCTCGATCTCAAACACATGCCGCCACCGCCAGTCCGGCGCAACTGGCGCATCGGCGCCATCGGCTGCGGCTTCATCATGCGCGGGCACTGCCAGCTCCGCTGAGATACGATCCAAATCCGGCGCCGCATCTGCCGCGACCGGCCTTTGATGGGGACGCTCTTGAAGTCAGGAGTTCACGCGTAGCGTGCGCGAACGCGAAAACTTCGTGCCTGTACCCCTTTTGCCCGGCCCGGACAGCGCCACCGGAAGCAGCGCTATCCCAGCTTCCAGGGCGCGCGATATTCTCGCCGCAGCAACGCGTTCGCCGCCTCGTTGTTGGTGATGCGCTCGGTGGCCCCACCCCATTCGCTGCGGCTCCTGGACCGCAACGCGATATTGCCGCTAAGAGTTTCACCGGGTTGATTCTCCATTAATCCACCCGACGCACGGCACAGCGGCTCACTTCGCTTCGCTCCCCTCGTAGGAGATCATCATCCCGGCGATGACGGCAGAAACCGCGCCGGTCCACTGCAAGGGAGTCAACTTTTCGGCCAGCAGCAATATGGCGAGCGCGATCGTGACCAGCGGGTTTAAAGCGGTCAGCGGCACCGCCGTCGAAGCTTTCGCTCCTGCTTCCAACGATGCGAACAGGCACCAGGCGCCCAGACCGTTTGTCAATCCGCCGAGAATGCCGATTGCGATATCGCGGAAACTTAGCGTGCCCAGGCTGGTACGGGCCAGCAGCACCGGCGCCAACACGAGATATCCAACCGCCAGCCATATCAGCAGCGACCTGGAAGAAATGCGGCTCGCCCCGAGCTTCTGAAGAAGCCCGACCACACCCCACAGGACGATCGCCAGGCACGAGTAATACGCCCAAGAAGGCATATGCAGTCCTAAGCCGACAAGATACCGATCGAGGCTAGCGCAAGGAGGACGCCCGCCACTTGAATGCGATTCATGCGTTCCTTCAGCAACGTCACTGCGAGTAAGACCGTCAGCAATGGAAACAGTGAAGTCACTGGACCGACGAGGGAAGCCTTGCCGCTCTTCATGGCCGCAAAGTACGCCAACCCTCCGAGACCCGCCAGCACGCCGTTCAAAACGCCGCAGGCTGCGCCGAGCTTGTCCGTATCTACTTTCCTGCCTGCACTGATAAACGCCAAGGCGACCAGCGGCAGCATGCCGATGGTGAACAGGATCTGCATATCAACCGGCGAGACCCGGTCCGAGCCCAGTTTCGCGAGAAAACCGAACACGCCCCACCAGAAGATGCATGACAGCGCGTATCGAAGCCACTTGGGCACTAAGTCCTCCACCCCGGAGCCGCTGGTCAGAGCTGGCGGCGCGCGGTTGCGATCAGATCCACATTCGCTTTGAAAGCCGTGTAACCGCCGTCGATAGCGAAAACGCCGCCCGTGACCACGCCAGCTTCTTCGCTGGCCACGGGTAAAAGTGCAGGGCAGCCATGATCGTTTGAGTATCAGCCTGCTGATCCATCTATCTGCGCTGCCGCGGTGACAAAATTCGGGCAGACCGCGTTGACCCGCGCCCTGCCCTTCGCCACGCTGGCCACCAAGGAACGCGTTAGAGCCACTGCTCCGCCTTTGGCGGCGGCAAGTCCAGCCCCGCACAGGGCCAGAGCATCGACGCTTGCGGTCAAAATGATGGACCCGGACTTCTGCTCGGCCATCTGCCGTCCTATATAGCGGCTCCGGCGATCACAGCGACTTTGCCTTCGACTCTGCGCATTTCGAAGGCCCCAGACCGTTCAGGATAATACAGAAACGGAGCCAGCGAGCGCGTGTAGCCGAGGCGAACGATAACCCCTTTTCTCAGACCTCCCGCCGAAATGCGGTTTCCGGACACACCGAGCTGCGGCTTCGCGCCCTCAAACGCTAACGGGGTACTTGCCGTGGTCTTCGATGGCGCTCATCACCGCAAGGGTGCCGGATTTGAAACACTGCTCGGTCGCGTCGTTGGTGGCGCCCCAGGTGCCCATTTCGGTGAAGCCGAGAATCAGCCGGTCTCCGGGCGAGGCGCTTCTCAGCAGCTCGATCGTGTACCGCCTCGTCGCCTCGACCCCCGACCAGAACACCGTCTCCGGAAAGTTGACCCAGATGACAATGCCCGGCCACGCCTCGCGGGCGTCTTTTAAGGACAGGTTCGATATCGGGGGAGGCGTGAATGCCTCAACGACATCGACGCCCGTCTCACGAATCACGTCTTTATAACTCTTCATGTCGCGCGTGACGTCGCAATGCAGGGCGAGGATCTTTCCCTTGCCCTGCAGATAGGGAACCCACTTCCGGTAGAACGGCAGTTCCTGCCTGCGGAACTGCTCAGGGCTCCAGAGCCCCTCGATCCAACCAAAGCCCAAGAATTCGGCGGGGGAATCCGCGACGAATTCAATCCGCCGTTCGTCGCGCCGTGTCTGCGCATCCAGCAGCTTGGCGAAATGATCCGGATGGTCATGCTGGTGATAAATCCATTGCTCCAGGCCATAGACCTCGCCAAAGTAGCGCCTGGTCGCACCATACGGAGAAGCTTCGAAGTCCAGCCCCCAATCCCTAAAAATACCGTCTCTGCCGACGTCGCGGATTGTGTCGTAGTAAACACTATCGTCGGCGCGGAAACTCGTGTCCTCCAGCATGAAAATGACAGGGTCGTAGTCATTCACGCTCTTGATCAGACCCTCTGTCTCCACCGTCAGATTGTCGGCAACCCTGCCGGCGTGCATCTTGGTCCGCGTAAACACATCTCCCTCGGGGGTATGGTAGACGGTGATCGTGCTGCAGCCCTGCGCTCTGGTCTCGACACTCACGTTCGGCATTTCGGCAAAAACTGTGGAGCGACGGTAACACAGCCCCATTCCCCTGTTCTCGAGTTGCCTGGCGAATTCCCCGCGCGGCACGAGATTATCGTACGGCGCGAACGGGATCTGGTCCGGAGGCTCGTGGTGGAGAACGGCCTGAATACGGGAAAGAAAATCCACAACCATACTCCTTGCAGGGGATCTTGGCGTAGTCTCCGCCGGCACCGCGCCATAGAGTCACGCGACTGACCGCCGTATCTCTCAAGAGAATTTAATCACGCGCTATCGCTCTCGTCAATAAAATCTACTTTCCTGGAATCGTACTTGCGGTCCCTTCGGGCGTCATGGTGCCCAGTGTCACAATCACGGCGATCGAGGTCGGGACGAGGAGCGTCACGGCCGACAATAATACTGTTCTAAGCGGTAGGCAATTGACGGATCTAGACGGGCTCACGAGGGTAACGGTCCGCCGGTTCCTGCCCTAAACCACCATTTCCCGGCGTTTAGGAGCCCTATGCGGTGGTTTCGACCCAGGGGTTAGAGGCTCGTACCAGCGCCTCGGGGTGCTTTCCATGGGTAGCAGCGGGGTGGTGTCTTCAGGACGCCCGTTCGTGGGGCAAAGCAGTTTGCAGCGGGCTCCGGCGGGATACCCTCAACAAATGCAGTAACAGCGGCGTGGCCGGGGCGAAGGAGTATCCCAGGCGCGCGCTGCAGCCCAATCACGGGCGCCACTTCGCGCCGCGATGTACATCAGCTCCAGGGGGCTACTGCAGCATGTGGACCACGGTGGTGCCGGCCACGTCGGCCGTATCGCTCTGGTATGCACGCGACCCGGCGACCGGCGTTTTCACGCTGACCTGGGACCACATGTTCAGCCCGGACGACTACCCTTATTACATGCACACCGCTGGGGGGGCATCTACGGTAACACGAAGGAGCTTACGAACTCCGCCTTCAGCAGCCCGGGTGTTCCATGTTCGGCCTGCCGCAGCTGATGACCTTGGGCAACATCCCAAACATCTACCCGTGGATCTTCAACCCGGGCTTCTTCAAACTACGACGTCTCACTCATGCAAGCGCTGACATTATTCTCGCCACTACCGATGGTCGCGGGAATCAGCCTCCGCCGCGTCTCGCGACTGTCTGAATTGGTTCTCGACATAAGCGATCCGCCTCCGTCAGCCGTCCCGCGTCAGTGAGTGGCCGCGCCCTGAATGATCCGCGATGTGAAGCGCAAGATGAGCAACTACAATCTGCGCCCGCGGAAGCGGAAACGCACGCGCCGCGTGGATATTGCCAAGCAGATCAGAATCGTTAAGTGAACAGTTTTGGGCTAGACTGCTACAGCGCCACCGCCGCATCCGGCGAACGGTTGCCGTCGCCATCTACCGCCACGATCTCATAGCGTTGATCGAGCCTCGCACCCGGATCAAAGTAGAACGTCCCGATCGCGACGTAGTCCACCCGTTGGCCGTCCCGCAGCACTTCGTAGTGCGACACCAACCCGTCGTCCTGGCTGGACTCCCAGCGCACCGCAACGCCAGTACGCCCATTCCAGGTTTCCATCTTCTTCACGGCCTTGCCCGGTGTCGTGGGCGGGGTGTGGTCGGTTCCGCGCCCCGGCGCTTGATCCAAGTTCAGGAGGATCATTTCGCCCGGCTCCGTGGAGGCGAAGCGGATGCCCGACTTCATCAGCTCCGCCCCGCTGGCCGTGCGCGTGTCTTTGCTGAAGCGGAACGCCACGCTGTATTGGGTCTTGGGCACCAGAGCCTTTGGGTAAATCACCACGCCCTGCCGCGCCCGCGCAAAGCGATCCCGCCGGATTATAGCCGCCTTGGTGCGTGTCCCGTTGGTCAATTCAAGGAAGGAGTGAGGCGTCGGTGCGCCGTCGGCACGCGGATGGTAGACCCGCATGTAGCGGTCGTAGACGCCTTCCTTCCGCAAGAACCTGCCTAGTACGCTTTGTTGGCGGGCCCGCACATCGTCATTGCCGCGCCCACCGCCCTCGAAGAAACCTTGCATCTTTGTAATCGGCCAGAAGTAGCTCAGGTAATAAACGTCGTCGGGGCCGCCGCCATCGGAACCTTGGTTGTCCTCGATCAGCTCGAACTTGTCCCAGTTACACCACTCCCCGCCTGAATTGCATCCCTCGATGCCCATCTCCGGATTGGCGGTCTTCACCTCCCGCAAGAGGTTCAGAAAGTGCCGGTACTGCTGCACGAAGGGCTGCCCCGGCGGGTGGTCATGCTGGGTGGAGGCGCAGGGCGCTTCCACCCAGCCATCCAGCCGCCACCAGAAGGCTCCGTAGCGCTTCTCCCGCCCCAGCATGAACTCGCGCATGTAATCGTGCGCCCCTTGCGAGGCCACGCAGAAACTCCGCTCGTACCACCATGGCGTACCGTCCGGAACCTTGGGGTCGAGCGCCCAATCCGGGTGCTCCACATCCTGCGGCGTGCCCACGGCGAAGTGGTTGGGCGGCATCCAGAGTTTGAAGATGATGCCGGATTGGCGCAAGTAGCTGACCAACTCGGTCCATTCGATGCCTTCCCACACCCCCCGGCCCCGTTCGTCAAACCAGAAATCGTCCTCCCACGCCACCTGCGCGCCGATGGAGCGGCAGCGGTCCGCCACCTTCCACATAAATTGCTTGTGCATGTCCGGCTTCTTCCGGTAAGCCAAATCCTCCCAATGGTCGTCGCTAGCGCTGCTCAGGAATAGATATTTCTCGCGGGTGTAGTCCCATTTGAAGGTGGCCTGCCAATCCTGCAACTGCTCGCCGGCGGAGTCCAAATCTCCCTTGTAGACACCTATAAAGCTGTTGGGAACGTCGAAGGCGGCGTTTGGCTTGAGCGGCTCAGTGTGCAGCTCCAACTGGGATTGAATCAGGAAGGTACCTTTCATCACGGGGTTGGTGTCCGGGAGGAGACCTGTCCAGTTCTCGGTCCCGCCCGGTCTCCAGAATCGCGCCGTCCACGGGCCCAGATAGTTGAAGCCCATGAAAAAGCCGTCGCCCGCCTGGGGGTCCTCCAGCACAAAGTACGGGTGGAAGCTGGAACTGCCGTCGTAAACGTCGTCCACCCGGAGGTCCCGGTGGCCCGCCATGGAGTCGAAGGTGCGCGCCTTGGTTATCCTGAGGTCATCGACTTGGAGCGCGTTGGCGTCCCGGCCCTCCGCCCCGCCGATCCAGTAGTACAGAGTGAATCGTGTGGACTGCTCCGGCCGGAACCGCAGCCGGTTCATGCTGATGGCGGTCAAGGGCTGGACTTGTGGGGTGCGATTCGTTACCCGATACCACTTGCGAATCATGCCCAACTGCGTGCGCGGCGTGGAAGCGAACACGTCGTAATGCAAGCGGATCAGAAAAAGCGGATGCTCCAGGTTCACCACTAGTGTGACCCCGGGCTCGATGTCGGGCGACGCTTTCGGCACCAGCATGCGTACAATCTGGTAGTCCTTCAGTTTGTAGCTCCCGCTGTCGCCGGTGTATTCCCGCCCCCCGAACGAAAAATGAAATTCCTCCGAGCCCGCCCCTTTCACATACTCGCTGCCGGTAAGCCGGTTCGTCAGCTTCGCCAGGCGAAAATGCCCGCCCACCAATTCAAGCTGCTGCTCGATCAGACCCGTCCCGCAGCTCCATGTTTGTTTCGAAGCATCGAAACGCACGTAGGCGTCACCCGACTCAACCGGGCCTGAAGAACCTCGATTCTCCGACTCCCTGCTTGCAGAGGATTGACCTGCCCCCTCCGCGGCCTGCAACTTCACTTTCCCCAGAACGGCTAATTCCGCGCCGGGCAGCGCAACAGCCTCCAGGAATCTCCGACGGTTGGTTTGGATGGTCATCGTTACTCTCTCTTTCGAAAACGTCCTTCAGGCTGCTTCCGGTACCCGTTCGACCGATACCTTGAGCCCGAGTCTTTGTAAACGCTTTACGAAATACCGTCCGGCCATCTACCTTACCAAGCAGTTTCTAACATCTGAACGCTTTGGCAAGCCTGGCTATGTACAGTTCGCCGACATCTCGATGGATGGCCCCAAGTTCAACGTCGGGACCGCCGGACAGCTCCTCTTCCACTTCGATATTCACCGGAACTTTCGTCTTGAACTCCCGGGTCCTGTTAAGGATACACCCAGCCGCCATCCTTTGATGCTCTGGCCGAAGACAGCGTCTCGCTCAAAGATCTGATGGTTGAAAACGTTATCGGCCTCAGCGCTGACAGCACCATGAGACAGACCTCGGACATGTTTCTTCGATACGGGTTCAGGGCGCTGCCCATTACCGGCGAAAACGACGTCATTCTGGGTGTCGTGCCCTTTCGCGATGTCATGAATCTGAAACACCGCATTTTGGACTAGGGGCGATAATGACGGGAGGCAGGCGTACTACGCCTGGAGCGCACCCAGAAATTGGATGGCACCTCCAGATTGCCAACGCATGCAGAATCCGGCCTGTGATGCGGACTGCGGGCCGGCTTGAGCGCTGACTTTGCGTCCGCGCTGGGAGAAGTAGCGACCATGGGCGTGCTTGAAATCGGCGTGGCCGTGCCTGGCGGGCCTGTTCATCGTGTTCGTCTGCTGGAGTCCAATCGTGGCGCACTGGAGAGGAAGAAGAAGCCGGGCGGTTCTACTCTTCTACTCGGAGACGATGAACGAATGTGGGGTGCCTCCCGCCCATGCCGTGCGGCGGCATACATGCAGCCGTGACGGCTTTTCGCCAATTCGGAAATAGGGGTTCAGCTCTACGCATGAGAACCGTTCGGGCCATTATCGGACTGACCATAGTGACCGGGATTTGGGCTCAACAGCCGGTTCCGTGCGAAGGTCCGCCTGGAACCGTCCCTGGGGCTTCTGCGGACCCGTCCCAAAACTGGAACGTCTTCTACCAGGCCACGTCAATCGGCGACTATCACGGGAGGTTTGACTCACCTTACAGTGGCGCCTTCAGCTTGCGGGACACTCCGGAGCGTGATGTTTCCCTGACCACCACGCTGTTCCTCGGCTTGCGGCTCGGCGAGAACACACGAATTTACGTCAATCCGGAAGTCGCAGGCGGGCGAGGATTCAGCGGTGTAGACGGAATTGCCAACGCACCGAATGGAGAGCTGCCGCGCGTCGCATCGGCGGCGCCGAAGCCGTACCTGGCTCGAGCCTACATCTCCCACGACTTCGGATTCGGCGATGCGCGCGAGTCCTCCTCGAGCGACGAGAACCGGCTTGCCGGCTCCCGCCCGATGACTCGCTACAGCGTCACGATGGGCCGCTTCACCGTCACGGATTTCTTCGATAACAACCGCTACTCACACGACCCTCGGACGCAGTTCATGGGCTGGGCCGTCATGTACAACGGAGCGTGGGACTACCCGGCCGATACGCGCGGGTATACTTGGGGCTGGGTCCACGAGTTCCACGCCAGGCAGTGGTCCGTGCGCTATGGCAGCGCGGCCGAACCGAAAGTGGCGAACGGTGTGAGGTTCGATCGCCGACTTCTCCGCGATCGCGGCGACATGTTCGAACAGGATCTGCGATATGCGAACTCTTACAACCGCATGATGCAAGCGATTGCAGAGAGGCTGGAATTCGACATTGCGGATGCAAGACATAAGCTGAACAAGCTGGCGTGTCCGTGACTACCGTGTCCCATGTGCTGAATAACACCCCGCATCGGCCGGTAGCCCCGGAGACTCGAAAACGAGTCCTGGAGATCGCCCAGAAATTGAATTACTATGCGGACGCTGCCGCCCGACGACTGGCCCGCAGCCGCAGCGATCTATTTGGGCTGATCCTCTTTGAGATCGCCAATCCGTTCTTTTCTGACGTCATTGAAGGATTCCAGCGCGCCGTCTTGAAGCGAGGTTTCGATTTTCTCTTGTGGAATACCGAGTACGATCAGGAGCGGCTCAGCGCGGGCGTGAGAAAGCTGATCGAGAACAAGGTGCGCGGCGTCGCGGTGGTCACTTCTATGATTGACCGGTCCAGCCTGGTGCAGCTCGCTTCGCGGGACATACTTGTCGTGCTGCTTGGTAGTGGGCCTGCGGAACCGTGGATCAGCCAGATAGACGTCACCTCGCAGGGCATGTCGGAGGCGGTTGACCATCTCTTGGGCCTCGGCCATGAACAGATCGCTTTTGTCTCCGGCCCGCCGAACATTCATTCGGCGACACGAGTGCGCGACTCCTTCCTTGAGACCATACAAGAACGGCACGTCGCTCCCTGCCGGATGGTGGCCTCCAATTACAGGGTGGATGGCGGCGAGTCCGCGGTGCGAGCGCTGCTTGGCCAATCTTCTTTTCCCACGGCGATTGTCTGTGGAAACGACCTAATCGCGCTAGGGGTCATCAGCGCGTTGGAACAGAACTCGATCAAGGTTCCAGAACAGGTCTCCGTCGTCGGCAACGACGACATCCTCTATGCCCAGTTGGCGCACCCCCCTCTGACGACTGTGCACGTGCCGCGCAAGGAACTTGGCAGACTGGCGTTCGGCTCTCTCGAACGAATGTTGCGGTCGAACGGAGGCAAGGGGCGCGTAGACAGGGTCAGTACGCAGCTGATCATGAGGAAATCGACCACTACGCCATGCTGTGTGAACCTAACCCAAGATTGATGAAGGAAAAGACTTCCGGCCCCTCGTTCGCCGCGCCGCGGCAGCGCGGTGCCAGCAACGGATACCGAGCTTCGCGAAGAGTCTGGAGCATACGATTCATCACAGGAGATCTGATTTGAAAAACCTTTCCGTATTCATCACGTTGTCTCTCGCAGTCGCAGCCGGCTATTGTCAGGAGTATCCGGTTGAGCCGTATCCCGACAACATCGAGCGGTGGGAAGGTGATGGTGGTTTCTCCCGTGGGTTTGGGATGACCAATCACGCCTTTTCGTTTGACTGGTTCGACAGCCATATCCATTTGGCGTACAGCCACTTCCCGAACCGGCTCAAAGGCCAGGAGATCCAGCAGGTGATGGACTCGTGGTTCCGGATGACGGTTGTTTATCAAAGCGGCCGCGCCATCCTCATGGACCCGTACCTGGAAACCATGGAATGGGCGAAAGACGATCCCCGGGTTTACGTTTTCTGGTGGCTCAAGTGGGACCAAGCCGATCTGCTGCCAGAGATACAGCGCAGAACGACGCGCGGCCTCATTCAGGGACTCAAGCTTCATACGGGAGACCTGCCCAGGCATGATTACCGCATTATGGGCTCGGAGGGCTGGCAAACGATCTACGAGTATTGCGGGCAGGCCGATCTTCCGATCGCACTACACCTCAACCAGCACTGGGGCGATCACTTGTACACAACCGGCGAAAACTCAAAGGAGTTCTGGGCCAAAGCGGGATACACAAACCAGCAGTTGCTGGATTACTTTCTCGAACAAATCGCCGCTCGCCATCCCCGGACCAAGTTCATCCTGCCTCATATGAACTTTCAGGGCTGCGACGCTCTGGCCCGCATCTTCGACCGCTATCCGAATATCTACACTGACACCAGCATCGGGATGTTTCTCCGCGAGTTCGATTCACTCACACCCGCGGAGATCAAACCCTACCGCGACTTCTCGATCCGTTACGCGGACCGCCTGATGTTCGGTAGCGACGCATTCGCCTACCAGCCTCTGGCCAGTGATTACGCAGGATACTTACGCAACTGGTGGCTGCCTCACCAGATCTTCCTGACGCAACTGCGCCTGCCCCAGGAAATTTTGGACAAGATAACTCACGGCACGTGCGAGCGCGTCCTGGGCAAACATCTGAAAAGCCCCCCGAAGAGGTGAGGACCTTACCTCTTCGTCTGGATGTGGAACACCCGTTCCGCGTTCCGGAAGAAGATGTCTTCCTTCTGTTTCTGTGTCAGCGGCAAGCCGCTGATATAGTCAATCGGCCGCGCAAAAAACAACCTGCCGGGTGGAAGCGGTTTGGTGGGATTCCACTCGAAGGAGACCGGGGCGTCCGTACCGTAAAGCACCCGTCGCGATCCCAGCGCCCGCACCGCGACCAGCACGAATTCCGGGCTGTCCGCGATCCATGAGTTGTCCAGGTACACATTGGGGTGCGTGGCTGCGATCGAGATCGAATCGATCATCGGGTAGGAATGGTACAGCACGAGCGTCACATCCCGGAATTCTTCAATGAGCGGTAGAAAGTTTTTTGGCGGGCTGTACTGCTCGTCGGTATGGGTAACGATCGGTAACCGGTGCGCACGCGCCACCTCGAAAACGCCGCGCAGAATCGCCGGAAATGAGTCCAGCTTGTACTGATAGCGCGCCGGATGGATCTTGATGCCGTAACAGCGGCCCGCTCGGAGGGTGCGTTCGAGGTCTTCGCGCCAGCCATTCTCTAGCGGATGCGCCCACGCCAGCGCGCCGAAAAGGTCTGGATGTTTTGCCACTTCTGCCAATACCGCGTTGTTTGCCGCAACCTGCGTGCTGGGTGGCGATTCCAGGGCGGATACGAGCGCAAATGTGATACCTTCCTTCCGCAATATCGGCGCTAAGTCGTCCGTTGACCAGTGATACTCCCAGTTGCCGGTGTGCATGTGACAATCGATAAGTCTTCCTGAATAACCGGGGCGCTCCGCCGCCTGCAGAATAGTGCTCGCGCAGAGCAGGGAGATAGTGAGTAAGTGAGGAGAGATCTGCATAGCGCGAGGAGTGTATCATGTGTTTTATTCTAATTCAAGTAGAAATGTCGGCTCTGCGCAGGAATCTAACGGGCCTCAAGCAGGGTGGCTTTCGCGAGGTCTGCGAGTTCGGTAGACTCAGCGGTTTGCGAGACAGCGAACTGACCAAACTGCTGGGATGGCCCGGTTATCGAGTCTACCGGCATGAAATCAACGAGAAGGCGGAAGCCATGAAACTATGGATCCGGCGGAAGCGCGGCAATCGGAAGCTGGTGTGTTCCGGATGCGGCCGCAAACTGGAAGACGCGCACGGTGTCAGTGAGCGGGAAGTGCGCGATCCTCCCTGCATGGAGTTCCGAACGACGGTGGTCGTGGAAATTTGCCGGGTGTGCTGCCCGGACTGCGGCATCAAGATCGAGAGGGTTCCGCAGTTGCCCAGCAAGGCGCCGTTCAGCAAGCGCTTCGAGGACGCGGTGGGGCAAGCCTGCGAGAGCGCCGCAGCCCGCCAGGTTGCCCTGCGATTCGGCCTGGCGTCGAGCACGGTGCGAACAATCGACCTGCGTTATCTGGAGCGGTGGGCGGCGGCGCGGCGCAAGCCGACGCTAGGGCAAGTGGGGGTGGATGAAATCCATCTAGGGAAGAAGCAGAAGTTCATCACGGTCGTCCTTGGATGAGTTCTTCCTGAAGCAACCGAGCGCCGGCCAGCGGATGCGGATCGCGGCGGCCTGCGTGGACATGTGGGAACCCTACCGGCTGAGCATCGAGCAATGGGCCCCCAACTGCCGCATCGTCTACGACAAGTTCCATGTGATGCAACACGCCAACAAAGCCCTTGACGAAGTCCGTCGCGCCGCGTTCTTCGGATTCATCACCGGCGCCGGGAATACGGAGCGCCGCATGCAAGTTTCCGCACGCTTCTTCTTCTGACAATCGCTTAAGTAACCCCGAACGAGGGAGTGGCCACGCGCCGCTCCCTCGATTTGTTTTGAGGCAGCACATCGATCGATCTATGATTGGAGACGCAGGTGTCGGTTCGGTGAGCCGGCCTGTTGCAGCCGTGAATTCCCACTCCATTTCCACTCCGTTTATCGGCCGATTGATCGAAGAGGCCTGAACTCAGTGGAAATTGATGGCCAGATTTGACGCCTTAGACGCATATGTTCTTGATTCTCAATCTACGGACGTTTTCCCAAGCTGGACGTCGCGGGTTCGAGTCCCGTCTCCCGCTCCAATCCAATCAATCACTTGCAAGCGCCTCAAAGCTGATTCCAGCCGGCTGGCTCCAAAACGGCTCCATTCAGTTCACCCGGAGCGCTGATTCAAGCTTGTTCACCGCCTGGCGGCGGCGTTCGAGCGAAGTCTTCGTGTAGACGTTCTCGTTCACGTCCACAGTGTGCCCCATCTGCTCGGCCCGGACCTGCGGGTCCACGTCCAGCTCCTTCAACAGGCAGCTGTGGGTCCGGCGCATCACCTGGAAGTTGACCCACCCTAGGCCGGCCTTCTCCAGGCGCAGCTTGAAGTGCCGGCGCCAGCAGTTGTCTTTCCGGATCGGGGTGGTGAGCCTCTCCGACGGAAACACCCAGGCCCCCGGGCTCGGATCGAGTGCCATCAACCGCCACTTCGCAATCGCCGACAACAGTCCGTCGGACAGCGCCGCCCAGCGCACCGAATAGCGAGACTTTGGAGAGTCTACGTCCCCGCGATAGATCCGCTGTCGGACATCGGCGTACTCGGCCTCCAGGCGCTCCCATTTCAGCCCGAAGATTTCACCGGGTCGCATCCCGGCCACTACCGCCAGCCGGGCGATCAGTTGTTCTCTCATCTCCAGCACCGCAAAAAGCGTTCTCACCTCCTCAATGGTCATGATTCGTGTCGCAGGATGCGGACATTCTCTCGGCGTAAAGATCATCTGGGCGGGATTCCGCAGCAGGAAGCCCTCCGCAACTGCCATGTTGAACACCTGGTTCAGATCCCACCGCAGGTGATCCACGATGCTGAAGGAAAAACCTTCAACGGCTTTTCGATCGAGCAGCGACTGCAACTGCTCTCGATGGAACGAGCCCAGGGTCAGGGCGCCGAACTCGGAAACGAGATGGAATCTGATCCGGTTCTCGGTGGTCATCGACGTTGACCGCTTACGCTGGCGCCGAAAAAACGGCAGGCAGACCTGCTCGACAAAATCGGCAAATGTCCAATTCTTCGAGGGCGGCATTTCGCGCGCATTGAGAGGAGCGACGATCTTGGCAAGCTCCCGCCGGGCCTCGGTCTTCGATATCCCCGAAATGAGACCCAGCCGGCGCTTGCGCCGGTGTCCGTCTTCCCACCACTGCGCGACCCATGCATCGCCCCGCTTCAACAAACTTCCGTTCTGAAACCGTCTACGCATGTCGTCTCCTTCATGCGTCTACGGCGTGGATCTTTGGCGACGCGCCCATCATAGCACCGCTGAGCGCGCGCTCATTGGCCTCAATCCACTGTTCGAGCGAACTGCGGCGGATCAGTTTCCGCCTGCCCATCGCGATCGCTGGCAGAGGCGTGACGTTCTTGACACGCCCGTTGATGGCCTTGCACACATGGGCCTTCGAGCAGCGGAGCACCGCCGCGACTTCCAGTGCTGTCAGGAGGTCCGGATTGGTCATGACTCACTCCAGCGATGCCCCTGGCTTCGATCCCCGGCTGGTTCCGGATCCTGGTGTTCTCGCGAAGCCACGTCAAACGCTGGCGCCCCCGCGCCGCTCTCGCGCTTGGTGCGGCACAAGGGCGAGCTTGACCGGAGTGCTGCTGTCGATCGTCGGGACATCTTTCGGCCCCGATCGTACGGCAGGAATGGCTTGTTCCGGAGTTACTGAATCACGTGTGAAGTATGTCGCGCGGGAATCAGTGATGCCGCTGGTAGTTCTGGGCGTTGTGAAACGCCCTCAGGCAGCGTTTCGAGCAGTACGTCCTGGTCATGCTGGGCATCAGTTCATCGCAGTTCCGACAAGGCTTCGCGATACGACGGTCACTCAGCAAGGAAGTGAGCTCTGCGGATGCGGCGCCGGCGATGGCCCAGAGTTTTGCCGCGATCCGCAATTCAACCTCGCTGAAGCCACTGGCCCGGGGGTCGAGCCCGAGTGCCCGCTGCCGGCCAAGGATCTGGCCGAGGGCCGCCAGGGCGAACGGAACCTCCGCCAGGTTCATGCGTTCAAGCCACGGCTTCAGCTTCCCTTTTCGAACGATTCGCTTGAAAAGCGAGTGGGCGCGGAGTAACTGGACTGCGGCGACAACTCGTTGTTCGGTCGGATCTTTCAGTGCGGCAACAGCCTCCGGTACCAAGCTCACCGGCCAAGCCCAATCTCGCCTGGGTGCGCGGTTGTGCAGGGCGCGCCGGATCCGAGTCTCCCAGAAAGCGGGTAGGTCCGTTACAATGACCGCTGCCGCGTAGGCGCAGTCGTGCAGCGCTCTGGAGCTTTCAAGGTGAGCTTGCTGCAAGCGTGAGACGATTTCTGGTATCGTGGCGTGAGACTCCCGGGTACGCTCTGGATGCATGTGTGGGCCTCGATTCCGCAAAGGCGTGGCGCACTTGCAGTGTACGCACAAGCCGGACAAGGCCGGTTGGCCGTTGGGCCGGCCGGCGGCGGGCAATGCACAGTGGCGTGCGCCCGGCAGGGCGTGCGTTCGTCTCTGGCTGTTTAATGTAAATATTTTCTGGACGAGAATTCTGCGCTGAGTTTTGTGCCCAACGCCGTGCTGTTTTCCTGCTTCCGACGCGCCGGAAACGGACCGAGCCGGCGGTGTACCGCTCGCGCATGGCTGCCACAAAAGCAGCCCTCCGATGGGCCTGGGGCATGGAGAGGAGCCTCCGGGGACCCCGAGAAGCGCTTGGTGGGCTTCCTGGGCGCCGGAATTGGGTTCTCAGGGGGCGACGCGGCGCTCAGGAGCCGGGTAACGGGCAGGGGAGGGAATGGTCGCGGCGACCCGGGATCCAGGCCGGCGATGCGCCGGCTCGCCGGACTTCTGGCATATTAGTATTCTTATAAGTATATATATATTAGCAAAACGACTTCTTTGTCCGGGAGGCCGTTAAACTATCCGCTAGAGTCGAGGTATGTCCCGCGTGGCACCAGCTATCCAGCTCGACCCCGGGGAGAAAACCGAACTGATGCGTATTGCGCGTGCGCCGTCCACTCCACAGGCCTTGGCCCAGCGGGCGCGCCTGGTGCTCTATGCTGCCCGGGGCCACGCGAACCAGCGGATCGCGCGTGCCCTCCACCTTACTCCGGCCACCGTGGGGAAGTGGCGGACGAGATTCGCTCTCTTCGGCCTGCCCGGCCTCACCGCCTATCACTCAGGTCGTCCAATCAAGTATGGTCCAGAGGCTATGGACAAGCTACGCCGGCTGCTGGGCCAGCCGCCACCGGATGGGATGAAGCGGTGGAGCGTGCGTAGCCTGGCGCGCGAGCTCGACATGCCGCGCAGCACCGCGCACGACATGCTGCGGGCCCTCTACCACCCCCGCCGCCGGTAGCCGCCCCCGAGGCTTTTGGAATCCAGAGGCGTTGCTGTTTCCCCTGCTGGCTGATCTTCGACTGAACGCTCACGACGCCATCGCCGCGGTCTCGCTGCTGCCGAACCGCGGCGACGCACAGTCCGCCGTCTGACCATCGGACCACCCCCGGCCCCGGGACAACTCGTTCCAGCCCCGTTCGGAAAACCCCTTCCAATCGCCCGCCCGATTTCAGGCCCATACGGTGTTCGAAAATCCCAGGCCAGCGGAGTTTCCGATCGTTACCGTCGTTTGTGGGGTGTCTTCTGAACGCCGCACCTCTCTGCCACGGCTTCGTGCGGCTCGTAAACGACATGCTCGAGAGTATTAAGCCGGTCCAGTACTGACAGGTACGAGTCTCTCTGTCACGTCTTGGTGAGCGGGCTGGGCACCGCGGTTTGAGGCAAGCAAAAGATCCACCAGGGCAGATCAGAGCTGCCCTGCGCCAACGCCGGATGGCACGTGAACACCCGGGTGCCCACCTGCCAGTACGGGATGTATTCGTGCGCCGGGTCGCCATCGACCTGGAATGTCAGCGGGTGGCCAACCTTCGGAGACAGATTCCTGATCAAGTCGCCGGGCCCGTGCGGCACACGCGCGTTGCCCTTCTCATCGACATCGCCCACGGGCACCATGAGAATCGGCCCGTACTCGAGCGCGTAAAGCTCGCGGCTGGGCACGCGCTCCTGTCCCATATAGTGCGTCAGTCGAAACTCCGCTGGCAGCACGAAGGAGATCACGTCGCCGTCCTTCCACGTGCGGTCGAGTACGACGTAGCTCCCCGCTTTGCCCAGCGCGACGCCGGCACCGTTGACCTGGACGGGCATGTCCTTCGCCGCCCACGCGGGCACGCGCACGCGCTCCACGCCGCGGCGGAACGGAAAGTCGGTGATCATCCGCAACTCCAACGGCTGTCCTGCCTGCTTCCACTCGATGCTGGAGGCAGCGAACAGATCCACGTACAGCCCGTCTTCCGCAAGCGAGTAGATGAACTCCGGCAGCGCGCCGTAGATCCGGTTTCCTGCCCGGCGCAGCAGGTGTTCATCACCAAGTCTCCGGAATCCCCTTTCGAGCCGTCGGTCCTGCCGACGAGCCGAGCAGATATCGTCGCGAGATAGGCTGCATGTGACGGCTGCTCCACAACGAGTAAACAACCAGACCTGACCAGTCAGATCAACGCGGCAGCACGGTCGTGTTCACGGACAAGGGCAGGAACCCGGGGAGCACCACAAAGTAACCTGCCTAATCCTGTTAAAGCCATTGGGAAGAAAGAGTTTCTTGATCAGTCGAGGCGGCCGGAGGCGGCCTTTCGGCTCACCGTTACTTCACCCGGAGCAACCTTGTAAATGATCGGGCATAGCCGTAACTTGGGGCTCGATGTTCGTGGCGCGAGCCAGGCCCGGGAGGCAAGAAAGGGTCCTTTGAACAGACGTGAACTACTTCGGACGACGGTGGTCAGCGCCGTCGGCATGTCGCGGGACGGTGAGGCGCAGAAGGCAAGCACCGGTGCGGACCAGAGCCGCATCGTGCCACCTCCCGCGGCGGTAGTCAGCGACAAGGAGATCTACGAATTACTGGGCTTTGCCACCATGACCGGAGAGGATCCACGGCGAATGTGGGCTCGCCTTCCCGAAACCAGCGAATGGCTGGTGGGGCCGCTGGCGCCGGATTCGTGGGCGGGACAGGTGTTCGTTGCTGATCACGAAGACATCTTCGGGTTCCGCTTTCTCTGCATTCCCTCCGCATGGATGACGGGTCTCGAGAGCGGCAGCCGCGTGGCGTACTGTGCGCGGCAGTTTGCGAATTGGTGGAAGGGCTGGCCGAACTGGTGGCGTGTAGTGGGCCCAAAAGCCTGGGATGATTCCTACGCGCGTTTGATCTGGCAGATGCCGGATGGTGGGCCGGAGGTCACCTACGAGTGGGCGCGGACCGCTAAGAACGAGGTGGTGTGCCGTATAAGGAATTCCCAAGCCTCGGACGTCGTGCTCCAGGGCTATATCCCATGGGATGCCCGCCCACCGCGGCACGCAGTGTTGTATTCGGAAGGGGCGGGACGACGGTTTCTGCGGGGGCGTTCCTGGATACCCGGCACACGGGACGGCATGCGCTGGGTGTTGGCAATGAGCGCTCCGGCCGATGAGATCACAGGCACGGGCGAGTGCGCCTGGCACGGCTACCTGCGCGGGGTGAAGACCCTTTACCTATGCGGGAGGCAAGGCCAGCGCTACGAACCGTTGGAAGAGGCCACATCGAAGTGGTTGGAAGCCGGTCGTATTGACGAACTGCTGGAGAGCAACCGGACGAAGTATGAGCGCCAAAGGCCGGAGGGCCGAGGCTCGCTGGCCGACGTTCCCGCTGCGATCAACGATCAACTGGAGTGGAACGAGGTGTACACGCCGCAGCGCCGCCGCCGTTACATCACCGTCAGCCGCGCTTGGGCGCGTGAAACCAATTCCGCGCCGGATTTCTTGTGGGATAGTTTTTTCAGCGCACTGCTGGTATGCCAGGAGGACCAGCGAAAATCGTTCGATCTCATTCGCGACATTACTTCGTGGCAGAACGATCAGGGGATGTTCGTGCAGTACGGCCAGTGGCCGCCGCGCCCGGATCGTTCCATTTTTCCCGTCGCCTGGGGACATACGCAGTATCCGGTCGGAGCACTTGCGGTCGCGAAGATCTGGTTGCGCCGGCCTGATCGCGCGTTCCTCGAACAGATCTACCCGCGCCTGCTGAAGAATCATCGTTGGTGGTTCGCCGACCGCGGCGATGGCCAACCCTGGCGCGACGGCAATCGTAACGGCCTGCTGGAGCTCGGCTCAAATTACCCCAAAGAGATCCCCTACGAAGATCGCCAGCAGGTGGCCTGCTTCGAGTCCTACGACGACAGCCCGCAGTGGTGGCACGTTGCCCGCTACAACGAAGAGACTGGCACGCTGGAACAAGATACCGTCGAGCGGAATTGTCTCTACGCGATGGATTGCTGGGTGCTCGCGTGGATGGCCCGGCAGCTCGGCCGCAGCGATGAAGCAGCGAAACTGGAAGCCGAGCACGGCAACATGCGGGCAGTCATCAACCGGCTGCTGTGGGACGACGCGCGTGGCTGCTACTTCAACCGGCGATGGCGGCGGGAGGGCGAGAGCTGGTTCTTCCCCCACCAATCGCCGGATATTTTCATGTCGCTGCTGGGCAAGGTGGCAAGCACTGAGCAGGCCGAATCCATCCGGCGGATATTCCATGACCCGAAAAAGTTTGCCGGCGACTGGATCCTGCCCACCATCAGCCGGGACGATCCTCTTTACCCGAAGCAGGATTACTGGCGAGGTAAAGTGTGGGCGCCCGTGAACTGGCTCGTCTACCAGGGCCTCAAGATTTACGAATGGGATCACGAGGCGCGGCTGCTCGCCGAGTCGAGCGCCAGAATGTTCCTCAAGCCGTGGCGTGAAAAGGGCGA
>Ga0209777_10002379_pt1 | contig 24896 bp, 19 predicted proteins | sample FrelakmetHBP12HB_FD_187147 | JGI IMG/M metagenome (GOLD analysis project Ga0209777, IMG submission 187147) | Freshwater lake sediment microbial communities from the University of Notre Dame, USA, for methane emissions studies -HBP12 HB (SPAdes)... | ecosystem: Environmental > Aquatic >... | reverse complement strand
CTTTCCCGGAGCCAAGTATCCGAGCCTGTTTGTCTTCTTTGCCCTCTCGACTCCGGGACATACGCCGGAGGAGGTCCGTGACGCTATTCGTGCGGAGATTGAACGGCTGAAGAACGAGGAGATCTCGGACGACGAGCTCCAAATGATCAAGACGCGGGTCAAAACCGATCTGATTCGCAACCTGGGAGATAACCAGGGGCTGGCCAACCAGTTGGGGACTGCCCAGTGCCTTTATGGCGACTGGCGCGGGCTCTTCCGCCATGTGGACGACATCGGAAAGGTGACCAAGGCGGACATCCGGCGGGTCGCGAACGCCACGTTTGTGGACTCCAACCGGACAGTGGGCATGATTGAGTCCACGCAGCTTGCGCAGGCAGCGCCTGCCGCTGGAAAGGAGACGAAATAATGGACCGCCGATATCGATTCGTTTTCATCAGTCTACTGGCGCTTTCCTTCTTCGGCTACAAGCCTGCCTCTTACGGGCAGGCGACCGATTGGAAGAAGATCCAGGCCTCGGCGCTGCATCCCTTTCACCCTCAGCTCCCGAAGCGGATACAGCTCTCCAACGGGATGGTGGTCTTCCTTCAAGAGGATCACGAACTGCCTCTGGTTCGCGGGACGGCGCAGATTCGCGGCGGCTCGCGGGACGAGCCCGCCGAGAAAGTGGGCTTGATCCAGATCTTTGGCCAGGCGTGGCGCCAGGGTGGCACGAAGGACAAAACGGGCGACCAACTTGACGATTATCTTGAGGCGCGCGCGGCGAAGGTCGAGACGGGCGGCGGCGTGGATTCCACCACCGTCAGTTGGGACTGCCTCAAGGATAACCTGGATGACGTCTTCAAAGTCTTCGTCGAACTGCTTCGCCAGCCGGCGTTTCGAGAGGACAAGCTGCCTCTGGCAAAAACTCAGTTGAATTCGGGAATCTCCCGGCGGAACGACGAACCTTTCCAGATCGCGTTTCGCGAGGCGGCTAAATTGGTGTATGGGGCGGACTCGCCTTATGCGCGAGTGCCCGAGTACGCCACCGTGGCGGCCGTGACGCGCGATGACTTGCTGAGCTGGCACCAGAAGTACGTATATCCCAATAACATTATTCTCGGGGTCTCGGGCGATTTCGACTCCAACGCCATGGAGGCCAAGCTGCGCCAGGCGTTTGAATCCTGGCCGCAAGGCCCGGCGGCGCCCAAACTCCAGGCCTCCTTCAAGGGGCCCAAGCCCGGCATCTACTTCGTCCAAAAAGACGACGTGACTGCCAGTACCGTGCAGATGGTCGATCTGGGGACCACGCGGGACAATCCGGACTACTATGCCATCGACGTTTTCAATGAGTTCTTCGGTGGCTCGTTCTCATCTCGCCTGTTCTCCAATATCCGTTCCAAGAAAGGACTCGCTTACGCGGTGGGCGGAGGAATAGGAACCGACTTCGATCACCCCGGCATCCTTCGGCTGTTCTTGGGTACGAAAAGCAAAACCACCGCTGCGGCCTTCGACGCCTTCAATGCGGAGTTGGATGCGCTTAAAACCAACCCGGCGACGGCCGAAGAATTAACCAAAGCCAAAGCGGCTATCCTGAAGTCGTTTGTCTTCCGATTTGACTCCAAAGAGAAAGTGTTGCGCGAGCGGATGTCCTACGAGTTCTATGGCTATCCGGAGGATTTTCTTGAGAAGTACCGCGCGGGCATTGAAAAAGTCACGCAGCAGGACGTATCGCGCGTGGCGGGGAAGTACGTTCACAAGGATCAGCTCGCGGTCCTGGTGGTGGGTAAAGCGGCGGACTTCGACCGGCCTCTTTCGTCTTTCGGGCCTGTGACGACTCTGGATATCTCGATTCCCGGGATGTCCGCAGGGAAGACTGAAACGATGGCGTCCAACGCCGAGGGCAAGGCGCTGATAGCCAAAATCGTCGCCGGCATGGGCGGTGAAGACAAGGTTCGCTCTGTGAAAGCTGTGCGGGCGAAGTTAACCGTCCTGGCGAATACTCCGCAGGGTGATTTTTCCCTTGAGGCTGAAGCGATCTCCGTGTTCCCGGACCGTGCCTGGCAGAAGATAACGACGCCGATGGGCGATATGACGTTGGTCTTTACTCCCGCCGCCTCTTTCATGACGGGGGCGATGGGATCTGAAATGCCGGATTGGCAAAAGACAGAGGCCTTTAACGAGATGAAGCGGGACCCGGTTTTCGTCGCCCAGCACGCCGACGATCCGAAGTTTGCATTCTCAGCGGGCGGCTCGGAGAAGATCGGGGATGTGGAGGCGAAAATCCTGGACGTAAGCGCCGATGGCGTGCCGGTGCGCTGGTTCGTTGACCCGCAAAGTGGAACAATCCTTCGCGCGACCTGGAAAGGTATGGGACCTGACGGACCCGGCGAGACGCAAGTCGATTACACTGACTGGAAGCCCACCGCCGGCGTCACACTTCCTTCCAAAGAAACCAGATATCGCGGCGGGCAGAAGCAAATGACGGTCGAGGTCAAGGAAAGGGAGTTCAACCCCACCGTCGATCCGAAGATATTTGAGAAGCCTGCAAGCCAGTGAGGGCGGGGATTGCACCGCTCGCCAGGGTAGAGGAAGAGGGAACCCGTATTTCCGGCTGGCCGTCAGCGCCCCTCTTTCTTCTCTCTGATCCAATCATCCACCAGTTTCTCCAGGACGCCGAGCGGCAGGGCGCCGTTGCGTAGCACAACCTCATGGAATTCCCGGAGGTCGAACCGGGGGCCTAGCTCGAGTCTGGCGCGTTCACGAAGTTCCCGGATCTTGAGTTGGCCGATCTTGTAGGCCAGCGCCTGGCCGGGCCACGCAATGTAGCGGTCCACTTCGTTGGTGATGTCGAGTTCCCCCCTCGGAGCGTTGTCCATGAAATAGTCAATCGCCTTCTGCCGGTCCCACCGCTGGGTGTGGATGCCCGTGTCGATCACCAGGCGCACGGCCCGCCACATGTCGTAGGTCAGCTCGCCGAATTTGGAATAAGGATCATCGTAAAGCCCCATTTCCTCGCCCAGGGACTCGGCATAGAGCGCCCAGCCCTCGGTGAATGCGTCGTAATTGCCGTAACGCCGGAAGTTGGGCAACTCCTCCTGCTCCATGGCCAGAGCGAACTGGAGGTGATGGCCGGGGACCGCCTCATGCATGGAAAGCGCCATCATCTCCCAGGTAAACCGGGTTTCGGGTTTGTAAAGGTTCACCATGAAAGTCCCGGGACGCGAGCCGTCCGCGGCGGGCAGGCGATAGTAGGCGGCTGTGGTATCCGGAGCGATCGTCGCTGGGATGGGTTCGACCCCGTAGGGCATGCGCGGAAGCAGCCGGAAGACTTTCGTCAGATTAGGATCGATGCGCTTGGCGTTGGCCCGATACGCGGTGAGTAACTCGTCCGGCGTGTTGTAGTGGAAGCGCGGGTCGGTACGCAGGAACTTGAAGAACTCGGCGCGCGATCCCTGGAATCCGGTCTGGCGCATCACCTGGTCCATTTCAGCGCGGACGCGCGCCACCTCTTTCAGCCCCAGCGCGTGAATCTCGTCGGGGGTAAGGTTCGTTGTTGTGTACCGGTGCGTGAAGTAGGCGTACAACTCGGCGCCGCGCGGGTTCTGCCATATACCCACTTCGTCGAAGGAGGCGGGCAGGTACTGCTCAGTGAAAAAGCGTTGGAAGCGTTTGAAAGCGGGGACAACGTCGGAGGCGACGGCCTCTTTTGCATCTTGTGCCAACCGCGCGCGATCCGCCTCCCCGATCGCGGGAGCGAAGTGTTTGAAAGGGCTGAAATAGGGGCTCGCTTCGGGGTCAGCAACAATTTGCTTGCCGATTTGCGCCGGAAGGCGCTGCATCACCACCCGAGGCAGCATCATGCGCTCGCGGATGCCCTGCGTCATCAAGGCTATCGTTTCGTCCAAGTAAGCCGGGAAGGCGCGGAGGCGCGCGATCCAGTCTTGGTAGTCTTTGAGGGTTTCGAAGCGCAATTCATCCCCCAGCGTGTCGGAAGTCTGAATGCCCTCGCGCTGGTTGAGCGGGATAAGGAACCAGTGGAAGTCGTAGCCCTCCACCGCGCTTTCGTATTGCTGCTTGAAGATGTCGTAATTCAGTTGCTCACGGGCAGACAGGCGGCTGCGGTCGATCGCCTTGAGCATGTCGAGAACTGCGATCCGGTGTTCGTGGTCCTTTTGGAGAGCCTGGAGGCTCACGTCCGGCCAGCGGTCGTTCCAGCGGCGATCGCCCAGTGAGGATGCCCAGACCGGCTCGCGCTGCATCTCGTAATCCCATTCTCTGCCGAATAGCGAGTGCAGGTTCTGGGCCGCATCGCCTGTCGCATCATCGTGTGAGTTGCTCATGGAACCTCCCAGCCGCGTCAGCCCGGCAAGCATCACTCCGAGACTCAGCATAATAGGAAGAACCCGCAGCCAATAGCGCACGCACATGGCGAACTCCTTGTGGAAAGGATCACACGTCGTGAGTTGCAGGTCGGAAGCTGAGCACCGAACTTTCTTGCTTTCAACCTTTGACCTTCGACTTTCGACATCTCGATTACAACCACGCGCGAGTTATTCCCCAATCACCTTGACCAACACGCGCTTGCGCCGCTGCCCATCGAATTCCGCATAGTAGACCTGCTGCCAGGGGCCGAAGTCCAGCTTGCCGTTGGTCACGGGTACGACCACCTGATGGCCGACCAGCAGGTTTTTCAGATGCGCGTCGCCGTTCGTCTCGCCGGTTCGGTGATGACGATATTCGGGCCGGAAGGGCGCCAGCTTCTCCAGCCACTCTTCGATGTCGGCGATCAGCCCGTCTTCCGCGTCGTTGATATAAACGCCCGCGGTGATGTGCATGGCCGAAACCAGGATCAGCCCCTCCTTGATTTGGGCCTTCTCCAATGCTTTTTGAACATCGCCGGTGATGTTGATGAACTCCCGGTGCTTCTTGGTGTTGAACCAGAGGTATTCGGTGTGTGACTTCATTTTGTCTCCTCGGGGCAGTAGGGGCGGATGGCCATGCGCCCCTACGTTCTCCCACCCGCGCGGGTGTTCGTCAATCGAACTTTGTTACGCGGCGATAGCATAGCAGTTTTCTGCGCCCGCGCCTTGTGGTACGCTGTGGCCCCTTGCCAGGTGAGACCCTTGAACCCTGCCGTGGAGATGAGTCATGAAAACAACATTGAGGATTGTTTGCCTTTTGGCTGTGGCGCTTTTTCCAGCCCGTGAGGGATTTGCGCAGCTTGGAATGTTCTCCAAGGAACAGCGCGAGGACTTGACGCGCGAGTGGAAAGGAGAACGCTTCCCCGATGGCCGGCCGAAGGTGGCCGATGCGATCCTCTCGCGCCTCAAGGACGTGAGCGCGGAAGAAGCCTGGGGAGTGCTGCGGGGCGCCGGTTACCGGAATCAATTCGAAGCCGGCTGGAAGGTTATCAATCCCGGAGAGCGCCTGGTGGGCCGCGTGGTCACGGCGGTCTTCATGCCTTTGCGTCCCGACCTCAACGACGCCATCAACGAGCACGGCAAGCAGGAGAAGCGCGTTGGGCGCGGCCAGAACTCTTGGGTCATTGACACGCTTCTGCCGGGCGACGTGCTGGTCGTGGACATGTTCGGAAAAATAAAGGACGGCACCTTCGCGGGTGACAACCTCTCCACCTCGATTATGGCGAAGAGCGGCACGGGCTTGGTCGTCGACGGGTCGGTGCGCGATGTTTCCGGAATCTCGGAGATCAAAGGGTTCCGGGTTTACGTCCGCGATTTTGACCCTTCGGCGATCGCCGAAGTTACGCTGATGGGCATCAATGTGCCCATCCGGATCGGCAAGGTCACGGTCATGCCGGGTGACGTGGTGGTGAGCGACCCCGAGGGGCTCACGTTCATTCCCCCGCACCTCGCCGAGAAGGTCGCGGACTCCGCCGAGCTAACGCACTTGATTGATGATTGGGGCCATCAGATGCTCCGCGAGGGCAAATACACGCCCGGCCAGATCGACGCGGGGTGGACCAAGGAGATGAAAGAGGAATTCAATCGTTGGGTGGAGCAGCACGGCTCGAAGTTGCGGATGAAAGTCGAGTGAGCACTGTAGCGCCGGTCGAAGCCTGCCCTGACGCAGGAAGGGACCGGCGGCATTGCTACGAAAGGGAGGAGCAACGCATGAAAGCACAAGCGCGAGATCTCTTGGGTCGCCGGAACATTCTGAAGTCCTCAGCGGCAGTGCTGGGCGGAGCTTTTGGAGTTGGGGCGATTCCTGAATCGCCCCTGGCGGAGGCCTATCCGCAGAACCTCAATACCAACTCGGGGCCGTCGGGCCTGAGGATCACCGACCTGCGCATCGCGGTGCTCACTAAAGCCCCATTTACCTGCCCTCTCATCCGCCTGGACACGAACCAGGGCATCTACGGCTTGGGGGAGGTTCGCGACGGAGCAAGCCCTACCTATGCCTTATTCCTCAAGAGCCGTCTGCTGGGGGAGAATCCCTGCAACGTGGACCGCGTCTTCCGGAAGATCAAGCAATTTGGAGGACATGCCCGGCAGGGCGGCGGAGTCAGCGGCGTCGAGATGGCCCTGTGGGACCTGGCTGGGAAGGCGTACAACGTCCCGGTTTACCAGATGCTGGGCGGCAAATTCCGCGACCGGATTCGCATCTATGCCGACACCACGGAATCCCGCGACCCCAAAGTCTACGCCGGACGCCTGAAGGAGCGCATGGACCACGGCCTGAGCTGGCTGAAAATGGACCTGGGATATGACCTGGTAGGGAGCGCGGCGGAGACGGTCACTCAGCCTTCCGGATTGAGCCGGGAGGAGCAGGCGTTCACCCCTCACATGTTTAACGCGATCGAGTTGACGGACAAAGGTATTGCCATGATGGCCGACTACGTCGCGCAGGTGCGCGAAATCGTAGGGATGGAAATTCCCCTTTCCGCCGACCATTTCGGTCACATCGGCGTAAACTCCTGCATTCGCCTCGGCCGCGCGCTCGAGAAGTACAACCTCTCCTGGCTCGAAGACATGATCCCCTGGCAATACACCGATTTGTGGAAACGCATCACAGACTCCATCAACCTGCCGACGCTCACCGGCGAAGACATATATCTGAAGGAAAACTTTAAGGTCCTCTGCGAAAACCACGCGGTGAGCAAAATTCATCCCGACCTGGCCACCGCCGGCGGCATTTTGGAAACGAAAAAGATCGGCGATATGGCCCAGGAATACGCTGTGCCTATGGCGATGCACTTTGCAGGGTCGCCGGTGTCCTGCATGGCCAGCGTGCACTGCGCCGCCGCCAGCGAGAATTTTCTGGCGCTGGAAAATCACTCCCTCGAGGTGCCCTGGTGGGATGACCTGGCGGAGGGAGTCGAGAAGCCCATCGTCAATCGAGGCTACATCACCGTCCCCAATAAGCCCGGCCTGGGCGTCACACTCAACGAGGATGCTGTGAAAAAGCACCTCGCCCCCGGCGCGGGCTACTTCGAGCCCACCACGGAATGGGACAAGGAGCGATCCTGGGACCGGCTCTGGAGCTGACGCCGTCGTCGCCTATCCTTACGATGCCCTTCGCCGCCCACACCCTGCTCTCGACGATCGTCGCGCCTCCCGATGGTACCCGCGTCGTTCTGCTGCGTGGGGTGGATTTGCTCATTGTTGTTTTCTACTTCGCGATAGTGCTGGGGATCGGTTTCTATCTGAAGCGCTACGCGCGGAGCGGGGAAGGCTTCTTCCTGGCGGGGCGCGAAATGACTGCCTGGGTGGCGGGCCTCGCCTACATCTCGGCTAACCTCGGTACGCTCGAGCTGATGGGTTGGGCGGCGGCGTCTTATCAGTACGGCATCCTGGCCGCGCACTGGTATTGGGTGGGCGCGATTCCCGCCATGTTGTTTCTCGGCATCGTGATGATGCCGTTCTACTACATTTCCAAGGTGCACTCGGTCCCGGGATATTTAAAGCTGCGATTTGGCGAGTCCACCCGCGCCCTCAGCGCCCTTTCCTTTGCTGCCATCACCATCCTGATGTCGGGCGTGAACATGTACGCGATGGCGCTGGTGATGAAGGTGGTGCTGGGCTGGAACGTTCACTTCAGCATTTGGGTTTCGTCACTGACGGTGGCGGTCTACGTGGCCCTGGGCGGGCTGTTTTCCGCGATCTTCAACGAGGTTCTCCAGTTTTTCCTCATCTGGCTGGGGTCGCTTCTTATCCCCATCCTGGGTCTCATCGAGGCCGGCGGGTGGTCAGGAATGGTGGCGCGTATCCATCAGAATTTTCCGCAAGGCGACTACACACACTTATGGCGCACCCTGGGTAGCTTCAGTGACAATCCCATGGGCATCCATTGGACGGGGATTGTCTTCGGGCTGGGCGCCATCGGCGCGTTTGGTTACTGGACCACGGATTTCCTGGTGGTGCAGCGGGCCCTCTCCGCCAGGGACCTTCGCGCCGCCCAGCTAGCGCCCATCATCGGGTCGTACTTCAAGATGGCGGTGCCGCTCATCGTGATCCTTCCCGGGTTGCTGGCCATGGCCGTCCTGCCTTTCAAACTGGTTCCGGAGAGCGCCCTGCTGCCGGGCCAGCACAGTTATAACGAAGTGCTGCCGCTCATGCTGGCGCGCTATTGTGGCCCGGGACTGCTAGGCCTGGGCATCACGGCGTTGATTGCCGGATTCATGTCCGGGATGGCGGGGAACGTCAGCGCCTTCGCGACGGTTTGGACCTACGACATCTATCAGCCGCTCGTCCGCAAAGATGCCTCTGACGCGCATTATGTTGCGATGGGCCGCTGGTGCACGATTATCGGGGCCCTGGTGAGCATCGGGGCCGCCTATTTCGTCCCTTACTTCCAGAGCATCATGGACTACGTGCAGGCCCTGTTCAGCTTTTTCGTGCCGCCGATGTTCGGGACGGTCTTGCTTGGAATGTTGTGGAAGCGAGCCACGCCTGCAGGCGGCTTCTGGGGGCTGCTGGCCGGGAGTCTCACTTCGGTGGGGATGTTTGTACTGGTGAGGCTCGATCACAACCTGCTGACCTACGTGGCCCTTTCCCCGCGGGCCAAGGACATGGCTGAGAATATGTACCGCATCCTCTGGTCGGGACTCGTCTGCATGATGGTGACGGCGATAGTGAGCGCATTCACCCGGCCCAGGCCTGTCGAGTCATTGAAAGGCCTGGTTTACGGGTGCACCGAGCTACCGAACGGAGCTTGCCTGCCGCTTTGGAAGCGGCCGGCGTTCTGGGCGGTAGCCTCGCTCGCGATTTTCCTCCTTTTGCAGTGGTTGTTCTGGTAGATGGAGAGATTCAACCATGAACCACACACGATCCCACAGGAAACTCACGGTAAGACCCTGGGGCATGGTTTTGGCGTTAGCCCCTTTCTTTTTCGCAAGCGGAGGATCAGCCAAGCCGGCGCGGCCGGCGCGCTCGGAGAGCGCGCCTGTGCTGGACACCCGCTTCCTCACGTTTCGTCTCTCGCCCCAAGATGGCAGCTACGAAATCCTGGACAAACAGACCCGGGTGAGCTGGCGATCAAACCCTTACAAGCCCCGTTTCGGAGAGGCAACCCTCGTCGTGGAGGGTCAGAAGCAGCAGGTGGACCTCAGCAGGTGCGAAGTCAGGCGAGCGGGCGAAGGTCTGGAAGCGAAGTTTCATCCTTTGCCGGGAAGTCCGGAAGGGTGGATCAGCGTTCGGGTGCAGCCGCTTGAGGATGGTAAAGGGCTGGAGTTCTCTTACGCTGCGGCGGACTCCACGAGGGTTGAGGATTTGCGGTTGCTCGACGAGGCTTTCTGGACGACCAATCGCGAAAAGGGTTTCGTCGCGGTGCCGGTCCGCATGGGCTTGCTCATTCCCGCGGATAGCGGGGTGAAGTTCGTTCACAGCTTTGACTCGTACGCCTACGAAGGCTGCCACATGGAAATGCTCGGCATCGGCAAGAACGGTGCGGCGGCACTCCTCACCTGGGAGGATCCCTACGTCGCAGCAGAAATCAGGAGCGAAATGCCTCAGTCCGGGAACCTGGCGGGCACGCAAGTGCTCTCGACGTCGCTGAGGTTGCGGAAGTCAGCGAAAGTGGTGCGAATGCAATTATTGGGCGCGGGCGATTACGTGACGATCGCCAAGGCCTATCGTGAAATCGCCGCGCGCCGCGGTTGGTGGGTGCCCTGGTCGGCAAAGCTGGCGCGAAACCCCGAACGCGCCAAGCTGTTGGGCGCCATCAACTACAAGCTGTGGGCTCTGCTGGACCGCGAGCTGAACGAGGACAGCACCAAGGAAGAGGTGCTCAAGGTGAACTGGACCTTCGACGAGGCGGCCCAGGTGGCGGGACATTTGAAGAATGATCTGAAGCTCGAGAAAGTTCTGTTCATCATGGGCGGGTGGACGCATCGCGGCTACGACAACCAGCACCCGGATATCCTGCCTGCCAGCCCGGAGTGTGGAGGCGATGAGAGGCTCGCCGCCTGCGCGCGGCGCGTGATGGACCAGGGGTACCTCTTCTGCCTCCACGACAATTACCAGGACATTTATCGCGACTCGCCCTCCTGGAACGAAGAGCTCATCATGAAGCATCCCGACGGAAGCCTGGTGAAGGGGGGACAGTGGTGGGGCGGCCAGGCCTACCTGACCTGCTCTGAAGAGGCGCTCAAGCTCGCCCAGCGGCCGCAGAATCTGCCGGCCGTGAAAAAACTCACGGATGCGAATTCCTACTTCATCGACACGACCTATGCCTCCGGCCTCCAGGAATGCTTTGACCCTCGCCACCCGCTCACCCGCGCGGACGACATGAAGTGGAAGCAGGGGCTCTCCGATTATGCCCGAGGCGTATTCGGCATCTTCGGCAGTGAAGATGGGCGCGAATGGGCCGTCCCCTACAGCGATTTCTTCGAGGGGCTGAACGGAGTGGAGGGAACTTACTTCCACGATAAGAAACTGATGAGCGAAACGGGTGGCGTCTCCATTCCCTTGTTCGAGCTTGTCTATCGGGATTGCGTCGCTCTCTATGGAAAATACGGCTTTGATATTTCCAAATCGGCGGACTACGTCCTCTATCACATCAGCATCGGCCGAACACTCAACTATCACGAGATTCCCCCTCACCTCTATTGGAAAGAGCCTGCCAAAGAGCCCTCGCCTGCGGCCGGGGGAGCGGTTGATCTCGCCGTCTTTGCCCGCGGGGACGGTGGCTGGGCGGAAGGGCTTCATCCCCTCGACCGCTTTGTAAAGAACACTTACGAGATTCTCTCGCCTCTCTACGAGCAAACCGCAACCATGGAACTGACTGAGCATCGGTTCCTCACGCCCGACCGCAAGGCGCAGCGAACGGTATTCGGTACTGGCGCGCAGGCGGTCGAGGTGGTGGTCAACGGCGGGACGGAGAATTATCGCTGGAAATCCAAGAGAGGTGGGGATGTGTTACTGCCTCCCTACGGGTTTTTGATCGATTCACCGACCTTCATCGCGTTTCGGGCCCTTTCGTGGAACAAGCTCACGTATGCGAGTGCGCCACTGTTCACGATGCGGAGTATGGACGGGCTCCCGCTCGAACGCTCCGCGAAGATTCGCGTTTACCACGGATTCGGCGACGCTCGGCTGAGATGGGGAGGCACGACTCGCACGGTCGAAAAGGAGGCCACGCTTTCCAGTTCTCCCTGAAGGTCGGGCCTATGGTTCGAGAAAACTTCAAACTTCTTTTCATGCTCTACCTGCACCCGGCCAGGGCGATGAGCGGAATCATCGACCGGGGCAGTTGGCTTTTCGGCGCACTCGCGGTGGTCATCGTCTCGGGCTTGCTTGAATTCGGCATGGCCGGAGGCCTTTATCGCGCGTATCAGTCACCGGCGCCGGCAGCCACGCAGCGCGGGGTTCACCAGCCTTCACAGGCTCGGTCCGCGCCTTCCGGGGATGCGCAGGATGAGGCTTCACTCCGTCGCGCGCCTTTGCCGCTCGCAGGCCAGTACGCCTGGTACGCAGTTTCCTTCACCGCCAGGTCGGTGCTCGCCAGCGTGTTCGGGCTGGCGCTGCTTTACGTTCCGTTCACGTTGCTTCTGATCAACTTGATGGAGCGCCTGGGGAGCTTCAGCGTCATTCTGCATCGCGACTACGGACCCTTTCTAACGTGCACGCTGATGTCGTGGGCGGCGGTGCATTTGCCGTGCGCAGTGGCCGGCCTGGCCGTGAACGCGCTTTGGCCCAACCCCGCGCTCCTGCTGGCCCTTTGGGGACTCGCTAAGCTGTCCTTCGGCGTCCTGATGGTCTTTGCGCTGCAAACAGTTTTCGGGGCTGGCCTTGGGACAAGCTTGGCGACGGTCGGTCTGGCGTGGATTTCCTTGATCTTCGAATCCTTCCTGGGTTGGCTCGCTTCGCCGTTCATCCTGCTCTTGGCTTACTTCTACTTTCGCAACGACGTGGGAGACCTCTTCGCCGGCTTCCGTACGCGGCAGAGTTTCCGCCGATATCTGGAGGCTGCGACACTGAATCCGCGGGACTCGGAAGCCCACTATCAACTGGGCCTGATTCACTTGCAGCGCCGCCAGTATTCGGAAGCCGTCAAGAGCTTCGGGCGCGCCGTGGAAATCGATCCGCGCGAGGCCGGCGCGCACTTCCAACTCGGGCGCATCGCGCGCATGCAGGGACAGTTTGATGTGGCTCTCGGCCACTTACGCGTCGTAGTGGAAATCGACAGAGAGCACGCCCAACACGAAATCTGGCGCGAATTGGGCGAGACTTGCCTCGCGGCTGGGCGTTACGCAGACGCGCGGCCTTCGCTCGAACACTACGTCGAGCAGCGCTCCTATGACCCGCAAGGGCTCTACCTGCTTGGTGAGACGCTGCTGAAGCTGGGCGAGACCACCCCAGCGCGGGAAATGTTCGAGCGCTGTGTGGAGGCCGAAAAGACCAACCCGTTTTCCCGCCGCACCCGCCTTCGCAAGTGGCGCAAGCTGGCCGAAAAAGAGCTGCGAGCCTTGCGTGCCACCCAAGCCGCGTAGACGTTCGGCTTGTTGAATCCCCCGGACTTGTGTACCCTCCATGTTCATGCAACGGAAATTCACAGTCGCCCTGATTCAAATGGTCTGTTCGCCTGACTCCGAAGAGAATCTGCGGCGGGCGGCGGCGCGCGTCGAAGAAGCGGCCGATGCGGGAGCGGCGGTTATCTGCCTGCCGGAACTTTTCCGCACCCCATACTTCTGCCAGCGTGAGGATGCAGTCTTTTTCGATCTGGCGGAGCCGGTTCCCGGCGAGACCACCGAGACACTTGGAAGAATCGCGAAGGAGAAGGGAGTCGTCGTAATTGCTCCCATCTTCGAGCGGCGCGCGGCGGGCGTTTACCACAATAGCGCCGCGGTGATTGACACCGACGGCGAATTGGCGGGCCTCTATCGCAAAATGCACATCCCCGACGACCCCGCCTACTACGAAAAATACTATTTCACTCCCGGCGACCTGGGGTTCCGCGCCTTCCAGACCCGCGTGGACCGCATTGCTACGCTGATTTGCTGGGACCAGTGGTATCCGGAGGGAGCTCGCTTGGCGGCCTTGCAAGGCGCCAGCGTTCTTTTCTATCCCACCGCGATTGGCTGGCACCCTGCGGAGAAGGAGCAGTTCGGATCGGCCCAGCGCGATGCTTGGCGCACGGTGCAACGGGCCCACGCCATCGCCAACGGGGTTTACGTCGCAGTGGTGAATCGCGTCGGGCACGAGAAGCTTTCCGGCTCGGACTCGGCAGGGCTCGAATTCTGGGGTTCCTCCTTCATCTGTGATCCCTTTGGCGTGGTGTTGAAGGAGGCCTCCGTTGCCGGCGAAGAAATCATTCTCGCCGAAGTGGACCACGCCCGCATCGAAGAGGTCCGCCGCAACTGGCCCTTCCTGCGCGATCGCCGCATCGATGCTTACGGAGGAATCACGGAGCGCTTTCTCGACGGGGAATCGTGGCACAAAAAGGAGTGAGCAGGACTCCTGCGGCGCTCGCTTACCGCCTGCCCGCGGAGGGGGAGCCACGGGCCAAATCGGTAAAGGTGAGCGACGAGGGGCTAACGGTCGACTTGGTGGATGGTCGGACCGTTCTTGTGCCTCTGGCTTGGTTCCCCCGCCTTTGGCATGGGACGGCGCGGGAGCGTGCTCGTTTGGAAATCATTGGAGATGGCGCATATATTCATTGGCCCGATCTGGACGAAGACTTGACCGTTGCGGGTCTGTTGGCGGGGCAGCGATCAGGAGAGAGCCCTCAATCTTTGAAGAAATGGCTGGGTACTCGAATGACGGCGCAAAAGAAGCGCCGATGAGACCACACTGCCGTCGCCTATGTCCAATGCGACGTACCCCTACCTTTCCACTCGGCGCTTGATCTGTTCCACCAACTCTCCAACATCCACCGGACGAAAAAGGATGACCTCGAATCCCAGCCCCTTCAGGGTTTTCTGAGCAATCAAATTGCGGCTGGCGATGACCCAGACGGGAACCTGCTTTGCCCACCCGGCCAACCGCTCGGCGTCGGAGCCGGGATCGTCACTCATGGAGAGATCGGCCAGGAAGAGGTCGGGCAGACGCTCGCGGGATTCCAGACTCGCCACGGCCTCGGGCACGGTCTCGTAGGCTTCGACCTCCAGCCCCTCTTCGAGAAGCTGCGCGCGCAGCAGCGCGCGCGCCTGCCAATCCTTGCCGGCCAGAAGGATCTGCGCCATGGGCTTCAAAGTATAGTCTGCGCAACGGGTCAATTCCGAATCGAAATTGAATGGACTACCCCGCGGTGCTAAGCTGACGGTGTGGCGTTGTAGCGCCGGGCGGCATCTGTCGCCGTCAGTTGAGGGACTGCAAGGCCGTCAACTGACGGGGAGCCCGGCAACGGAATCCTCAGGGGGTGGCGTCCCGAGGTCTCTCAGCAGCCGGTTGGATCATGCGTATCATTCTCTACACCGGAAAGGGCGGCGTGGGCAAGACCAGCGTCTCCGCAGCTACGGGATTGGAACTTGCCCGGCGTGGCTACCGCACGTTGGTGATGTCCGTGGATCCCGCGCATTCCCTCAGTGACACCTTCGATCTGGAAAAGCGCTTGATGGATCACGAAGCCGGCAAGCTGGTGAACGTCGCTAAGAACCTCTGGATTCAGGAGGTGGACGTTCAGGAGGAGATTTCAAACCATTGGGACTCCGTTTATGCCTACGTCGCGACCCTGCTGAATGTCTCGGGCCTGGAGCAGACGTTGGCTGAGGAACTCGCCATCTTCCCGGGCATGGAGGAAGTCAGTTCTTTGCTCTACGTGAACCAGTATGTGCGGGAAAAGAGTTTTGACGTCATGCTGCTCGACTGTGCGCCGACCGGCGAATCGCTGCGTTTCGTCAGCATTCCCACGACGCTGGAATGGTACATGTCGAAGATCTTCAAGCTGGAGCGACGAGTCGCCAAGATGGTGCGTCCGATGCTCCAGACGTTTACAGGGGTCCCCCTTCCCCAGGAGGAATACTTCGAAAACCTCCAGGCGTTGCATCGCAAACTCACGGGAATCGACAAGCTGCTGCTGGACTCGAAAATCACCACCGTCCGGATTGTGACGAACCCGGAAAAGGTGGTGTTGAAAGAGACCCAGCGCGCCTTCACGTACTTCTGCCTTTATGGCTTGACCGTGGACGCGGTCATTGTCAATCGCATTCTCCCCGCCGAGGTCCGCGACGATTTCTTTAACTCCTGGAAGGACACGCAGGAAAAGTGGACTCAAACGATAGAGGAGTTCTTCGCGCCTGTGCCGGTCCTGCGCATCCCGCTCTTCGAGGACGAAGTCCTGGGGGTGGAGCGGTTGAGGCGGCTGGGCAAGGCCTTGTACAAAGACCAGGATCCGGCGAAGCGCTTCTTTGATGAAGCGCCTTACCGCTTTCGCAAGGTCGATGGAAATTACCAGCTTCACCTGCGTCTGCCGTTCGTCACCAGCAACGATATTGAACTTTATAAAAAAATGGACGAGCTCATCATTCGCATCGGAGGAGTGAAGCGCTTTGTCTCGCTCCCCCCGCGCATCGCTCATTGCGAGCCGCTGAGCGCGCGCATCAAGGATGGTGAGCTCGTCGTCGTACTTGGGAGGGGTCATGGCCAAAGCGAAACGAACTCGCCGAACGCGCCGCCCGCCTAGCCCGGCCGGGCTGCGGGTTGCAACCTGCCTGGCAGGGCTGGCGCGAGAGGCGGAACAGTTTTTCCCCCCATTTCGATTGCCGCGCTCCCGTTCGGTGCGCCACTTGCGCAACGCGACCATCGAGGTTTTGGAAGCGATGCGCGCTCTGCTGGACGAAACCATTGATTGGCTCCGGCACGAGGGGCGCCTTTCATCGGACCTCAAACGCATTCGCGTCGAAGAATGAGTCAGCATGAACGTGCTCGTCACCGGATCCAGCGGGCTCGTCGGCAGCGCACTAGGGCCGTTTCTGTCTTCGAACGGCCACCAGGTCATTCGTCTGGTGCGATCCAAAACCTTTGGCCGAGAGGCACAGCGTTTCTGGGATCCCGAAGCCTGGACCATGGATGCCGGCGCGGTGGAGGGGCTGGACGCCGTGGTCAATCTGGCCGGGGAGAACATCGCAGGCCGATGGACTGGCGCTAAAAAAGCCAAAATCCTCAACAGCCGGGTGAAGAGCACGCGGCTTTTGAGCCTGTCGCTGTCGCGTCTTGCGTGGCCACCGAAAGTCTTGGTTTCGGCGTCCGCGTCGGGCTTTTACGGCGACCGGGCTGACCAACTCCTTACAGAAGAAAGCGCCTCTGGCTCGATGTTCCTTTCGGAGGTCTGCCGGCAGTGGGAAGCGGCGACCGAATCCGCTGCCCAAGCCGGGATTCGCGTGGTGGTGTTGCGAATCGGCGTTGTCCTGAGCGCGTGGGGCGGCGCGTTGGCCCGGATGCTCACTCCTTTCAAGCTGGGCGCCGGGGGCAGAATAGGAAGCGGGCGGCAATTCTGGAGCTGGATTGCCCTCGACGACCTGCTCGGCGCCATCCTGCATGCGCTCAACACGCCCGCGCTGCACGGGCCGGTCAACGTGGTGGCGCCCCATCCAGTCACCAACCTGGAGTTTACGAAGACCCTGGGCCGCGTTTTGAAGCGGCCAACCGTATTTCCGATGCCGACCTTTGCGGCTCGGCTGGCCCTCGGCCAGATGGCGGAGGAGTTGCTTCTGGCGAGTGCTCGCATCGAGCCCGCAAAGCTTTTGGCAACTGGATACCAGTTTCAATATCCCGAACTCGAGCCGACACTGCGGCACCTCCTGGGGAAGGGCGCACCGGCATGAAGAGGTCCTCCGCCCTAGTAGTCGCCGCTGTCTTCTTGGCCGGTTATGGGTGGAGTTATCGAGCGGCTCCTTCCCAAGTCTCCCTGCGCGGCTTCTTTCCCAGCCAGGCGGCGCGCGAGGCGGAAATTGAGAGGGCCTTTCGTTCCTTCCCGACTCCCGAACGGGCGCGGCAAGATTTGTGGGTTCTGACCCAAGCACCCCACGTGGCGGGGACACCTGAAGATTACAAGACTGCTCAGTATGTGCTGAGCCAGTTCCGCGAGGCGGGCCTGGAGGCAAGAATCGCCGAGTATCAGGTCCTGCTGCCCATGCCCAAGGAGGTCAAGGTTGACCTGGTGGAGCCCTTCCAGCGCGAAGGGCCTACGCCGGAGCAGGGCTGGAGCTGGGATAAGGACACCTATGATTCGAGCGTTGTCCCAGCCTTCAATGCTTACTCCCCTTCCGGCGAGGTGACGGCGCGGGTTGTCTACGCAAATTACGGTCTTCCCGATGACTACCGCCTGCTGCGGGAACAGGGCATTGAGGTGGCGGGGAAGATCGTCATCGCCCGTTACGGGAAATGCTTTCGCGGCGTCAAGGCTTATGTTGCCGAAGAGAACCACGCGGCAGGGTTGCTGATTTATTCCGACCCGGCCGATGACGGTTATCGCCAAGGCGACGTTTACCCGCGCGGTCCTTGGAGGCCTTCGACAGGGGTTCAGCGGGGATCGATTCTTTACCTGACGACGTACGCCGGCGACCCTCTCACGCCCGGGGTCGCGGCGACGAAGGAAGCAAGACGGCTGAGCATGAAGGAGGCTTCCACACTCCCTCACATTCCGACCTCGCCGCTCTCCTCTGAGGATGCTTCACCGATCCTCGAGAATCTGGCGGGACCTGTAGCGCCGCGCGAGTGGCAAGGCGCCCTCCCCTTCACCTATCACCTGGGTCCGGGCGCGTCCAAGATCCACCTGAAGCTGAGTATGGACTTTCAGTTGCGCCCCATCTGGGACGTGATCGCGGAGGTGCCGGGCTCTGCGCAGCCCGACGCGCGGGTGGTGATGGGAAACCATCGGGATGCTTGGACCTATGGCGCAGTGGACCCCGGCAGCGGAACGGCGCCCCTTTTGGCCGTCGCGCGCGCTCTGGGCCAGCTCCTGAAACAAGGCTGGAAACCCCAGCGGACCATCGTCCTGGCCAGTTGGGATGGGGAGGAGTTCGGCCTGATGGGCTCCACAGAATGGGCGGAAGAGAATGCCGACGAGCTGACCCGGCACGCGGTGGCCTATTTGAATATGGATGTGGGGGTCAGCGGGCCGCACTTCGGGGCCTCGGCGGTTCCCTCCCTGGCTCCACTCATTCGCGAGGTTACGGAGGACGTGACGGATCCTGGCAGCGGCCGGGCTCTTTATACCGTTTGGTCGGAAGAATCCGGGAGGCTTCAGCGCGAGCGTGGCGCGCCCATCGTTGCGGCGGTTCGGGAGCCGGCTGCGGAGGGTGGCGAGGCGCGCGTGGGAGAGCTGGGAAGCGGTTCGGATTACACGCCGTTCCTCCAGCACCTCGGAGTTCCCTCGCTCGACCTCGGCTTCGGCGGCTCCTACGGCGTCTATCATGCGCTCTACGACAATTTCTATTGGATGGAGCATTTCGGCGATCCGAGCTTCAAATACAGTGTGGCCGCTACCCAGGTTTATGGGACTCTGGCCCTGCGCCTGGCTGACGCCGATCTGCTCCCTTTCGACTACAAGGAATACGCGAAAGCCATCCAGAAGTACGTGCGTGACCTTGAAGACGAGATGAAGAAAGATGGCGCTGGAGATAAGCTCTCCTTCGAGGAAGTGACGCGTGCCGCGGCGAAGTTCGGCGTTGCCGCCAATGCTCTGGCCTCGAAGATGGATACCACCAGCCAGGCCGGCATGACGGACGCGGGCCGCCTGGCCAGCTTCAACCATGCGTTAATCGGGGTCGAGCGGAGTTTCCTGCTTCCCAACGGGCTGCCAGACCGAGCTTGGTTTCGTCATGCCTTCTACGCTCCCGGTGTGTATACTGGATATGCGGCGGTAGTGATGCCGGGTGTTCGCGAGGCGGCTCGCCGGAAAGACTGGGCGACGGCTGCGCAACAACTCCGCCTGGTTCAGAGCGCCATCGAACGAGGGACCGTGACTTTGACTCAGGCGCTTCAAACGCTCGAGGAAGGCGGGGCTGCCTCTGGTAAGGCGCCCGGCATGTGAGCCCTCAGAGAACCATGAAGGTCAAGATCTTATTCTTCGGACCGACTCACGACCTGACAGGCGTCGAGGAGCAGCAACTGGAAGTTCCTGAGGGTGAGAATTTGACGGGCCTGTGGAGCTTGTGCTCGAAGCAGTTTCCGCGGCTCCAGCAGGCGGCCAACTCCTTGCTCTTTGCGGTCAACCAGGAACTCGCCGACCCCTCTCGCCTCCTTCGCGATGGGGATGAGGTGGCGATCCTGCCTCCCGTAAGTGGCGGTGCAAGCGACGATTTCTTTGTGTTGACTCGTCAACCTATTGCCACCCCCGAACTCACTCTGGCGCTCAAGGCCCCGCGGGACGGGGCGGTGGTGGTCTTTGAAGGGATCGTGCGCGACCACTCTCAGGGGCGACGCACGCTTTATCTTGAATACGAAGCCTATGAGCCGATGGCCGTGCAGAAGATGCGAGAGATCGGAAGGGAAGCTAAAGCCCGGCATGACATCGACCGTATCGGAATGATCCATCGCTTGGGACGGTTGGAAATCGGTGAGACCAGCGTGGCCATCCTGGTGACCTCGGCGCACCGGCGCGCCGCCTTCGCCGCTTGCCAGTACGCCATCGATCGGCTCAAGCAGGTCGTGCCCATCTGGAAGAAAGAGTACTTTGAAGATGGGGCTGTCTGGGCGGAAGGCGAGGGCGGCAGTGGCCTTCAGCAGTCAGCCGTCAGCTCCCAGGGCGGAAGTAGGAAATAGGAAGTAGGAAGTAGGAAGGAGCGACTGCATTCCTTCCGATTGGTCGCTTCGTGCCTCCGCTCTTCTTGTGTGGCGCTTGGAGGCTGAGGGCTGAAGGCTGACCGCTGAAAGCTTCTGTGCCAATGGAAAATTACCTGACCACGGCTGTTGATATCGCGCGAGAAGCAGGGGCGCTGCTCGTCGACCTTTTCCAGCAGCCGCATGAAATTATCTACAAGCGCCGTTCCGACCTGGTGACGGAAGCCGACCGGCGGTCGGAGGCGATGATTGTTGAGCGGCTGCGCGCGCTGTATCCCAGCCACGCCATTGTTGCCGAAGAGGGCGGCGGCCACCAGTCCAACTCAGACTTCTGCTGGTACGTTGACCCTCTGGACGGGACCACGAACTTCGCCCACGGCTTCCCGGTGTTTTGCGTCACCCTGGGTCTCGCCTATCGGGGTGAAGTGGTAGCCGGCGTCGTTTACGACCCCACGCGCCAGGAACTGTTCACCACCGAAAAGGGGTCGGGAGCTTACCTCAACCAAAAGCGCCTCTCCGTCTCGAAAGCCGAAAAGCTTTCGGAGGCCCTGCTGGCAACGGGCTTTCCTCCCTTCGCTTCGAATCACGACTTGAACATTGAGTTCTACTTCCGCTTCACCCAGATTTCCCACGGCATTCGGCGGGCGGGTTCCGCGGCGCTGGATCTTTGCTCGGTTGCGGCCGGGCGGTTTGAGGGCTTCTGGGAATTGAAGCTCAATCCCTGGGATAAGGCGGCAGGCTTGCTGCTGGTGGAGGAAGCCGGTGGCCGGGTGACGGATGTCCGGGGAAGACCGGTAAGCCTTCTCGATGACGAGATCTTTGCTTCCAACGGCCGGATCCACGAGCAGATGGTGGAAGTGTTTTCCGAGATTTTAGCCCAGCGGGCTTGATAACTCCGCGACTCGGGATTCGCGACTCGCGACTCGGAATCCGGCGAAGCGGGCCAGGCAGGCGAACACCGAGCCCCGAATCCCGAGTCGCGAGTCCCGAGTCCCGAAGGTTCTCCAAATGGCCAGACGATTGGGTGCACGGCGGTTCTTGAAGCGCGAAGGGCTGATCACGCTTTCGCTGAGCGCCCCGGACTCCTCCCATGCGCCGCCCTCGTGGGCTCCCGACCCGGAAATAACGGCGACCGATATTTGGCTGCGACGCCTCCATGCCGCCCACGATGGCCTGAAGATCGCGCACCTGACGGACCTCCATCACAGCCTTTTCACGCCGCTGGAGGAAATTCAGCGTGCCGTGCATCTGGCGAATCTTCTCAAGCCGGACGTCGTCGCTTTGACCGGGGACTACGTCACGCTCTCGCGGTCTTACATCTGGCCGGTGGCGCGCGCCTTGGGGAAGTTGCGCGCGCGGCTGGGCGTGTTCGCGGTCCTCGGCAACCACGATTTTGGGGTGGACCCGGATGAGGTCACTCAGGCCCTCAGGGCGCAGCGGGTGCGGGTCTTGCGAAACACTCACTTCGCTCTCCGCGCGGGCTCCGCAACCCTCTGGGTGGTGGGTGTGGACGACCTGTGGTGGCGGGCCGACGACCTCCGGGCAGCGTTGCGGTCTGTCCCGGGGCGCGATCCCAAAATCCTGCTCTGTCACAACCCGATGGGGATTCACCTGGCCGCGGAGCACGGCGTCGACTTTGTGCTTTCCGGCCATACCCACGGTGGGCAGGTGCGCTTGCCCGTGGTGGGGTCGGTTTACGGCCGGTCGAAACTCGGCGAGCGCTTTGTGGAAGGCTGGAACCGCCTGAACGGAACGCAAATCTACATCAGCCGAGGCATTGGCAAAGTCCTTGTGCCTCTCCGCCTGGGCTGTCCCTCTGAGATCGCCTGCCTGCGCCTGCGACGGCCCTAGCTCCAAGAAGCAGTGACCAGTGTCGTGTGACGAGTGACAATCGGAAAGGACCTAAACATCACTCATCACCCGTGACCGCTGAAAGGTTAACGATGAATCCCCCTACTCGTCACTCGTCACTCGCCGCACGTCACTTGTCTTCAGGCTATGCAGAGGCCCGGGAAGCCTTGCGCTATCTCGAGGCACGCTGGCGAGAACGTCCCCGGGTGGCCATCACCCTCGGTTCCGGCCTCGCTGAGGTTGTCGGCAGGCTGAAGGCTCAGGTTCGCATTCCCTACCGACTCATTCCCCATTTTCCGCGGCCCACGGTGTTCGGTCACGGCGGTGCGCTGCATCTGGGAGTTTGGGAGGGGGTGCCGGTGGCGCTGATGGAAGGAAGGGTGCACCTCTACGAGGGACTCACTCCGGCGGAGGTGGTTTTCCCCGCGCGTGTCATGGCACAGGCGGGAATCAAGGTGTTCGTTTTGACTTGCGCGGCGGGCGGCATCGCGCCCCAAGCGAAGCCGGGGGGCTTCATGATCTTTGCCGATCACCTGAACCTGCAAGGCGCGAATCCTCTTGCGGGGCCGCACGACGCTCGCTGGGGAACGCGGTTCGTGGATTTGAGTGAGGCCTACGATTCCGGCTTGCGCCGTCTGGCCCGGCAAGCAGCGGCCAAGTTGCGCTTGAAATGTTTGGAAGGCGTTTACGCTTCAGTCCTCGGCCCAAGTTATGAGACTCCGGCCGAAATCCGGGCCTTAAGGCGCCTGGGCGCTGACGCGGTGGGGATGTCCACCGTGCCGGAGGTCATAGCCATCCGGCAGGCCGGGTGCCGAGTACTCGCCCTCGCGGCGATCACGAATCGCGCCGCGGGGCTGGCCGGAAAAGCCCTGACGCACGAAGAAGTCCTTGCCGTGGGGCGCGCCGCCTCGCGGGACCTCGCCGCCCTCCTCGAAGCGCTGCTGCCGCATTGGGCTTAATGTTTCCCCGGCATTTTGGACTTGGTGGCTTCTTGTTTCGCTTTGATTATTTTGATGGCCATGCCGCGGACGGCCTCAGCCACGTTTCGGTTTTGGGTCAGCATCTTCATGTCCCGTTCATTCAGCCGGTGGAGGAGCGGCATCGTAACGTCGAGGGGCGCACGGGGATTGTTGATGAGGGCCTTCATCACCGTGTACGATTTTCTGAAGGCCCGGTTCCCGGCGATCAGGCGCAGGACTTCTTCCGAGACATTTTTGGCTGAGGCGTAGCCTTCCACCTCCGAGTCGGAAAGCTTGGGCGATTGGAGGACGGCGCGGGACACGAGTTTGTTCGAGTCGCGGATCAGCATCATGCGTGCTTCCTGGTTGCCGGTCAGCGCCGTCTTAATCTTTTCCACCGCCGACATGCGGTTGACCTTCTGGATGAGCGTTTCCTTTTCCGGTGGCTCGTGGCCCGGGGTTTCAGCCGCAGCCGGTTCGAGGGGAGGTGGCAATTCCGCCGGAGGCGACGCTGATGCGGCCGCCTGCTGGGCCGCGCGCAGCAGGTTCGATGTAATCTCGTCCCGCAGATCGTCGGGCAGGTTGGGGTTATTGATCAAGGCTTCCAGAAGGTCTTCGCGGCCGGACGCCAGATAATTCGTCGCGAAGTCCAGGACGCCCGGCGGCGTAGCGGGGTTGGCGAGAGTTTGCTGAAGCTCCTGGCGGTCCCAGTTGTGAAGCGTGTGCAGAGCTTTCTTGCGAATTTCCTCGTCTTTATCCTTGGTGAGGACGGTTAGAATCTCGATGCTTTCTCCCACCGGGAGGGGCAGCCCCCCCTCCGCCGCTTTGCGCCGGACCACTTCCGGGGCCTTGCCTTCGCGGATTGCATCGACCATGCGCTCCGGCATGTCGCTCTTCCTCAGGGTGTGGAATTCTTCAAGTCGTCATGCGTGAGGTGAACGGACTTCACCTCGCCGCGGCGGCCGAGGGGCTTCAGGGTCTCGCCGTTGAGGGTCAAGATGACACCCTGGGCATTTCCCGTGGTGACGTCGAAGGATTCGCGAGCCTTCAGAGTTCGGACCTCGTTGGTTTTCAGCACCCGTTGCAAGACCATTTGGCCGTCAGCCTCGATGCCGACCCAGGTTGATTCCGTTGCCGCGACCTGCAACACCAGTCCGGAGTTCTTGCCCGCCGACGGGTTTGCGGGAGGCGCAGCCTCGCCCGCTGCGGGTTGGGATGCGACGGTTCCGGAACCGGCAGCCGGCGTTCCTGAGGCCGAAGCAGGATTGGCGTTGCTGGCAGGTGCTCCCGGAGCATTGGGAGCGCCAGCCGCGCCCAGTGTGCTCGTTGCCGGCGTTCCCGTGGGATTTGAAGGAGCACCCGAAGTTGCCTCGGCGGGCGTGCCGGCCTCGCCGGCCCCCTGCCCCGCGGTGTTCGGCGGCGCCCCGGCACTCGTGCGCGCTGGTGGACCCTGCTGCGCAGCGCTGGGCGGATGGGCTTGCACCTCCAGGCTGCGCCGGGAGTATCGGAACAGAAGATAGGCCGCGCTCAGCATGATGCCGGCAACCAGCAGCACCAGCAGTGTGGTGTGGGAGCCGGACCGTTGGCTGGGCAGCTTGAGCGGGGGCCGCCCGTGCATATCCGCGTCTGCGCCCGGTTGACCCGTCAGGTGGAACTCCGCCATCACCCGCTCCTCGTCCAGGCCCAGATAGCGGGCATAAGTGCGGATGAAGCTGCGCGTGAAAACACCCCCCGGCAGCGCGGCAAAATTCTCCTCTTCAATGGCTCTCAGGAAACGGACGCTGATCTTGGTGGCCCCGGAGATCTCCTCCAAAGTGACCCCGCGCATTTCGCGCTCGCGCTGCAAGTTTCCACCGAAGGCGGCCATGGCTGGTCTCGCGCCGTTCTCTTGAGAAGTGAAGAACAGGCTTATGTTATTGACCTGTTG
>Ga0209777_10002378_pt1 | contig 24898 bp, 21 predicted proteins | sample FrelakmetHBP12HB_FD_187147 | JGI IMG/M metagenome (GOLD analysis project Ga0209777, IMG submission 187147) | Freshwater lake sediment microbial communities from the University of Notre Dame, USA, for methane emissions studies -HBP12 HB (SPAdes)... | ecosystem: Environmental > Aquatic >... | reverse complement strand
GATCCAACCGTGCGGCGCGTGCCGCCGGATAGATCCCCGCCGCCAGGCTGACCAGCGCGGCAAAGCCGATTGCCCCCAGCACCAGCCACCACGGCACCTGCCACAAGTTCTCCGCCGGGAGTTTGTGGCGGACGAGGTAGATGTTCGTCGCGAAGTTGATCGCTCGTCCCATCAGCCAGCCGAGCAGCACGCCGAACGCGCCGCCGACAAACCCCATGACAGCGGCCTCTGCGAAGAAGAGCTTTTGCACGTCGCCGTCGCCGGCGCCGATGGCCTTCATGATGCCGATCTCGCGGCGGCGCTCGAGCACGGCCATCACCAGCGTGTTCACGATGGCCAGCGAAGCCACAGTCAGCGCCAGCGAGCCGAAGATTCCGAGGAAGAGATCAAAAATGGCGAAAAAGCGCCGCAGGCTCTGCGCTGCGTCTAACATCGAATATGCGCGGAGACCCATCTTCTTGACGGCATCTTCCACATCTTCCAGATCGCTGGTGCGCGTTACCCGCACCGTGAGCATCGTGTAGGTCTTGACGTTCATGTCGCCGCGCATGGCCTGTGAGGCGTCGGACATCTGCATCATCCGGAGCTGCTCTGCCGTGCCGCTGGGAATGAAGACCCGCGCCCGGCTGATCATCCTCATGCCGCCGTAGGGCTCCTCTTGCAGCAGCCCCACGATGCGGAACGTCTTTTCTTGCCGCGTGACCGAGAATGCCGCGCCCTCGCCCGCCTGCCGCTGGGCATAGCGCAGCAGCACCTCCTGTCCGATGAGGTTCTCCGGCTTGGGATCGAGCTGGCGGGCGAAGTCCTTCTGCAGAAGCATCTCCTCCGCTTGCGGTGAAGAAAAGAACTTGCCCTCCATTTTGTCGAACGATTCGTTGTCGCGCGCCGAGGGTGGCAGTCCAGCGAGGAAAGCCGGGTGATTCTTGTCCTTGAAGCGCAGCTCCGCCATCACCCGGATCTCCGGCTGCACCTCCAACACCTTCGGCAGCCGCGTGATGTTGCTGCGAGCCGCATCGTCAAGGATGGGGGCTTCTCCCGGCGGAGTCGGGTTGTTGTCCTCTTCCTGTCCGCCGCGCATGTCCTGCCGCGATGTGACGAAGACAGTGTCAAAGATGCCGGAGCGCTTCAACCGGCTGTTGGCCAGGTCCTGCAGCCCGATGCCCAGCGAGAGCATGGCCACCAGCGAGGCCACGCCCACGGCGATTCCGGCGGTGGTCAGCCCGTTGCGCAGCTTTGACTGCCGGAGGTTCTTGCCAGCGAGTTCGAGCAGGTCCGGGAGCTTCATCGTGCGGCCTCCTCAGCGGCCACCAAGCGTCCATCCGCCATGTGCAGCGAGCGGCGGGCGTAGCGGTCAGCCAATGCCTGCTCGTGCGTCACCATCAGCACGGTGGTTCCCAGCCCGGTGTTGAGCTCGCGCAGCAGTTCCAGGATGCCCTGCCCGGTGCGGCTGTCGAGGTTCCCGGTCGGCTCGTCGGCCAGGAGGAGTTTCGGACGCATCACCAGCGCGCGTGCAATCGCCGCTCGCTGCTGCTCGCCGCCGGAGAGCTCCGCCGGGCGGTGCGCCACGCGGCCCGTGAGCTTCACCGTGGCCAGCGCTTCATCCACGCGATGCCCGCGCTCCTCGCGCGGCACCCCGGCAAAGCGCAGCGGCAGCTCCACGTTCTGCGCCAGCGTCATCGAAGGGATCAGGTGAAAGAACTGGAAGACGATGCCGACGGTCTCTCTGCGATAGCGGGCGAGCTCCCGGGAGTTCATCTCGGCAAGACCGCGGCCGTTCACGGAGATCCTTCCCGCAGTAGGACGGTCGAGCCCGGCAATCAGGTTGAGCAGGGTTGACTTGCCCGAGCCCGAAGGCCCGAGCAGCGCCACGAAGTCGCCGCCGTCAATCTCAAGCGAGACGTCATCCACGGCGCGCACCCGCTCGGCACCCATCACGTACTCGCGCACCACGCCTCTCGCCTGCACCACCGCGCTGCTCGCGGGGGAAACAGAGCCACCCGGAGCGGAGTATTTTCCCGGCATATTCATCTAGTGTAGAGAGCCGGACGCCGTCATGCAAAGAGTGCGCCGCGTCTTGAAATGCTGCGCCACCCGCTGAGAGCGGCCGCGGCCACGCGCGTCAACCCCCAATACAACTTTGCGAGAGAACGCAGTTATTTCTTCTTGTGGAACCGCCGGCATCACGGTATGCTGCCGGACACCAACACTTTTGAGCCATGCGGTTTGGCCAACGGATGCGTGTGTGTCCCTGAAGAGGAGAACGGCGGCGATGTTGTTGTGGCTGGCAGCCCTCGGGCTCGCTCTGCCCGCTGCATCCTCATCACGCCCCATCGTTCGTCCAGCGGTTTTTCATCCGCCCGCGGTCAAGCTGCAGGCCGGCGACCTGGTCTTCCGCCGCGGCCGCAGCTTCATCAGCCTCGCGGTTCTTTCCTTCGACCTTCGTGGCCATTACTCGCACGTGGGCGTGGTGGTGGAGCGCAACGGGGTTCCATTCGTGGTGCACACGCTGCCGGATCTGGGTAGTGCGGACACCGGCCACGCGGTCGCAATCTCCTTCGCAGATTTCGTGGCGCCCGACTCGGCATCGGAGTACGCCGTCTATCGCGTGCAGCCGCAGTGGCGGCCCAATGCGTTGGTCGCCGCGCAACGTGCGGAGGTTTACGCCGATGCCGCCACACCGTTCGACGATGACTTCAACCTCGATTCCGCCGACAGGCTCTATTGCACCGAGCTCGTTTGGCGCAGCTATCGTGATGCCGGGCTCGATCTGGCGCCGCAAGATCTGCTCACCGGCGCCGGGCTCGCTCCTGGCAAAAGACTTCTGGTGCCCAGCGACCTTGCGGGCAGCAGGTTCGTGCAGCTCATTTCTGTATATTCCAACGAAAGGTGATGACGACCATGCGTAAACTCCTGGTAGTTCTCTCTCTGGCAACTCTGCTCTGCATTCTCTGCGCCTGCCCGGCAAAACTCGCGGGGCCCAGCGGTGCGGTTGATAACTTCTACTCGGCGATGAAGGCCAATGACTACAACGCCGCCGCCGGCTATGTGGCCATGAAGGACCCGAAGGCCGATCCCAAGCAGCTCACCGCCCTGCTCACCATCATGGGCGCCAGCATGAGCGGCACTCACAAGGGCATTGATCATTGGGACATCTCGAACGAGAAGATCACGAATGACAAGGCAACCGTCCACGTGAAGATGACCTACAAGGACGGCACCAATGACGAGTCCAATGTGGACCTGGTGTTGCGCGACGGCCAGTGGAAGCTGGACATGGGCAAGTAAGAGCCGCTTCGTTACCTCAATGGATTTGGCCGGTGCATCTCGTCTCGCCCGCGCGGGGTGGGGCGCACCGGCGTGTTCATTGTCCCGGCTATTTCGTTCCCACTCTCCCCTGCGTCCTCCTCCGCCCACAAGCATCCAACAGGCAGGGGAATCTCACTGGGCCATTTTCTGGTAATTTCTCATCTTGCTTGTGTTGCATTCAGTCGCCCAATGAGCTGTCCTGATACACCCTGTTGAACTCTCCCCGCTGAGGGGAAGAAGGAGCACGGTCTTGCAAGCCCACGCATCTCCGGTCGCCGCCGAGCCCGCGCAGGACTCCGCTGAGCGAGAGCGGGGCTTTGACGTCTTTCGCCGCCTGGGACACCTGCAGGCGCAGCTTGACCCTCTCGGCCGCTGGGAGCCCGCCGCGCATCCCGAACTCGACCTGATCGGGCCGCTCGCCGAGGCAGCCCGCGCCATCTACTGTGGTTCCATCGGCGCCGAGTTCATGCACATTGATGACCCCGAACGCCGCCAGTGGATCCAGCGGCGCCTCGAGTCCGCCGCGCCGGAGTTCGATCCGGCGGCAATCCTTCAGAGCCTCATCGCCGCCGATGTCTTTGAGCAGATGCTGCAGACGCTCTACATCGGCACCAAGCGCTTCTCGCTGGAAGGCAACACCAGCCTAGTGCCCATGCTCGAAGAGGTGCTCTCTGCCGGCGTGCGCCTCGGCGCCGAAGAGTGCGTCATGGCGATGAGCCATCGCGGACGCCTCAACGTCGTGGCGCACACTGTTGGGCGGCCGATGGCTGACATCTTCGCAGGCTTCGAGGACGTGGATCCGCGCAGCGTCCTCGGCGGCGGCGACGTGAAGTACCACCAGGGCGCCACCGGCTATCGCGAGATCGGCGGCAAGCGGGTGCGCATTCATCTGGTCAGCAATCCCAGCCATCTTGAGGCCGTGGATCCCGTCGCCATGGGCCGCGTGCGCGCCAAGCAGACCCGCCGCGGAGAGCGCGGCAAGCAGCAGACCCTTCCCATCGTCATGCATGGCGATTCCGCCTTCGCCGGCCAGGGCATCTGGGCGGAGACCCTCAACCTCGGCGGCCTGCACGGCTTCAACGTCGGCGGCACCGTGCACATCATCGTCAACAACCTGCTCGGCTTCACCACCAATCCCGCGGAGTACAACTCGTCGCGTTACGCCAGCGACCTCGCCAAGCGCCTGCCGGTTCCCATCTTCCACGTCAATGCCGAGGAGCCCGAGGCCGTTCTGCGCCTGGCGCGGATGGCCGTCGAGTATCGCTACCAGTTCGGCTCCGACGTGGTGATTGACCTCATCGGCTACCGCCGCCACGGCCACTCCGAGGTGGATGACCCCACCATCACCCAGCCCCTGATGTATGCCGCCATCAAGCAGCACAAGCCGCTCTACGAGATCTACGCCGAGCGCACCGGGCAGCCCGCCGCGGCGGGCGCCGGCGTGCAGCAGGTGCGCGAGGCCATGCAGCAGGCCAAGGAGGACGCGCAGCAGATGACCCGCAAGCCCGTCCTCTTCAAGCTGCCGGAGTATTGGGACCCCTACCACGGCGGCGACCACGAGCCTTCGATGGAAGTGGAGACCGCGCTCGATGCCTCCGAGATTGCTCGCCTTGGCAGGCTGCTTACGCAATATCCCGACGGCTTCCATATCCACCCCAAGATCAAGAAGCTGCTCGAGCAGCGCCTGGAGATGGCGCAGGGCAAGCGCGGCATTGACTACGGCATGGCCGAGGCGCTGGCCTTCGGCTCGCTCGCTGAAGCCGGCATTCCTATCCGCCTCAGCGGGCAGGACTCGCGCCGCGGCACCTTCAACCATCGCCACTCCTGCCTGATTGATATTGAGAACGAACAGGAGTTCGTGCCGCTCTGCAACCTCAGTCCGTCGCAGGCGCGGGTGGAGATCTACAACTCCGAACTGAGCGAGGCCGCCGTCCTCGGGTTCGAGTGGGGCTACAGCCGCGACTATCCCGAGACCCTGGTGCTCTGGGAGGCCCAGTTCGGCGACTTCGCCAACGGCGGGCAGATCATCACCGACCAGTTCATCTCATCCTCCGAAGAAAAGTGGGGACTGCTCAGCGGCCTCGTCATGCTGCTGCCCCACGGCTACGAGGGCCAGGGGCCGGAGCACTCCTCCGCCCGCATCGAGCGCTACCTGCAGCTCTGCGCGCGAGACAACATGCAGATCTGCCAGCCCTCCACCGCCGCGCAGTACTTCCACATGCTTCGCCGGCAGGCGCTGCGCAAGTGGCGCAAGCCGCTCATCGTCTTCACCCCCAAGAGCGGACTCCGCAATCCCGAGGCGCTCAGCCCGCTCGAAGACTTCACTTCCCGCAACTTCCAGCCGGTTCTGACGGACCACTCGGTGGAAGCCGCCGCCGTCGAGCGCATCCTCATCGGCACCGGCAAGATCACGCACGACCTGCACGTGGAGCGCAAGCGCCTGGGCAACACCACGACTGCAATTGTCATGCTCGAACAGATGTATCCGCTGCCGGAGAAAGAACTACTGGCGGCCTTCGCGCTCTATCCCAACGCGCATGAGATTGTCTGGGTGCAGGAGGAGCCCGCCAACATGGGCGCGCTCTGGTTCGTGCTGCCGCGCCTGCGCCGTTTGGTGGGCACGACGCCCGTGCGCAGCATCAAGCGCCAGGCCGCGGCAAGCCCCGCCACCGGCTCCGCCAAGGCCCACGAGTTCGAGCAGAAAGCCCTGCTGGCGCTAGCATTCAGCAGTTGAGAGCTACCTGTCATTCGCCAAAATTGTGATCTGCTCTGAAATCAGCGATTTAGAATGTACTCACCGCAACGCGATTCTGCTACAAATTGAGGTATGTTCCGCCAGTTGAAGTTGCTTGCCGAGTCGGTCGTTCGGCTGCTCTACTCGCGCCAGGAACTGCTGCTGGAGAATTTGGCCTTGCGGCAGCAGCTCGCGGCCTTGAAGCGGCGCCGTCCCAAGCCCAGGCTCTCCGCTCTCGACAAGGTGTTTTGGGTAATGGCTCGGCGGTTCTGGTCTGACTGGAAGCAGGCGCTGGTGCTGGTCACCCCGGAAACCGTGGTCCGTTGGCATCGCGCCGGCTTCCGCCTGTACTGGGCGTGGCTTTCGCGCCACCAGATTTGCTCTGGCCGGAAGCGTATCAGCAACGAGTTGCGCGAACTCATTTTCCGGATGGTTGCTGACAATCCCACCTGGGGCGCTCCCCGTATTCACGGGGAACTGCAGATGCTTGGCATCGACCTCTCCGAGCGGACCGTCTCCCGTTGGGTGCAGCGCGCTCCCCGCGACCCGGAACCGGCAAAGCAATGGTTGACATTCTTGCAGAATCATCGTGAGGCGATAGCTGCGATGGACTTTTTCACGGTGCCTACCCTTACCTTCGGCGTCTTGTACTGCTTCTTCATCATTGCCCACGACCGCAGACGGATCTTGCACTTCAACGTGACATCGACGCCGACCAGTGCCTGGGTGGTGCAACAGTTGCGGGAGGCCTTTCCGTACAAATCGCCTCACAAGCACCTGATCTTTGACCGCGACACGAAGTTCAGCTTGGAAGTCGTAGCAGCCGTCAAGGCGATGGGTGGCAAACCAACCCGCACTTCCTTCCGAAGCCCATGGCAGAACGGGATTGCCGAGCGTTGGGTCGGAAGCTGTCGGCGGGATTTGTTGGATCATGTCATCGTCTTCAGCTCGCGCCACCTGAAACGGCTGCTAGCCGACTACGTTCGCTACTACCACGAAGACCGAACCCACTTGGGGCTGGAAAAACAAACTCCGGGGAAACGCCCCAAGACAATCACAACGCCGCATTCTCAGGTCGTTGCTCAACCACGTCTGGGCGGACTGCATCATCGTTACGATCTGGCTGCCTGAGGATACCGAATCTGGTAGGGTTCACTCTCTAAAACGGAAGCAGAGCCTCGTCTCCAACCTTGCTTGGACCCACCGGTGCTCGAGCGATCCGCCTCGGAATCGAGCGGTGCCGGATGATGTGGCCACAGTCCGGAAACGTGCTAGCCCCGCACGCCCCTATTTTCTTGCCCGCATATCATTTTGGCGAACGACAAGAGGAGTCTGCCATAGAGATATCGGTCTCTGGTCCGTTTCAAGCAGGCAATATCGAGAAAAGCGCCCGGAAACTGCGCAGTTCCTGACATTCTCTCTGCGCTGTCGTGATTCTAACGACTTGATGGCGGAGAGAGTGGGATTCGAACCCACGTTAGAGTTACCCCTAAACACGCTTTCCAAGCGTGCGCCTTCAGCCACTCGGCCATCTCTCCGCGGCGCACAGGATCTGCCCTCGCGGGCGCGAGAGCATTCTCATTGTAGCTTAGAGCGGGCGATTCGTCGTGGCGGCTACTTGCGCGATTCGCCGTCCTGGCCGTTGCCGGAACCCGTTGAGCCGGCAGTGGCGCGCGGACGCGCCTCGGTCTCGGCCAGGATTGCACCGTCGGCCCGGCGCTGGCCCTCCAGCAGGCGATTGTGCATGCAGTAGAGCGCCAGTTCCAGGCGGTCGCTTACACCCAGCTTGTCGTAGATCTTCCGCAGGTAGTTCTTGATCACCTGCTCGGTGGTGCCAACCTCAGCCGCAATGTCCTTGTTGCGCAGCCCCTGGGTCACACCGGAGATGATGGAAATCTCCTTGGTGCTGAGCTTGACACGATTCCGCGGCATGGTGAGTTGCGCAACCTGCGTGCGATAGGCGTCAATCACCCAGTTCACGCCCTTGTTGTCCAGCCACATCTCACCGGCGTGGATCTTGCGCACGCAGCGGATGAGCAAATCGGGACCGATGGAGCGCGTCACGATGCCCTTGACCCCCCGCCGCAGGAACTCGACGGTCTCTTCTTCCACCAAGTCGGGAACCACCATGATGATGCGCAGGCCGGGGACCGCGGCGAGCATGGTGGAGACCACCTCCGCCGGGGCCGGCGTGAGCGCGGATTCGAAGACCAGCACATCGCAGCCGAACTTGCTCGCAGAGGCGAGCGCCTGGTCGGTGTTCTCCGCCTGCGCCACCACCCGGATGTCATCTTCAAGAGCGAAAATCTTGCGCACGCCCACGCGGAAGATGGGCTCGCTGTCCGCGATGATGACGCGGATCTTGCCTTCGCCGGAAGGTTCGTTGTCTGTGTTCTTGGCCTCCTGCTCGGCCATGGACAACCCGCTCTCCTGGGGCAAATGTCGTTACCGGGAGAAGCAGTATTCCTCGATGATTGCCGCTATCGCGCAGCTTCCTTCTCCGGTTGAGGAGCAGCGTACCACGCGGCCGATGCAGTTCACCAGTACATCTTTTGGCGTTCCAAGCAGGAAGCTGGGCATGCACATATTGAAGCGGATCATGCTGCCAAGGGGGGCGGCTGACTTGCTCCGCAGAAGTACGCCGGCGGCCGAGATGTTCTCCGTCTCGGCCTGCTCTTCCCTGCCGTCCATGAACAGGGACACAGGTAAACGCAAGGGGAAGCGAACGGCGGAGCGCAGCTCCGTAACTACGGGCATAGTCATGGCGGCGACCGCAACCAGCATACGTGCCCAGGCAAAAGGTACAAAATTACCAAAGTCAGTTTTGCGGGGAACTTTGGTTACGGGGGTAATTCTCGTCAGCAGTGGTTCTAACTGCCTAAAATCGCGTGACTTCCGTGAAGTTGAAGCCCTCCACTTTCATCGCCGGCACAACCATGTCAAATGACTCCTCCCCGCTGGCGCGCACGGGCTCGCTCATGGCGGATACGTTGTTGAGCAGGTGCAGCAGGCTCTCGTTAAAGCGCAGGTTGCGCACGCCGTAGCGGATCCGTCCGTCCTCCACCCGGAAGGTGCCGTCGCGCGTCATGCCCGTAAGGATCTTCTCGTAGCTGTCCACCTCGCGGATGTACCACAGCCGCGTGACCAGCAGCCCGCGCTCCGTGGAGGCGACTATCTCGTCCACGCTCTGTGGGCGCGCGCCGCCCGGGAGCTGGAACACGATGTTCACCGGCGCTTCTCCCATCTCGTTAGGCAGCGGGAAGCCGTGGCCGGTGGCCTGCATGCCAGCATGTTGCGCCGCCAGCGGTGACTTGCGCCACCGCTCGGCGCTGGCGCGGGCGCAGGCGACCTGCTGCACCACGCCATCGCGCACCAGTTCCAGTCTCTGACGCGAGACGCCTTCACCGTCAAAGCCCGGGCCCGTCTGCAGAGGATGCCGGACGTCATCCACGATGTTGATGTTCCCGCCAAAGATGCGCTGTCCCAGCCGATTGTTCAGGAACGAGCGTTCCTCGAGCAGCGCAGCGGCGCTGAAGTCCCAGAACATGAAGCCCACAATGTCGAGCACCGCTGCGGGCTCGAGAATGACCGTGCATGGGCCGGCCTCGACCTCGCGTGGCGATGCCGATCGCAGAGCCTTGTGCGCGGCAATCTCCGCGAGACTGGCGGAGTCCAGATCGCCGGCGGTGGTTGAGTTCGCCTTCTGCCAGCCGGAGGAATCGGCGGCGGTCATGGTGACCGAGGCTTGAGCGTGCGTTTCGCGTTGCCAGCGCTCCACCTCGCGGGAATTGAACAAGGCGGAGACATGCTCTCCCGAGGAGAATGTCCCGGCAGAATTGAGCTTCTCGCGCCGCGCCACAGCCACCATCTTCTCCACCTCTGCAGCGCGGGCGAAGGCGTCCATGGCAGCCGTCTCTTCCGAATACCTCGAAGACACGGCGGTCACAGTGCCATCACCCTGCGGTTCATACATCGGCAGCAAGTCCGCTTCGGGCTGCTGCACTCGCGCCAGCGTCTCGCTGGCCTCCACCGCCCGGCGCAGGCTATCGTCGTCCAGCTTGTTGGTGCCGGCGCGCGCCGTGCGGATCCCCTCCGGGCCGGCGAAGACGCTGCGCACGCTCACTTCGCAGCTTTCATCGGAGACGTTCTGCAGGATGGTGTTGTTGGCAAAGCGCGTGAGGGCGAAGCGGCCGGCGGTGAATGTCACCTCGACATCCGAGGCGCGCGAGCAACGGCGGAGCTTCTTGAATAGTCCGTTCGCTTGATCCTGGCTTAGCACTCTCTATCCTCTCTGCTGCTGCTGCTCACTTCTTATAGGCTGTCCCCACGCGCACATTTAAGAACCTAGCCGGCGAGGCCCCGTGTCCGGTGCCCATGGTCTGCTGCGGCTGGCCCTTGCCGCAGTTGGGAGTTCCCCACAGCGTCCACTCACGCGGCCCGCAGATGGCGTCCATCGAGTTCCAGAACTCCGTGGTGATGCCGGAATAAGACGGGTTCTTCAACATCCGTCCGAGCCTGCCGCCCTTGATCTCCCACGCCGCCTCGCAGCCGAACTGGAAGTTGTAGCGCTTGTCGTCAATGGACCAGGAGCGATTGGTCTGCATGTAGATGCCATCGTCGGTGGAGGCGATGAGCTGCTCGAAGCTCGGGCCGTCCGCCGGCGGCAGGATGCTCACGTTGGTCATGCGCACAATGGGGACGCGGTTCCAGCTTTCGGCGCGCATGTTTCCGCCGGAGCGCGCGCGCCCGATGACGGCGGCGGTGTCGCGCGAGCTGAGGTAGCCGCGGAATTCGCCTTCGGTAACGATGGGCACGCGCTGCGCCGCCACGCCTTCGTCGTCGTAGGCGAAGGTGCCAAGCCCCGGGCCGTGCTGCTCGGTGGCGTCAGCCACCACGTTCACCAACGCGCTGCCATACCGCAGGTTGTCGAGCTTGTCGAGGGTGAGGAATGAGGTCCCTGCAAAGTTCGCCTCGTAGCCTAGCACGCGGTCGAGCTCGATGGGGTGCCCGATGGACTCATGGATCTGCAGGCCCAGCTGCGAAGAGTCGAGGATGATGGTGGCGCGGCCCTCCGGACATTGCGGCGCGTTCAGCAGTTCCACGCACTCGCGCGCGATGCGCGGCGCGTTCTCCAGCAGGTGCAGCTCCTCAACGAGCTCGTAGCCCTTGTTCTGCCACTGTCCGCCGAACGAGTTCGGGTAGGATCGCTTCTGCAGTTCGCTGCCGGCGTAGGCATAGGCGGCGTAACCGGCGCCGGTGGTGGTGCGCGTCTGGTGAATGTCGGCGCCCTCGCTGTTGACGAACCACTGTTCATGGCGGCGGAAGTTGAGGTTGGTCTCGGCCAGGGTGACGCCTTCGACCGCGCGCAGGGCCTCGTCAATCTTGCGCAGCAGTTCGAGCGATTGCTCGATCGGCACGCTGAAGGGATCTATCCGGCAGCGCGAGCTCCACTCGGCTACTGCCGCGGGCTCGGGCGCCAGCCGCACTTCCTGCTCGCGCACCCGCGACGATGCCTGCGCGATCTTGACTGCTTGCTGCGCGCAAAGCTGCACGCTCTCGCGCGTAAACTCCGGGGTGGCGGCGAATCCCCACGCTCCCTGCGCGAGTACGCGAATTCCCATGCCCCGTGATTCGTTGTCTTCAGCGGTGCCCACGCGGCCGTTGTGCGTACCGAGCGCGCGCTGGCGCTCGTCCACCAGGCGAGCTTCGGCGTAACCGGCACCCTCGGCGACGGCGGCCTCAACCACCCACTTACAGATCTCTTGCATGTCATCCTCACCCTTGCAAACTGATTTCGTGGCGCATGATGGGCTTCGTCGAAGAGCGGCGGGCGGCGACCTTGAAGCCAGCGCGCTTGTAGCTCTCCGCCAAGCCGGTCCAGACAAATGCACCGGGCAGCTCCTTATCGAGCTCCTGCGGATATCCCTCGACGATCTTCGCGCCCTGCTTCCGTGCGAATTCTACGGCCGCGCGCAGCAGCTCAACAGAGAGTCCTCGCCGCCGGTATTCCTTCAGAAGAAAGAAGCAGCTCACCGACCAGACCGGCCGGTCATCAACGGGCGCCCAGACACGCGAGCGCCCCAAGGCCACGAACTGCTCGCGCGGGGCCACCGAGCACCAGCCGACTGCCGCGCCGTCTTTGTAAAGCAGCACCCCTAGCGGTACGCTCCGCCGGACCATCCTGCGCATGGCTGCCTTGTTGCCGGCGCCTTTGCCGGAATTGAACTCAGCCCGCACCCGCCGCCAGCTCATGCACCAACAGCCTCCGCAGGCCCCGCGCTCGCCGAAAAGTTTCTCAAAGTCAGCCCAGGTCTCGGGCGTAAGTGGGCGCCACCCCGACGCGGATCGGCGTCCCTGCACTTGCCTTGCTGTCTTCATCGGCTCAGAGCTTGTTCTTCTTACGATATTCGTGCACCGCGCTTGACGCTGCTGAGTACGCGGTGGATTCGGTGAGTTCATCGAACTTCGGCACCATGGCCCTCACCGCCATGTCGGCGCCGCCGACATCCGACCGCGCGCTCCCAGTTACGCCGGTCTTCTCGCCATCCAAGTCCACCAGCGAGTAGTCCACGATGATCAGGTCCTGCTGCAGGGGATCTTCCGTGGGGTCAACACCCGGCATCTGGGCGTGCCGGGGCGCAGTGACAACCATGCGCTCGCGCGTGAGCTGCAGGCGCAAGATGCTGTCGCAGCCGAGGTCGCGGGCCTCTCCTCCGCTGGTATGTCGAGGCTCCATGGGGACTGTCTGCAGGTGGTGTTTGAGATCATTCAGCCGCTCCGTCACCTGGTTTATGACCATCGGCGCCAGATTGATCATCTCGCGCTGATCTGCGTCAACTGAGATGCAGAGCTTCATCCCGGACGGGCGCTCCTGAGCGGCGGTGACCGCGACCAAAGCCACCGCCGTTGCCAGAACAAGCAAAACTCGCGGCGTTCGCACTGTGCGACCTCCTTCACCTGCTTTCGATTGAGTGCTCGCACCCGACCGCCTCGCAGTGGTTCTCAGAGCTTGTTCTTCTTGCGGTACTCCCGAACCGCGCGCAGTGCCGCATCGTTGGCAAGACGGAGAGAGGTCTCTTCACCTCCCCATGTGCCTCCGGTACTCGGCGAGTTCGGCTGCCAGGCGCCGCCGCTCCTTCGCCCGATCACGCTCTTCTTGTCGCCTGCCAGATCAGCCAATACGTACGTCACCACGACAGCCTCGCCGTAGTGAGCGTCCTCTACACCGCTGATGCTGAGCGGTAATCCACGTGGCCATCCAGGTGGGGGTGTCCCGGCCATCGTACCCATCGTTTGCCTGAGCGTGAACCTCATTCGCAGGATGTCGCTGCAGCCCATCCCGCGGGCATCGTCATCACTCGCGTGCAGGGGACCCATGGCGACCGCGTGAAGACCTTCCCCGAGTTCATTGAGCAGTCGTACCACCTTCTGCGTGGCGCGACTTGCAGCCTCGCTCAATTCTGGTTCTTTCGTCTCCACGCACACGCAGAGCTGCAACGGTGCAGTTCCTTGGCTCTGGCCGGCCGCCGCGAGCCCTGATCCGAATACCAGCGTCGCCACTAGGAATGTAAGGACCATCCGCATGGCACGCCTCCCGCTCGCTGAACATCATACGCCCGGCACTTGGGTGCAATGAAACTGAAGCAGACCTGAAAAAAGGGCGCCGCCAGTGCGACGCCCTTGATCCGAGCTGCAAGCTGCTTCTACGTTCCTTCCGTCCAGCCAGCCAGATACTCTTCCTGCTCCGGCGTCAGGCGGTCAATCTTGATGCCCATGGATTCGAGCTTGAGGCGCGCCACGCGCTTGTCGAGTTCGTCCGGCACTTTGAAGACGTTCTTCTCGAGCGAGGCGTAGTTCTTGACGATGTACTCGACGGAGAGCGCCTGGTCGGCGAAGCTCATGTCCATGACGGAAGCCGGGTGGCCCTCCGCCGACGACAGGTTGATGAGCCGCCCTTCGGCCAGCAGGTTGATTTTGCGACCATCGCGCAGAGAGAACTCCTCGACGAACGAACGCGTGGTCCGCTTGCTGCTCGACATCTTCTCCAGCGTCGGAATGTCAATCTCCACGTTGAAGTGACCAGAGTTGCAGATGATGGCGCCATCCTTCATGTGCTCGAAGTGCTCCTTGCGCAACACATTCTTGTTTCCAGTGACGGTGCAGAAGACGTCGCCGATTTTGGCGGCTTCTTCCATGCTCATCACGCGGAAGCCGTCCATCACGGCTTCGATGGCCTTGGTCGGATCGATTTCCGTCACGATGACATCGGCGCCATGGCCCCGGGCGCGCGAGGCCAGGCCGCGGCCGCACCAGCCGTAGCCGGCGATCACGAACTTGCTGCCCGCGAGCAGAAAATTGGTCGCGCGCACGATGCCGTCAATGGTGGACTGCCCGGTGCCGTAGCGGTTGTCGAACAGGTGCTTGGTGTCGGCGTCATTCACCGCGATGATCGGATAGCGCAGCACGCCCTCCCGCGCCATGGCGCGCAGCCGGATGACGCCGGTGGTTGTCTCCTCGGTGCCGCCAATCACCTGTTCGAGCACGTCGGTGCGCTTGCTGTGCAGGATGCCCACCAGGTCGGCGCCGTCGTCCATGGTGATGTGCGGCCGGTGGTCGAGGGCCGAGAGAATGTGCTTGTAGTAGGTGTCGTTGTCCTCGCCCTTGATGGCGAAGACCGGGATGCCGTAATCGCGCACCAGGCTGGCGGCCACGTCGTCCTGGGTGGAGAGCGGGTTGGAGGCGCACAGCACCACCTCGGCGCCGCCGTCGCGCAGTGTGGCGGCCAGGTTGGCGGTCTCCGCGGTCACGTGCAGGCAGGCGGAGATGCGGATTCCCGCCAGCGGTTGGTTCTTGATGAAATCTTTGCGAATGCTCTGCAGCACCTGCATGGACTGGTTGGCCCAGTCAATGCGCTTCTTGCCCATGTCGGCCAGCTCCAGCGACTTCACGTCGGAAACTGGTCTGGATTCACTGGCGGTGACGGGTGTAGTCGTCATGGTCTCCTGCTTCTTCCTGCTTCTCGGCACAATCGCGCATCGGTGCAGCCGTCTGCCGTCCGAGCGGCACGGCACGGCTTGCAGGGCCACGGTACGGGATCGTAGCCCTGATGCAGTTTACTTGCTCTGGGCGGCGGCGCTGCCGGCCTTCAGTCCGGCGGCTTCGCGGAGTTTGGCAGCCTTGTCGGTCGCTTCCCAGGTGAATTCCTTCTCGTGGCGTCCAAAGTGACCGTACGCCGCAGTCATGCGGTAGATTGGCCGGCGCAGCTTGAGCGATTCGATGATCGCCTTGGGAGTGAGCTGGAAGTTCTCACGCACGAGCTTCTGCAGCATCTCGCCATTCACCTTGCCGGTGCCGAAGGTCTCCACTAGCACGCTGACCGGCTCGGCCACGCCGATGGCGTAGGCGAGCTGGACCTCGCAGCGCTCGGCGAGCCCGGCGGCCACAATGTTCTTGGCGATGTAGCGCGCCATGTACGCGGCGGAGCGGTCCACCTTGGTCGGGTCCTTGCCGCTGAAGGCCCCGCCGCCGTGGCGGCCCATGCCGCCGTAGGTGTCCACAATGATCTTGCGGCCGGTCAGCCCGGTATCGCCCATCGGCCCGCCGATGACGAACCGGCCGGTGGGATTGATGTGGTACTTCGTATCCGCGTCCAGCAGTCCGGCCGGCACGGCGGCCTGGATCACGTGTTTCAGGATGTCGGCGCGCAGCTCGTCATTGGTCACGGTCTCGGCGTGCTGGGTGGAGACGACCACGGCATCCACGCGCTTTGGTTTGCCCTGCTCGTCATATTCCACCGTCACCTGGCTCTTGCCGTCGGGACGCAGGTATTGGAGCAGCCCGCTCTTGCGTACCTCACTCAGGCGCCGGACAAGTTTGTGCGCCAGCGAAATCGGCATTGGCATCAACTCCGGCGTCTCTTTGCTGGCGTACCCGAACATCATGCCCTGGTCGCCCGCACCGCCGGTGTCCACGCCCATGGCGATGTCGCCGGACTGCTTGTTGATGGTAGAGATGACGGCGCAGGTGTTGGCGTCAAAGCCGTAGAGGGCGTTGTCGTAGCCGATGGAGGCGACGACGCCGCGCACCACGCTCTGGAAATCCACGTATGCCTTGGTGGTAATCTCGCCGGCGATCACAACCAGGCCGGTTGCCGTCAGGGTCTCGCAGGCCACACGGCTGCGTTCGTCCTGCTCAAGACAGGCATCAAGAATTGCGTCCGATATCTGATCGGCTATCTTATCGGGGTGCCCTTCCGTGACCGACTCCGAGGTAAACAAAATGCGGTTCGACGACAAGATCAGGTCCTCCTCTGAGTTACTCAGGACAGGTCAGGCTGGTCGGGGCCAAAACAGCCGAGTAGCGGGAATGGATAAATTCTAACCTTCCGGCGAAAACGCCGCAACGACTTGGAGTCGAACAGACGGCTCCACCACTCAACGGCAGGCAGGAGCGTTCGAACTGGGATTTGCTGCGGTGAGAGGGGCCTTTTATGTGCTCAATTCTCCTGCATTCCCAAGGGGGTAAACACCGCCTGCGACCGAAGGCCCTTGGGCCCGAGCGCCGGCAGGCGCACCCCGTTGTAAGTCACTTCCAGCCCGGCGGGGTCGCCCACCGTCAACACCACCGAGTCCTGCCCGTGGATGCTGCGGCTAGTCTGTCCGTTGCGCGCGGCGTCAAGCATGAACTCGCCGGCATCCTTGCCATCAACCCGGACCGATACCCAGGCGCGAGAGAGCGCTCTCAGCTCAAGCTGAATGGGCCATTCAGACTTCGCGCCTGCCGGGTTGCTCGCGGGCGTGGTGTCGGTTTCCGCCGCAGCGGACGCCGGCTGATATTGAGCGGGAATGACCTCCTGCGGTGAGCCAAGCGGCGCAGAGAGGTTGGAGCCGGCAACGCGAGCGGGGGGTTGGTTCGCTTTTCTCGCCGATGGCGGGGCCGCCGCATGAACCTGTTCGAGCGGCGCTCGCACGCTGGTACGCTTCGGCCACCATCGGCCGACCGCGATTGCCACGACAATCGCTACGACGACGACCGCCGCCAGCGTCGGCAACAGAGACTTCATCCTGCCCGATCGCACGGCCATGCTCCGCCGTCGTGCGGCCTCCACCTGCTCGGCGATGACGGCGAGGTCTTCTTTCGGCTCCAGCGCGCCCACCGCAGCCATGTAGCTCGCGACAGCTTTTTCCTCGTCAATGCCCAGGTAGCGTGCGTAGGCACGCACGAATCCCTTGTTGTAAACTCCGCCCGGCAATTGGTTGAATTGTTCTTCTTCCAGAGCACGGAGGAACCGTGTTGATATTTTGGTTGCGGACGAGATTTCCTCAAGGGAAATGGCACGCAACTCGCGTTCAAGTCGCAGCTCTGCGCCGAAGGTGCCCACGACAGACCTCGAAATCCGCTAACTCTTTCCGATTGTGCGGAATTGCCGCCCATCATATGAGCGCCCGGAGCGCTCGTCAACAGAAACCCGGCCCCTGGAGGCACAAAAAGTGAGAGTTTCCGTCCTGGGAGTGGGCGAAGGCGAGAGAGCCGAAGGTAATACTTAGCCTTGCTTCCCGAATTGGGACTGTAATTTTCGTCGCATAGCGGACGCATATTCGGCTCTGGGTGCACCTTCAGAGCGTGCACGAGGGTCTGCGATAACGCTGGAACCTTCGCGCGATGGGACTCTTGACGCTTGGGCACATTCCTGCCACTGTATTCGCTAGGAGTCAGGTCTGGAAGCTGTTGGTTCTAGTGGCCTGCGGCGGAGGAGTGCCAGCCGTAAGCGGGTCGCACTGGGCAGTTTCAGCGCGCAAGGATGAGCCCCGATCAACCGAAGACGACTGACCGACCGCGCGTCGGCACCAAGCCGCAGCCGCCCGAGCTGGCCATCCTGCATGACGTTGCCAAGGCGATCACCTCGTCGCTGAATCTTGACGCCGTCCTGCAGACCATCATGGACAAGGTGGCGGCCTACTTCCGGCCCGACACTTGGTCCCTGCTCATGGTGGACGAGGAGAAGCAGGAGCTGTACTTCGCCATCGCCGTCGGCGACGCCAGCGAGGCTCTCAAGAGCATCCGGTTGAAGGTGGGCGAAGGCATTGCCGGGTGGGTGGCCAAGCACGGCGAGGCCCTGCTGGTGCCTGACGTCTCGCGCGACGAGCGCTTCGCCAAGCGGGTGGACAATCTCACCAAGTGGAATACGCGCTCCGTCATCTGCATTCCGCTGCGCTCACACCATCGCGTCCTCGGCGTCATCCAACTGGTCAACGTCGCCATGGCCGGCTTCGGCAATGACGAGCTGATGCTGCTCAGCGCGCTGGCAGATTATGCCGCCATCGCCATTGATAACGCGCGCGCGGTCGAGAAGATCCAGGAATTGACCATCACCGACGACTGTACCGGCCTCTACAACGCCCGCCATCTGTATAAAACCCTGGAGGCCGAGGTTTATCGCTCGGCTCGCTTCGGCTACGAGTTCAGCGTCCTCTTCCTCGACCTCGACCACTTCAAGAACGTCAACGATTCCTTCGGGCACCTGGTGGGAAGCAAGCTGCTGGGCGACATCGGCCACGCCCTCAAGAGCCACCTGCGGCTCATTGACTTCGCCTTCCGCTACGGCGGCGACGAGTTCGTGGTGGTGCTGCCGCAGACCAACAAGCAGTCCGCCACGGTGGTGGCGCGGCGCCTGCGCGATCTCTTCCGCCACACCACCTTCACTAGCGCCGACGGCAGCCAGTTGGCCATACGCGCGAGCATGGGCGTGGCCAGCTATCCGGAAGACGCGCGTACCGCCCACGAACTCATCCGCCAGGCCGACGAGATGATGTACCTGGTAAAGAACACCACCCGCGACAACATCGCCGTCGCCCAGCAGGGCGTGCTGCCGTAGCCCATTTCAGAATCCGGCGGGATTCCACAACTACCGCACCTTGGCGCTCCACAAATCCCGTGGATTGGTGCGCACCCCACACGCACCGCGAAGCATCAAAGCTGCCTGTGGAGGTCACCGATGTCTACAGCGCCCAATCTGCCGCAAGCTGTTGAGAGAATTCCCCGCCGCTGCGCAACGGTCACGCCCTACTTGTACGTCAAAGGGGCCGCCGAGGCCATTGAGTTCTACAAGAATGCCTTCGGGGCCGCGGAACTGTTCCGCATGCCCTGGGGAGACAAGATTGGTCATGCCGAGATCCGCATCCGCGACATGATCCTGATGCTGGCCGACGAGGCCCCGGAGCACAACGTCCTTGGGCCTAAATCGCGAGGCGCGACTTCTGCCGGCTACCTCATCTACTTTGACGACGTGGACGCAGCGACCGAACGGGCCGTGGGTGCGGGAGCAAAGGTGGTCCGTCCGCCCGCTGACCAGTTCTACGGCGACCGCATGGCCACCATCGAGGACCCGTTCGGCCACTCCTGGACGCTGGGCTCGCACGTCGAGGATGTGAGCGAAGAAGAGCTGAACCGCCGCATGGCACAGCAGAAGAAGTAGGCCATCGGCAAACCGTATTTGCTGCAGATCTCTGAGCGGCCGCGCTTATTTCCGCCCCGGCTGCAGTACCGGCTGCGGGTCCGCGCCGGTGTACTTCGGCTTCCCCGGCTCGGGCTGCACCAGGCCGGGATTCGCCGCCGCGTTCGCGTTCACGCCAAAGTCCCAAACGTAGAAGTTCATCTCGTTCTGGTTGAGCACCTCCACCAGGGCATATTCGCCGGGCTGCAGGCCGTCGGTGGGGACGACCTTCAGCCATTCGCCGCTGAACTTCTCCACCCGCGTCAGCACCAGCGTGCTCTGCTGGCTCACCTTCCCGGTCACGCTCATTTTGATCGACTGCACGGTGCGGAGGTCCTTCTTCGAACTCAGACGCACGATGCGAAAGCGCTCCGCGATCGGAGGTCCGTAGCTGAAGTCGGGCGGGACGGCGACGTAGAGCTCCGGCAGGGCAACATGCGACTGCACGCGGGCGTGCGCGCCTTTCAGGTCCAGCGTCTGTTTCTGCACCGCAACGGGATTGATGGCCGAGCGCAGGATTCTGTGGCTGGCTTTCTCCGGGTTGATCTCGGCGCCGTTCTGCGCGATCTCCGCCAGCTCAGGCTGTCCCTGGTACAGGTCGAGCAGAAAGACCCCGCCCTCGTAAGGCAGCCGCAGGCCGGGCACCACCAGCGGGGTCTGCGCTTCCATCGCGCGGCGTTCGTTCTCCTCCTCCGCGATGGCCTGGTCGCGCTCCTCCTGGCTGCGCACGCGCGGCCCGGCGTTCCACGCCTCCGTTGCCTTCCAATCCACCAGGTCCTGGGGAAGCTCCTCCCACTCGCCGCGCTCGCTGCTCAGGTAGCGCACGCGGTCACCCTTGATCTCGTACTCGGAAATGCCCTGCCAGCTGCTGTCCTTCAGGATGAGCCGCTTGCCGCTCTGCGCCCATGCCGCGGCGGAGAGCAGCATGGTAGTCAGCAGTGCCAAGCCGAGCAAAAAGACCGCGCGGCGTGCAGACAACCAGCGCCCAGTGTGGTTTTCGGCGTTCATGCTGTGATTCTAATCCCCGGACAACCCGCAGGCACATGCCGCAACTGCAACAAAGAAAGGACGTTCAAAATACCCGCCCGTCAACTTGCCAGCCGGAATACATTCCGCGATAATTGATCGTGCACGCCTCCTTACGGCACAACTCCAACCTCAATCCAAGCGCGAGGAAGCAATGTCGGCAAAGTACATCTTTGTGACTGGCGGAGTCGTGTCGTCGCTGGGCAAGGGCCTGGCGGCGGCCAGCATCGGCTGCCTTCTGGAATGCCGGGGACTGAAGGTCAATCTCCAGAAGTTCGATCCCTACCTCAACGTCGATCCCGGAACCATGTCGCCGTTCCAGCACGGCGAGGTCTTCGTGACCGACGACGGCGCAGAGACCGACCTCGACCTGGGCCACTACGAGCGTTTCACCCACGCCCACCTCTCGCGCGATAACAACCTCACCACCGGCCGCGTCTATGAACAGATCATCGCCAAGGAGCGCCGCGGCGACTACCTGGGAAAAACAGTCCAGGTCATCCCGCACGTTACCAACGAGATCAAGGCGGCCATGCACAGGCTGGGCGAGCAGCCCGACCTCGACGTGCTCATCTGCGAGATCGGTGGCACCGTCGGCGACATCGAATCGCTGCCCTTCCTCGAGACCATCCGCCAGATGCGCCAGGAGCATGGCCGTGAGAACACGCTCTTCGTGCACGTCACGCTGGTGCCGTTCATCGCCGCAGCCGGCGAGCTCAAGACCAAGCCCACGCAGCACTCGGTGAAGGAGCTGCTCTCCATCGGCATCCAGCCGGACATCCTGCTCTGCCGCACCGACCGCTTCCTATCCCATGACATCAAGGCGAAGATCGCGCTCTTCTGCAACGTGCAGGAGCAGGCGGTTATCACCGCCAAGGACGTCGCCAGCATCTACGAGTGCCCGCTGGTCCTGCACCAGGAGGGCGTGGACCGGCTGGTGCTCAAGTACCTGCGCCGCGAGGCGCCCGACGCCGACCTTTCCCAGTGGCAATCGCTGGTGCAGCGCGCCTACAACCCGCGGGACGAGGTGCAGATCGGCATCGTCGGCAAGTACTGCGACTACGAGGACTCCTACAAGTCGCTGAAGGAAGCGCTGGTGCATGCCGCGCTCCACTTCAACCTGAAGCTGCGGCTCGATTGGGTGGAGGCCGAGGGCCTTGAAGGGGCTGCCGGCGACAGCTACTTCGAGCAGCTCGAAGGCTTCGACGGAATCCTGGTGCCGGGAGGCTTCGGCAAGCGCGGCATCGCCGGGATGATCAACGGCATCCGCTACGCCCGCGTGCAGAAGGTGCCGTACTTCGGCATCTGCCTGGGCATGCAGACGGCGTGCATTGAGTTCGCGCGCAACGTCTGCGGACTGGCGGACGCGGACTCCACCGAGTTCAACCCCGCCACCCCGCACCGCGTCATCTACAAGTTGCGCGAACTGCGCGGTGTGGAAGAGCTGGGCGGCACCATGCGCCTGGGCGCGTGGGAGTGCCACCTTGTGCCGGGTTCACAAGCTTCGCTGGCCTATGGGACGAACGTCATCAGCGAGCGCCACCGCCACCGCTACGAGTTCAACCGCGAGTACGAGGAGCTGCTGACCGGCGCGGGCCTGAAGATCAGCGGGAGCACGCCAGACAAGACCTACGTGGAGATCGTGGAACTTGCCGACCACCCCTACTTCCTCGGCTGCCAGTTCCATCCTGAGTTCAAGAGCAAGCCGCTGGAGCCGCACCCGTTGTTCGTGAGCTTCATCAACGCCAGCTACCAGAACCGGCAGAAGCGCCTCGCCGCCGGCAAGGCGGTGGAGAAGGAGCAGTTCCTGAGGCCCGTGAGGGAGTAGGTTTCAAGGGTTCGGAAGGTCCTTAGTGGTTTCAAGAAGCAGGGGCGAGCATTCTTCCAAGTAAGCGAAAAAACACTGATAACCTCGATCAGCGGTCCTCCCGGGCTGACCGTCGCTCGGTTTGGTAAGGGTTGACTTATTTGGTGTCCACTTTAGTGTCCACCGGGCTCGTTTCCCGCAGCTTCACAAACTCGAATGTGCAAGGGCGGCCTACGACGCCGAGACCTTCGTTCCTGGTGCCTGTGCCCTCTGTCTCTTTGAATTGGGCCATGACGTCGTACGTGTATTCCTCGCCCTTGTGGGCAAAAACTCCTCGAGCATAATTCCTGGAGTTCACAATGCCTGAGGCAGACAGCTTGGCGCTGCCGTCCTCTTTGATCTTGCCTTCAATCAGCAAATAGCCCGGCTCTCCTGCGGCGCCGCGTTCTCCGCGAAGATTGCTGTCCTGGATGACGCTGACAAACCGCAAGGTGTATCCATCGGTGCTCCCTTTTGCAGGGCAGGTAAGCTTGGTGAACCACCTGCCGTCGAAGCGCCCCGCAGGAGCCGACTGGGCCATGGCATGAATGCTGCCCAGCAGGATGAGTATCGCGAGAACAAAACCAAGCTTGCGCATACGACCTCCGTAGATAATCGCCGACTGCGTTTAGAACCAGACTTATTGCACTGGCTCGTCCAATGGCCGGAGCGATAGCCCATTCTGGCGGGCCACCACTTGAATCTCACAAGCGCGAGCTGCGGCTTGTCTGTGCGCCATAACTCACGGGAAGGTGATAGTTGAGGATTTCGTCGCGTTGCCGAGTAAGCCGGCACATTGGTGCTCCGCATTCAGCGCGCAGCGCGTAACAAGGGCAACGACCGCGTAGGATATCGTTGCGCCAGCCGGACGCGAAGCTGGCGCGTCCGGCTCCCAACCTCAACCCTACAGCTCGTACTTCTTCATCAAATGTCTAAAGCTCCTGTAGCTCAAATGCAGCAGCTCCGCCGCCTTGGTCTGTATGCCGTTCGAGCGGCGCAGCGCCGACTGCAGCAGGCTCTTCTCCACCTCGGCAACGTACTGCTCCATGTCCAACCCATCGGCCGGAAGTGAAACTCCCGGCGGCCCGCTCGCTCCCGGCGCCGGCGTGCTGGGGCGCTGTTTCTTCGCAGCGTTGGGCAGCTCCACGTGCAGCACCTCGGTGCTCTCCATGGCCACCGCGCGTTCGATGGTGTTCTCCAGCACGCGCACGTTGCCCGGCCAGTCGTAGCCCTTGATGAGTTCCAGCGATTCCGGTGTCAGGCGGGCAATCGGCTTGCCCATCTGCACCGCATACCTCTTCAGGAAGTGGTTGGCCAGGATGACGAGGTCGTCGCCGCGGTCGCGCAGTGGCGGCACCTCGATGGGGATGACGCTCAGGCGGTAGTAGAGGTCTTCGCGGAACTGTCCGTCGGCCACCAGCTTGAGCAGGTCCTTATTGGTGGCGGCAATCACGCGCACGTCAATCGGCGTCTCCTGTCCGCTGCCCAGCGGACGCACGGTGCGTTCCTGCAGCACGCGCAGCAGCTTCACCTGCATAGCCAGCGTGGTCTCGCTGATCTCGTCGAGGAAGAGGGTGCCGTTCTGTGCCATCTCAAACAAGCCGCGCTTATTGGTGTTGGCGCCGGTGAAAGCGCCCTTCACGTAACCGAAGAGCTCGCTCTCCAGCAGGGTCTCTGGGAAGGCCCCGCAGTTCACGCAGACGAACGGCTCGCCCGCACGCGGCGAACAGATGTGGATGGCGCGCGCCACCAGCTCCTTGCCGGTGCCGCTCTCGCCGGTGATGATGACGGTGCTGGTGGTGCCGGCGATGGTGCGGATGGTGGCCTTCAGCTTTTGTATGGGCTCGCTCTCACCCACCAGGTTGTCGAGTGAGTTGCGGCTGGCGGCGTCGCGCTTGAGCACAATGTTCTGCTGGCGCAGCGCCTGCTTGTCCATCGCCAGCTTCAGCGCGGTCATCACGTCTTCCAGCAGCTTCGGGCCCTTGCGGATGTAGTAGAACGCGCCCGCGTTGAGCGCCTCGATGGGCGCGGCCATGTCCTCCACGGCGGTGATCATGATGACCAGGGTGTCAGGCGAGACGCGCCGGCAGTGCTCGAGCACGTCCATGCCGGTGACCTCCGGCATGCGGATGTCGGTGATGACAACGTCGTAGAGCGTGGCGTCAATCTTGCGCCGCGCCTGCTCGCCGTGGAGCACGGTCTCCACCTTGTGCCCCATGTTCTGAAATGCGATCTGCAGCATCTGACAGATGGAGCGTTCGTCATCGCAGACAAGTACGTAGCCCATGGTTGTTTTGCCTCCGCCAGCGTTCCTAGCCCGCCCGCGCCTGCTTCTCCGCCGCCTGCGGTTCGTCAACCTTGCAGAAGTAAAGGGTGAATTCCGTGCCTTGGCCCTGGTCACTGTGCACGGAGATGCGCGCTTCGTGCGCCTGCAGGATCTGGTACACGATGGCCAGACCGAGCCCGGTGCCTCCGGCAAATCCTGACTGGAACG
>Ga0209777_10002377_pt1 | contig 24902 bp, 24 predicted proteins | sample FrelakmetHBP12HB_FD_187147 | JGI IMG/M metagenome (GOLD analysis project Ga0209777, IMG submission 187147) | Freshwater lake sediment microbial communities from the University of Notre Dame, USA, for methane emissions studies -HBP12 HB (SPAdes)... | ecosystem: Environmental > Aquatic >... | reverse complement strand
CGATCCCGACCTCCGCTGATTTTTCGACGAAGGCCTCAACGAGATCATCCGGATGGTTCCGATATGCGACCAGGTTCTGACCACGAAGAAGCATCTGGAAGGGCGTCCTGGGCATCAACTTCTTCAGGATCCTTACTCTTTCCCATGGATCTTCTCCCAGGAACCGGTGACAGACATCAAACGTCGCACCTCCCCAGACCTCCACCGAATGAAATCCAATCTCGTCCAGCTCCGCTGCAATCGGAACCATATCCTCCGTCCTCATCCGGGTTGCCAGACACGATTGATGCCCGTCTCTCAACGTTGTATCCGTGATTTTTACGGACTTCTTTTCGATCTTGTCCATCCCTTCCACTGGTTGATCCTCCCTTCAAGATATATAAACTTTCCTTTTAATCGGAAGATGGTTTATTAGGTTTGAAGTTTGAGTTTGCGTTCACGTTAACACCATCTTAGGCAATTTGTCAAGTGTAAAATGGCGTTCAGTGTGTAAAATGCGTTCATGTGTTCAAAAAAGGTAATGTTGACAAAATTTTCCATTTCATATTTAACAACCCGCATCACCTTTAAATAGTGTCTGTTTACAAAGGCAGTTTATTTGTCATTCCTGCCCCGATCTTCATCGGGATAAACTCCAGCAGAAATCCAGAACCTTTCGAAAACACTGGATTCCCGTTCCCCGCTTTCGCGAGGACAAGTTTCACGGGAATGACAAAAGAAGACGATTACGGCATTTATGGACAGACACCAAATAGACTCCTTTGCATGCTTGGGGAGGAGAAATCTGAAGGTGGAAGGTCAAAAACATGGAGACGAAGGGAAGAGTTGAAAAAATCTTTCCGTCGGTTTATTATCCCTATTGTTCATACTTGCTTTCCTACATGTCACCGCCTCTGCCGACATTCCGCTCAAAATCAACTACCAGGATTATCTGACCGACTCCACGGGGACGCCGATTAGTCAAGGCCAAGTAGAAGGAAAATGGCAAACGGTGGGCAATGACTTCGCTCCCGCATACGGGTAACGTAAACGACAAGTTAATCGGACGTGCTTTTTCCGATCAGGCGGCCGGTGGCCATCTGGCCGAGAACGACCATATCTTCAAGGGAAGTGTAGTGGTCTACTGAACTGTCGAATAATAACTGGACACTCGCTGGGAATTCCTCATCCCCTACCCAGAGGACGTACTGAAGAGGTAATTGAGGAAACGCCTGCACAATGAACGAAGCATCGCCGATATCGAGGAGAAAACCGCCCATCTTCAGGCCCGCCTCCTTGAATCGTTTAGCGGAATCTCCAAATTCCTTTATCAGAGGCTCCGTCACCCGCCTCGCAAAAACCGAGGCATAAAGCATTCCTCCGGGAACGTCCTTATAGGGAACCCATTTCGCTGCGAGAGGGGTCCCGTCCGCCTTCATGAGGTAATGGAGGATGAGAATGCGCGCCACGAGGGAGATCGTCTTCTTCGCAGGAGAGTGGAATTCAATCTGCGGAAAGTGGATGTGGTAGGGCTCAGAAAAACATTCGATACGGATTCTTTCCCCGTCCGGGTCCTTTTGATAATATCCCCCAGCCTTTCTGGCCCTTTCCTCAAGATCCATCTCCTTAATTGCAGCACAGGCCAGATCAAAGGTCTGCTGGTAGTTCTTCTGTTTTTCCAAGAGGGTTCTCCGTGATCGATGTGTCTGTGGTGAACGCCTATCTTATTTCTTTCCTCAGCCGGCAGATGGTCGTCTTATAGTTTTTTGTCTTGAAGATCCCCGTTCCCAGCACGAAGATGTCTGCTCCTGCTCTCGCAACCTCACCGATATTGTCCACCTTGATTCCGCCATCCACTTCTATTTCGAGGGGGTGGCCATTCCTATCGGCGATCCTTTTCAGCCTCTCAATTTTCCTCAGAACCGACGGTATGAAGGCCTGCCCACCAAACCCGGGATGGACCGACATCAGAAGAACGAGATCGATTTCGTCCAGCACAGGAAAAAGGACCTTGATGGAGGTCGAAGGGTTGAGCACCAACCCGGGTCTCAATCCCAGATCCCGGATTTTCCTGATCGCCTGCTTAAAATGGGAACAGACCTCGGCATGGATGGTAATCCAGTTACTGCCTGCTTCAGCAAACGCTTCAATATATTTCTCCGGATGCTCAATCATCAGGTGGGTATCCAGTGGAAGGGAAGTCAGCTTTCTGATGGCATTTACGATAAAAGGCCCGATGGTGATATTCGGAACGAAATGGCCATCCATCACATCCACATGGATGACATCAGCTCCTGCATCTTCCACGGCTCTCAGTTCAGCGCCCAGCCGACTGAAATCGGCAGCTAAAATCGAAGGGGCTATCTTTTTCACTTCATCCTCCACCATGGCAATCGTTTTCTTCCTTCAGATCCTATCGCTTCCAGGTCGACGTGCCGCCCAATAAGGGAATACCGATATAACCTCTCACCTGCAATCGATCAGGAGTGGAGAGAGTCAGCTTGCATTTGTAGGACCTTCCATCATCGGGATTGTAAATCGTCCCCTTCTCCCATACATCCTTGCCGACATAGGTGAACCCCTCCATCAGCACCAACCCAATGAGAGGACGGCTTCGGAGAGTTGGATCGGGATTCTCCCGATCAACCTTCGGCCTTCCGGCCATCCCTTCTTTATCGTCGGCCGGGTAGTTCGGTTCCTGAAGCTCAGCAATTCTGCCGCAGTATTTATCACCGCACTGAAAGATTTCGATTTTGCAGTCGTCATCCGGAGTTTTCCATAAACCGAGAACCCTGTCTCCGTCTGCTCCAAGGACTGGAGAAACAATCACAGTAAGAACCAGGAAAAATAGAAGGAATCTCATCGCCGGCTTTCCCTCCAGACTCACCAGCGGGTTTGCACGAATGTAGTCGCACTTAACGACTCACCATTGGCCCATCGGTTCGCGGTCCCAGCAGAGAGGCCCGCAGGCCCCGCAGTGGATGTGAGACAGCGTCATTCACAGCCGTGGCCTCGAAACCGCTGTGGAGCATACAATGGGCGCATTGGGAATGACGACCCCTCCCATAGCGGTTCCAGTCCGTTTCTTCCAGGAGGGCTTTGAAGCTTGGAGCATAGCCGTCATCCCTCAATAGATAACATGGCTTTTGCCAACCCAGGACATTTCGTGTCGGATTTCCCCAAGGGGTGCACTGGTAGTCCCGATTGCCGGCCAGGAAGTCAAGAAACAGGGCAGACTGATTAAACTTCCACCTGTGCCCTTTCCCGAGTTTGAAGATCTCTCGAAAGAGTTCTCGGCTTCGGGGGACGGTCAAGAAAAGCTCCTGTTCCAGAGCGTGGGCATAACCATAACCCGGCGACACCGTGATCCCTTCTACCCCGAGGGCAGTAACAAAATCGAAGTGTTCAGCAGCCTCTTTTGCTGTCACCCCCTCATAAAGCGTGCAGCTCACGGTGACACGAAATCCCTGCTTCCGGCTTAGCTTGATCCCTTCAACCGCCTGGTCCCATACCCCCTTTTGGGCCAGGGCATCATGACGCTCGCGGTTCCCATCCAGATGAACGGAGAGGGTCAAGTAGGGTGAGGGACGATAATCTTTGATCCGGGTTTTAAGGAGCAACCCATTGGTGCAAAAGTAGACGAACTTCTTCCGCTTGATCAGAGCCTCCACGATCTCCGGCATATCATCGTGAATCAGTGGCTCCCCTCCGGTAATCGAAACCACAGGGGCAGCGCATTCTTCAACTGCCGAGAGACACTCTTCCACACTGAGACGTCGATTGAGGATCTCTTCCGGATAGTTGATCTTGCCGCAGCCCGCGCAAGTGAGGTTACAGCGAAATAGGGCCTCCAGCATCAACACCAACGGGAAACGCTTCCTCCCGTGGAGTTTCTGCGTGAGGATATACTGTCCAATACGATACTGTTGGATAAGAGGAATTCCCAAGGAAAACTCCCGGAAGGGCTTCGTGGTTACGAACCCATTACCTTCCCGCTAATTAAAATGGAGCGCCCCGTTGTGAAAGACGCGCCGCCAAACCGCCTCAACAGGTCATGGCATCGGCGATCATGCCTTCTGTTAGAATCACATGGATTCAGGCAAACGGAAGTGCACGGTCTCCCGTTCCCCCTCCATCTCGGCGACCGCGACTGCGCCATAGGTCCGCAACCGATCCAAGACACGTTGAACAACGGTTTCGGGTGCCGAGGTACCGGCCGTCACACCCACCCGACTCTCTTCAGAAAACCAGCCCAGTTCCAATTCCTCCACGTCCTCGATCAAATACGCCGGTAAACCGCTCTGCTCGCCCACTTCCCGCAGTCGGTTCGAATTGGAACTGTTACGGGCTCCAACGACAAGGAGCAAATCGATATCCCTGGCCAGCCGTCGGATTGCGTTCTGGCGGCTCTGTGTCGCATAACAGATATCGCTCAGGTCAGGACCCTGAATGGGGAATCGACTTCTCAGGGCATCGATCACTTCCTGTGTATCATCGATGCTCAGTGTCGTTTGAGTGACGTAGGCAAGGCGGTCAGGGGATTTCACCTTGAGCGTGGCCACCTCAGCGCTTGTCGAAACCACATATACGGAACCATCCACACGGCCCCGGGTACCCTCGACTTCAGGATGGCCGCGGTGGCCGATAATGATGACCTCAAAACCCTGTTGATGGTAGCGCTGGGCCTGAAGATGGACCTTGGAGACGAGCGGACAGGTGGCATCAATGACCCGGAGGTTTCTTTTTTTTGCCTCCTCGACCACGGCCGTTGAAACCCCATGGGCACTAAAGATCGTTACGGCACCAGGTGGTACTTCATCGAGAGTCTCGACAAATTCGGCACCTTTCTTTCTCAAGTCCTCGACAACGTGACGGTTGTGAACGATCTCATGCAGAACATGCACAGGCGTTCCGTGAATCTTCAAGGCTCTTTCGACAATTTTGATTGCCCGTACGACCCCTGCACAAAACCCGCGAGGCTGAGCAAGGATTACCTGCATCCGACGATTATCCCCATTTTCGACGAAACCATTCCACAGTGACTCGAAGCCCTTCCTCGAATTCCACCACAGGCTTCCACCCTAACTCCTTCCGGGCCTTTTCTCCCGTAACCTCTTTCCCGCCAAAGTCCCCGGGGCGCTCCGGGACGAACTCAATTTTTACATGGTCTCCGATGGCAGCCCGGATTCCTTCGGCCACTTCCAGAACCGTTACCTTCCTTAATCCTTCAAGATTATAGGTCTGATTCGACGCAACCGCCTTCATCGCAAGGACGTGAGCCTTTGCCAGATCCCCCACATAGATGAAGTTCCGATATTGACTTCCCCTTCCGGCTACGGTAAGGGATTGGCCGGCCAAAGCCTTTTTGATGAAGGTCGGGATCAGGAGTTCTTCTCGCATTCGAGGTCCATAAGGGATACCCAGACGCAGGATGGTAAAGGGGACATTGTAGAGTTGACTGTAATTGTGGAAGACCATCTCGCACGCCATCTTGGACGAAGTATAGATATGACCTGCTCCGTTCAGATAGAATGGGACGGACTCATCCAGAGGTTCCCCATTGGGGGACCCATTATAGACCCATACGGTAGAAGCCAGGTACACCCGGCGCGCCTTGTTCGTCCTCGCCGCTTCCAGGACGTGGGCAGTACCCAGGACATTCAGCCCGACCGTATAGACAGGGTATTTGTAGGCGTAATTGACGTTCGAAACTGCGGCGAGGTGAAAAATATGCTCTGCCCCCCTCGTCGCAGCTACGACTGAGGACATATCCATCAGATCCACATCCTCAAACCCGACATCATCCCGGTGAGGACGTACCCGGTGATCGATGACCACCACCTGGTGTCCTGCGTCCATCAAGGCATCCACGACATGAGAACCGATGAATCCACTTCCTCCGGTAACAACGACTTTCGCCATTCTTACGACTCCTCTAACCTATGGTTTCTTGCAGTGCCCCGAGGACCTGTTGGACCTCGTCCTCCCTCATGTTTGAAAAGATGGGAAGGCAGATATGGCGGGCGCAGTAATCCTCCGCAACCCGGAGTGGACCTGAAGCATAGGGCTTGAAGACCGGTTGCTTATGGAGAGGCTCCTCATAGACTTCTCCCGAGAGAGAAACGCCGTAACGATCACGGAGCAGGGTTTTAAGGACCTTTCGGTCCACTTCTCCCTTAAGGACAGCAATGTATTTGTAGTAATTGCAGACTCCACCTGCGGGAATCTCGATAAGACTGAGATTCCGAAATCCCTTTAGACCCCGGTCATAAACCCTGGCAATCTTCTGTCGATCTGCGATCATATCGGGCAACCGCTCAAGATGCCTGAGGCCAATAATAGCGTGGGGCTCCGACATACGCCAGTTGTAGCCCATCCGGACATGGGCATTTTGCGTGAAACTCGCCTTCCCCTGGTCCCGATAGATTCGGGCCTCCTCTGCAATGTGATCGTCACTCGTTACGATCATCCCGCCCTCGGCTGAGGTCATGACCTTGGTGGGATAAAAGCTGAAGGCGCTGGCGATTCCGAAGGCTCCGGCACGGATTCCATCATAGGAAGACCCATGAGCATGGGCCGCGTCCTCCACCAGCCAGATCCCCTTTTTCCGACACAGGTCCCGGAGTTCCAGTATCCGGCGGGAAACGAGACCTCCGATGTGAACGACGATGACACCTGCCGTCTTTGGAGTAAGACCCTTCTCCAGGTCTTCCGGCCGAATACCAAAAGATTCCGGGTCCATGTCGATCAGGACCGGTCGTCCTCCGGCATGGACGACAGCCGCGGCCGTAGCAAAAAAAGTATTCGTGGGAACAAGCACGTCTTTCCCTTCCACACCCAGCACCCGGAGAATGATTTCAAGGGCGCTCGTGCCGCTATTGACGGCAATGGCGTGTCCGCATCCGCAGATCCGAGCAAACCTCTTCTCAAACTCGGCTCCATATTTGCCGAGTGTGAGCTGTCCGCTGGCGAGGATTTCTTCGAGCCGCTCGGCAATCCAGGCTCGATCTTCGGGGAGAAACTGGATTCTTGCAGCAGGTACCCGCTGTGCTGGTGTCTGAGGACTCAATTCAGGTTTTGACGTTTTTATGACAGATCCTCCGTTTCTTCAGATGCTTTGTTGACCGCAACCGCAGAATGATGAATGGGTGTCACGCATTTCGCTATACGCAAAAATATTAATTCTTATCATAATCGTGCATGAAAACGGCTGTCAAGTGAAATAGTCGAACTTTTTGTCATTGGAAAAAGGGGAGAGAAAGTGTTGACAAACATGGAGAGACATTAGATAGTTATTATCAAAGAAATTTGTGCCCAATGAAAAGGCTTGGGATTGCATGGAGAAGGGGAGAAAATGGCACTTTATCTCGTGACCGGCGGAGCCGGTTTTATCGGGTCCCATATTGTTCACAACCTGGTCGGGACAGGAGAACAGGTAAAAGTTCTCGACAACCTCTCAACGGGGAAAAAAAAGAATCTATCAGCAGTCGACTCCCGGATTGAGTTAATCGAAGGAGACACCCGGGATGCCTCTCTCTGCGCGAAGGTGATGGCCGGAGTGGATTACGTCATCCATCTGGCGGCGCTTCACGAGGTTCCGCGCTCGGTCGAACACCCTCTGGAAACCCATGAAGTGAATGTGACAGGCATTCTGAACGTTCTTCTCGCGGCCCGGGATGCAGGTGTGAAAAGGCTGGTTTACGCTTCTTCGTCTGCGGTCTATGGGAACAGTCCTATTCTCCCCCGGTCTGAAGGCATGATTCCCTCTCCCATCTCCTCTCCCTATGCAGCGAGTAAACTGGCCGGGGAGATCTATTGCCAGCTTTTCTCCAACCTCTACGGACTTGAGACCGTGTCTTTGCGCTACTTCAATGTCTACGGACCCCGGCAGGATTCAGCATCCGATTATGCCGGCGTCATTCCGAAATTCGTCTCCGCCCTTCTTTCCGATTCCGCTCCCACGATCTATGGAGACGGAGAACAGTCCCGTGATTTCCTTTACGTCGCCGATTGTGTGGCGGCAACCCTTGCAGCATGTCGTAGTTCCGGCCTGTCTGGTTCTGTCTTCAATATCGGCACCGGGCAGCGTACCTCTGTGAACCAATTGTGCACTCACATCCAGGAGATTCTCCATCGGAACATTCCTCCTCGCTTTGGTCCTCCTCAGCCAGGAGATATACGGCACGATTATGCCGATATCGGGAAGGCGAATCGCCTCCTGTCTTACCGACCGACGTGGAACATTCATGAAGGCTTAGTAGAAACAGTGACCTGGTACCGGGGCAACAGAGCATGAATCAGGAGAAAGAGAAGGGATTGGGGATGAAGACGCTCCTCTTGAATCCGCCCTCCTTCGAAAACTTCGACGGCGGAGCCAGTTCGCGTTATCAGGCTACACGGGAGATCACCTCCTTCTGGTATCCGGTCTGGCTTGCCTACCCTGCCGGGCTTATTGAGAGAAGTCGACTCCTCGATGCCCCATCTCACGGTGTGACTCCGGAGGAGACGGCGACCATCGCAAAGGATTATGATTTTGTCGTGATTTTCACCAGCACACCGGGGTTCAAGAGTGATATCCGGCTGTCTGAGATGATGAAAACGGTCAAACCCGACTTGAAGATTGCTCTTGTCGGGCCTCATGTCACAATTCGGCCCGAAGAGAGTCTGGCGGCTTCCCGAGCCATCGACTTTGTGGTGAGGAAGGAATTCGACTATTCAGTGGCCGAGTTTGCGCAGGGTAAGAACATCTCAGAAATAGCGAGCGTGAGCTTCAGGGAGAACGACCGGATCATCCACAATCCGGATCGTCCCCTGTTAGAAGATCTCGATACTCTGCCCTTCGCCGTTGAGATCTATAAACGGGACCTCGATATCACCCGATACAACATCCCCTATCTGCACTATCCTTATATTTCCTTTTACACCTCCCGGGGCTGTCCGGCCCTCTGCACGTTCTGCCTCTGGCCGCAAACCATGAGCGGCCATCGCTGGCGCACGCGAAGTACCGCCAACGTGGTGGCGGAGGTCAAGCGATGCCTCGAACTCTTTCCCGAAGCCAAAGAGATATTTTTCGACGACGACACCTTTACCTGGCAGAAGTCCCGAGTTCTTGAGCTGTGCGAGGGATTGAAGCCTCTCAGGTTCACCTGGTCCTGCAACTCGAGGGTGAATACGGATTATGAGACCCTCAAAACGCTGAAAGAAGCGGGGTGCCGCCTCCTGATCGTTGGCTTTGAGTCGGGAGATCCGGAGATTCTGAAGAACATCAAGAAAGGCGCGACCGTCGAACAGGCACTCCGATTTATGAAAGATTGCAAGCGCCTGGGGATCACGGTCCACGGCGATTTCCAGGTCGGACATCCTGGCGAAACCCATGAGACGATCGAGAGAACGATCAACTTCGCCAAGCGGCTTGACCCTGAAACGATGCAGGTTTCGATGTCCCATCCGTATCCAGGGACCGATTTTTACAATTACCTCGAAAAACACGGGTATTTAACAACTGCCGAGATGACCGATGAACTGGGCCATCAACTGCCGAACATCCAATATCCCGGTCTCACCCGAAAGGAGATCGTGGAGGCGGTTGAGGATTTTTACGCACGCTACTATTTTCGGCCCCGCATCGTCTTCCGGATTGTCCGCCGGGCCCTGTTTGACAGTGTCGAACGCAGAAGGCTCTATAGAGAGGCCAAAGAATTCTTTAAGCTCCGCGCCAGAAGGAAAGGTTTTGTAAAGACCTCGTGACGTCACGGCTCAGAACTTACATCGTATTGATGGTGGCTGTCTTTGCTCAGGCATCTGGAAATGTCTTTTTGAGCAAAGGGATGAAATCGATTTTCGCAACTCCGATGGCGGAGGGTTTATCTCTTTCCACAGCCCTTCAGGCCGCCGGGAGCCCCTCGATCTGGTTGGGAATCGTCCTGTCGATCCTTTTTTTCATTCTCTTCATGACCGCCCTTTCCTGGGCCGATTTGAGCCTTGTTCTGCCCGGTATTTCTGCAGAAGTCATCGTCAATGTGGCTTTTGCGAACTATTTCCTGATGGAGCCGGTTTCCCCGGCCAGGTGGGCGGGTACCTTATTTGTCGCCATCGGAGTGATCCTGGTATTGAGATCCGGTAGGAAACCGGATAAGCTCTGCAGAATGGAGAAGAAGCCCCCTGACAGGCCCTGCCGATGAAAACAGCCATTCTCCTCGCCATCATTGTCCTCGCTGATTCCGCTGGTGATGTTCTTCTCACAAGAGGGATGAAACAGGTGGGTGAAGTCACAACCATCGCCCTGAAGCCACTCTTACGAATTCTTCGGAAGGCGGCCCGAAACAGGAACGTTGTCATGGCGCTTTTCTTCATGGCCATCTACTTCTTCGGTTTCCTGGCACTCCTCTCCTGGGCCGATTTGAGCCTTGCCTTTCCCGCAACGACCCTCGTCTATGTCGTTAGCACCCTCGGGGCAAAGTTCATCCTGAAGGAGACGGTGACGCTGGAGCGCTGGGCGGGCATCCTGCTGGTCTGCCTGGGTGTTGCCCTGACGTCTCTGCCCTGAAAAAATCATCAAAGGATGATATATTACACCCGTAATTTAATAACAGGGAATACTTCAAGTCAACAGATTAGAAATGACTACATTCAGTGAAGACTTTATCTGGGACGCACGCGAGGAGAATAGATTAAAAATAGATCCCTCCCATGCTCCAAAAGAATCGATAAAGACGGTATGCCACCGAGATTGCCCAGACACATGCTTCGTGGACGCCATTGTCGAAGACGGTAGGATTACCTCGACGAGAGGCAGCATGGAAAACCCGGTAACCCAAGGATTCCTGTGCCCAAGAGGGATTGGCGATCCCAAGCGGGTGTACAGCACGGAACGCGTGCTCCATCCCTATCTCAGGAATGGAAACGAGTTTAAACGAGTCCCATGGTCAGAGGCAATCGATCTCGTCGCGGGAAAACTAACCGGCGTCTTAGAAAATTTTGGCAACGAATTCGTCCTGCATTACGACTACCCGGGTAACCAGGGATTTCTCGCCTGGCAGTACCCCGAGAGATTGTGGCGCTCCCTTGGCGCGACGGTGACGGACGGCGCCCTTTGCAGCACCTCAGGACACACCGGAATCGGGCTTCACTACGGACTCACCTACGGCCTCGGATTCGAGGATGTGCTCGACTGTGGGACCATCGTATTCTGGGGGAATAACGCGCGAGTGAGCTCCCCTCACCTCTGGGCATTTTCGATGAAGGCCAGAAACAAAAAGGGTAGCGTCCTGGTGTCGATTGACCCGAGGGAGAGTGAGACCTCCGAGAGCTCCGATCTCTGGATCAACCCCCGCCCGGGCAGCGACGTGGCGCTGTTCTACGGAATTTCGCAGTACCTCATCGAAAATGACAAAGTGGATCAAGGGTTCATTGAGAAATGGACTACCGGATACGACAGACTCAAAGAAGAGGCAAAAAACTGGACCCCGGAACGTGTGGAAAAGGCGACGAACCTCCCATGGGAAAAAGTGGAGGAGCTCTGCGAGATACTCATCGAGAAACCTCCTGTCGGGTTCATGATCGGCTTAGGGCTGAACAAATCGAGTTATGGGGCGGAAGCCGCAAGGGCGGTGAGTCTACTGCCGGCGCTGCTCGGTCAGCACCGTGGCTTCCATTATAGCGACTCGAAGGGCCGGACCACCGACTGGTGCTATATCAATGGGAGCAAGTTGAGCAGTAAAAAGTCGAAAATCGTTGAACAGGTCTCGCTGGGTCCAAGGCTAAACTCCAATGAGTTCAAGTTTGTTTTTGTCAGTGGCTCCAACCCCGCTTCTACGCTCCCCGACCAGAGCGCTGTCCGGGCAGGGCTCTCAAGGGATGACGTGTTTGTGGTCGTCCACGAGACGCACTGGACCGAGACGGCGAGGCTCGCTGACGTTGTACTGCCCGCAGCTACATACTTGGAAAAGACAGACCTGAACTTCTCTGACCATCACCTCCACACTCGACTATCTCGGAAGGCGGTGGAGCCGCTCGGGGAGAGTAGACACGAGATCTGGGTGATGCACCAGCTCGCAAAGAGACTGAACTCCTCCGAGCCCTGGTTGTTCGAGGACCCCTGGCACGCCCTAAAGGCAGCCATGACGAATACCTTTGAGAACGGGTGCCTTGATGACCTGCTTAAAGGCTCGGTGCTGAAGCTTCGTCAAAGACCGCGTGAAGAGTATCAAACCCCTTCGGGTAAGATCGAGTTCTACTCCTCCGAAGCGCCTGATCAGTGTGCCAGCCCATTACCGGTGCAGCTTCCCGTTGACACGGATGAAGGCTGGTTCACCTTGCTTAATAGTGCTCTCCCGAAGTGGACCCACAGCCAGTTCAGGGATGTCTACGGTCCGATCCCGGAGATTGTGTGGATGAATCCCATTGACGCGGGTCATCTTGGGATCGAGGACGGAGACGAGGTTACCTTTTTCAACGATCTCGGGGTCGTGAGTGTCGCAGCGGTAGTGACCGAAAGCGTCTCTCAGGGAGTGCTCTGGTCGCCGAGACCTTTAACCGGGAAGAACGGTGTATCCCTAAACAGTTTAGCATCGAGTCATCCGCAATCCATCGGATCGGGCTCTCGGTTCAATTCAATAAGGCTTAAGATTCAAAAAAGTTGAGCATGTGGATAGTTCAATCTGGAGAATATCAGCTTCATCTACGGGAGGCGGCGATCATGGATCGTAGGCAAGCTCTTGAGGTCGTTCACCGATACATCAGTAACCCCCAGATGTTGAACCACATGCTGGCGACTGAGGCGGTCATGCGGGCCCTTGCCCGGCGATTTGGGGAAGATGAGGACCGCTGGGGACTGGCAGGCTTACTGCATGACGCAGATGCAGAGATTGCCATCTCGGAGGAGCAGGAATTAGCCGTCTCGAAACCGAAAGGCAATGGCCCGGCTCCGGCAGGTAAGCACGCAGCGATGCCGGCGCAGGGGTTGCTCGTCCCCAAACTAACACAAGACATGCTCGATGAGGAAATCGCCGCCGCTATTGCCTCTCATAACCCGTATACGGGCATCAAACCCAAAGGCCGCATGGCCTGGGCCTTGTACGCCGCCGACCCTCTAACCGGCCTCATCGTTGCCTCGGCTCTCGTCCTCCCGGATAAGAAGCTGGTCGGTCTCACGGCAGAGTCGGTGCTGAAGCGGTTTGGGGAGGCCCGTTTTGCGAGAGGAGCAAACCGGGAGCAAATGACCGCGTGCTCGGAGTTAGGCGTGACGCTGGGAGAACTCATCGAAGTGAGTCTGGCCGCGATGAAGGCGATTGCCGGAGATATTGGTCTCTAAGCGGTGGCTTGAACTACGAAAAATAAATTTTGGTCGCTGAAAACGCGCGATGAAGAAATTCCCATATCCACTCCCGGAACTCGGGTTCATTGTCCTGGTTATGTTTCTGCCCTTGCTCGCTGCCATCATCTGGCGCAGCGAAAGCATCTGGGGATTTATCGGCAGGCTTGTGGTCGGCATGCTTGTCGGGTTCGGAATATGGTTTGCCGTGGTCTTTCTATTCGCCCGCTCCTTTGATCGAAAAAGAAAAGATCAGAAAACTTGATTTCACCCACGCGGATGCGACAGACGGCGGGATTGCATCTTCGTTTCATGTCGGATACGCTCAACTCGCCGCCACTGGCCCGCAACGTTGCAAACCTTCAACCCGTATCCTCGATTCTTAAAGATTGCTCCCAGAAATATTGATATATACCATTTCCCCGCGGGCCGGGCGAATATGGAGGAGCAGACATTCGATCATTCGAAAGGCGTTATGCTTGCTTCCAGCAGTCGATGATGATCGGGGCCTCGAATACCTGAACCTGAGTCGGTGAAGGCATTAACCTGACAGCGCCTGCAATTCAAACCCTGCCCATCACTTTTAAAGGTCGCTGAATGTAATCGTTTCGACGCCGGAGGCCCGCAGAGCCTCTTGCAGGACGGGGCTGGTCAAGGCTTCGAATTCGAGCTGATGACCGCGATGCTCGATGGTCCGGTCCATCTCCGGGCATTGGCAGATGGCAGGATGGAAATAAATCTCTGAGATCCCCGGGGGGAGGTTCTTAATGAGCCGAAGGACCAGATCGAGGTCCAGCTTGCCACTGTCATTCATCCCGAACACGAATTGATTCGAACAGATATTTGCTCTTTTGAGCCTCCCCTTTAGGAGTGCGATCCAGGGCGCAAGAACCAGCCCCGTCCCTGCTTTTTGGAAAAAGCCTTTCCTCGAAGCACGCCATGAAGGAAGGATGGGTTCGTACGGTAATCTTATCGCTCTCAGTCCGAACTCACGCCCCACTTTCAAGACAAGCCTCAGGACTGTGGGATGAAGATGCATGTGGTGATGGGTGTTGACGTGATCCAGCGGGAATCCGGTCTTCTGGAAAGCCTGAAACTGCGCACGGATCTCCTCCTCCAACTGCCGCCTTACCCGTGGCCTAAAGAAGAAATTGATTCCGGCACAAACAAGATGGGAAGAAAACTCTCCCTGACTGTCGACAAGGTTCGGAACCTCCTGGGCAGGCGATACCGGTCGCCCATCCACCAGCACGAGGTGGAGACCAATCTTTAATGAAGGGAGGCGCCGGGCTCGCTCTACGGCATCGCCTGTGGCTGTGGATCCCATCATGAGGCTGGCAGTGGTGAGAACCCCCCGGCAGTGGGCTTCCTCAATGGCCTCATTCACAGGCACGGTGAAACCGAAGTCATCGCCAGTGATAATGAGTTTCTTCATCCTCTCCATGTGTCCAGGTTATTGGGTTATTGGGTTATTGAGTCATTGGGTTGAACCCAAGCAACAGAGTTCATTCCTTTGGCAAAAGACGGCCGTCGCGAGTCAGATTGAACTCTCTTCCTCGCCAGATCACCGTCCTCTTCGTAAAGGCCAAAAGCCAGGAGACAAGGGCAGCGATATCCCTTAATGGAAGAAACTCGAGACTTCTGATCCCCTCACGGTCTTGAAATCCCCTCTTCATGATGAGTGCTGCTGTGGCCAGACGAATCCCGATGACCCCTGCCAATAGAGCCAGCCCCCAAACATCTGCCAACCGGAAAACAGCGTAAAAAAGGGCGAAGGGAACGGAACGGGTCAATATGCTGGCGAAAAACCCTGCGGGCTGTGCTGCGCGGGTATTCTGATCCCAGTAAACCTGATGATTCCACCACTGAGAAGCGTTCTTGAGATCCACAACGATGTCGATAAAATAGCGAACAATGGCAACTTTTTTCCCGGAAGTCCAGAGCCGCCTGCCTATTTCATAGTCTTCCACAAGATAGTCTGATAAAGCTTCCAGCCCTCCCATCTCATCCAGGGAAGATCGCCGCAGGGCCATCGAGGGTCCAAGACAGAACCTTGAAGCTCCGGTGACATGGGCGAAGATGACACTGGGAATGAAATCGGCATTGAAGGTGAGTAGCTCTATCTTCTCGAACCATCGTTCTGCAGAGGTCGCCTTGTAAAGGGTGCAAGCGCAGCCGACCGAGGGATCGGCCAGAGGAGCGACGATGGCTTTCAGGTAGTCGGGTTTCAGGCACACGTCACTGTCGCTGATCACCAGAATATCATAGTGGGCATGGGGCAATGCACCCAGAAGGTTGTTAATCTTCCCGTTAGGCCCAGCCTGGCGATTCTCGATGACCACGGATACTTTCTCGGGTCCGAACTCCTCCTGGATCTCTTTGAGAAGAGGGATGACCGGATCATCGGCGTCCTGGACTGCAAACACAACCTGAGACTTCGGGTAATCCTGCAGGCAGGCGCTTCGCAAGTTAACTTTCTGATTTTTCTCGAGGCCGCGGACCGGCTTCAGTATGGTAACGGGTGGCCATTCGGAAGAGGAGTATTGGGAAGAAGGATTCGCCTGGGTACGGAAGCGCAAAACGGCAAAAAGGCACAGAAATCCGTAAATAGATCCGCCGATCGCCGGAATCAAACACGTCCACTGCAGGAAAGAGAAAAGGAAGTGCATGACGAGCCTCTGCCCCGGGAAATATATATCATTCTCCTTGACATCTTCGCAATGTGTCTTACGATTATTTTTGAGTTGCTTTGGTGAGGAGGGCATGATAGCGTATTAAGAGACCGCTTGAGATCCTTCCTCCTGCGCCACGCCTATGAAAAACGTCATCGAGAGCACCTATCTGGCAGAAACGCTTTTTGAGGAAAAGCTTGAGCAGGCTCATGTAAGAGCCCGTGATGGCCTGCTCGCCCTTCAGCAATTAGATGGCTGTTGGTGCTTTGAACTGGAGGCCGACTGCACCATTCCCGCCGAATATATCCTGATGATGCACTACATGGACGAAATCGATGAGGATCTCCAGGCCAGGATCGCCGTTTACCTTCGCGCTCGTCAGGCTGATCATGGTGGCTGGCCACTTTTTTTCGGTGGTGACTTTGATATCAGTTGTTCCGTGAAGGTTTATTATGCGTTGAAGTTGGCAGGAGATCCCCCTGATGCACCCCACATGATTAAGGCCCGTAAAGCGATCCTTGCCCATGGCGGGGCTGCCCGGTCGAACGTCTTCACCCGCATCACCCTGGCCCTCTTCGGTCAGCTTCCATGGCGGGGGGTGCCCTTTATCCCTGTCGAGATCATCCTGTTGCCCCGCTGGTTTCCTTTCCACGTTAGCAAGGTATCCTACTGGTCTCGAACTGTGGTGGTCCCGCTTTCTATTTTATGCAGCTTAAAGCCGCGAGCCAAGAATCCCAGAAGGGTCCACATCCGGGAGCTGATCACTACACCTCCGGAAAAAGAGAAACACTACTTTCCTGTCCGCTCCGGCCTTAACCACATCTTCCTGCTATTCGACCGCATGGCCCGGTTTCTTGACCCCTTCTTCCCAAAGACGGTCCGCCGCCTTGCTGTAAAGAGGGCCGAAGAGTGGTTTATCGAACGGCTCAACGGGACAGACGGCCTGGGCGCCATCTTTCCGGCCATGGTCAATGCCCATGAGGCCCTGGACTGTCTGGGATACCCTGCCGACCATCCGTACCGGGTGACTACAAAACAAGCGCTCAAGAATCTCCTCATCACCCATGATGGGTCGGCCTATTGTCAGCCGTGTATGTCACCGATCTGGGATACGGCCCTTAGTTGTCTGGCACTTCACGAAGAAACAGGGGGTGGGGCAAGGGAAAATATTCTTCGTGGCCTGGATTGGGTCAAGGACCGGCAATTACTGAGCGAACCCGGCGATTGGCGTGAAAGCCATCCGGAGCTAAAGGGCGGTGGCTGGCCTTTTCAATTTGCCAACTCGTACTATCCGGATCTCGATGATACCGCTGTGGTGGGCTGGGCAATGCATCTAATAAATCCCGAGCGCTACCGGGAATCGGTAGAGCGGGCAGCCGGCTGGATCCGCGGGATGCAGTCAAAGAACGGGGGATTTGCTTCTTTTGATTTGGATAACACCCGCACTTATTTGAATGAAATCCCCTTCGCAGATCACGGGGCTCTCCTCGACCCGCCCACGAGCGATGTCAGTGCCCGCTGCGCCGCGCTGCTTGCCGAAATCGGCTGCCGCGATGGCGTCCTCGAGTCATGCCTCGATTACCTGCGGAAAGAACAGGAAGAAAACGGTTCCTGGTTCGGGCGATGGGGGACGAATTATATTTACGGCACGTGGTCAGTCCTGGTAGCACTGGAGGCGGTTGGACCCGGGCCAGATGAGGCTCGCATCCGGCGGGCTGTGGACTGGCTGAAGCGTGCGCAGCGACCGGATGGCGGGTGGGGCGAAGACTGTGGCACCTACTTCGATACGAAAAAAGCAGGAAGAGGTTATGGGAGCACCTCCTTTCAGACAGCCTGGGCCATGCTCGGCTTGATGGCAGCTGGCGAATTCAATTCACCCGAGGTGCGCCGGGGTGCTGAGTACCTTGTGCGCACACAACAGATGGATGGCCTGTGGAAAGAGGATTGGTTTACCGCTCCCGGATTTCCACGGGTCTTCTATTTGAAGTATCATGGCTATTCTGCATATTTTCCCCTATGGGCCCTCGCACGCTATCGAAACCTGCGGAGCAAGAACTCGGTTTGAAGCAGTTCGGCATCGTCGTGGCGACCATCGCCGAAGCCCGAAGTCTGACAAAACGGCCTGTGGGGGCCGGAGGATCGATCTCTCTCCGCAAAGGGTGGGTGGTGCAGGTTTCGGGTGTAGGTCCAGGCCGAGCCCGAGTCGCTGCTGAACGTTTACTGGAAGCGGGTGCAGCCACCCTGATCAGTTGGGGAAGTGCAGCCGGCCTCGTCCCTGAGCTCTCTCCGGGCAGCCTGGTCCTCCCCAAAACCATCATTGGAGACAATCATGTTGTCTATTCTGCGGATGCGACCTGGCAGGACAGTCTGTTGAGACGTCTGAGGGGACATCTTGAGGTTCATCAGGGGCCCCTCGCCGAAAGCCTCACTGTCCTGCGAGATTACGAGGAGAAAGCAGCCTTATCCCGGCGAACGGGCGCGGTTGCAGCGGACATGGAGAGTGCTGCCGTGGCCGCTGTGGCCCATAAGGCGGGCATTCCTTTTCTGTCTATTCGTGCGGTGGCTGACCCTGTTGACATGGCCGTTCCACTTTGCGCCCCAATTGCAGTGGATGAGTTCGGACGATTGAGACCTTGCAGGCTTCTTAAGGAATTAATAAAGCACCCCATTCAACTGCTCCCTTTGGCTCGTCTTGGCCGGTGCTTTCATGCCGCCCGAGCTACTCTGTCGATGGTGGCACCTCTCTTAGAAAGATGGCCATGAAGACGCTGATCACCGGAGCTACGGGATTTGTCGGTTCTGCAGTCCTGCGCCAGCTTATTGCAGCGGGCCACAGCGTATGTGCGCTGGTTCGCCCGAGGAGTGATCGCCGTAATCTTTCCGGCTTACCTGTGGAGATCGCCCTGGGTGACTTGACCGATCGGCCATCGCTCGATCGCGCTCTCGTCGGCTGTTCCGCCCTCTTTCACGTGGCTGCGGATTATCGCCTGTGGGTTCCCCGATCCCACGAAATTTACGAGACCAATGTCACCGGTACACGCAACATCATGCTCGCAGCAGCCCATGCGGGAGTGAAGCGTATCGTCTATACCAGCAGTGTGGCGACCTTGGGCCTGACTGCAGATGGAAGCCCGGCTGACGAGAATACCCAGGTTTCCCTCGCTGATATGATCGGCCACTACAAGCGCTCGAAGTTCCTTGCCGAAGCCGAGGTAAAAAGGCTTGCCAGGAAAGAGGGCCTTCCGGTCGTTATCGTCAACCCCTCGACGCCCGTCGGTCCCCGCGACATCAAACCAACGCCCACCGGTCGCATCATCGTCGATGCCGCACGGGGCCGTATGCCGGCCTATGTCGATACCGGCCTCAACCTGGTCCATGTCGATGATGTGGCGATCGGGCACCTGCTGGCCTTTGAGCGGGGAGCAATCGGGGAGCGCTACATCCTCGGCTGCCGTAACATGACTCTCAAGGAAATCCTCTGCGAACTCGCAGCCATCACCGGCCAGAAGCCTCCACGATTCTGCCTGCCCCACAACCTTGTCTTTCCTGTTGCCTGCATGGCAGAACTCTGGACTCGCATGACCGGCGGCAGGGAACCACGCGTCACTCTGGACGGTGTCCGATTGGCCAAGAAGAGGATGTTCTTTTCATCTGAAAAGGCAAAACGTACTCTGGGATTTCACCCCCGTGCGGTCGAAGAGGCTTTTCATGAGGCAGTAGACTGGTTTCGAAGACACGGTTACGTTCCCTGATCGATGCCAATTCTCTTGATCAACCGGGCGACGAAAAAGCCATCCATCTCATCACCACCCGGAAAGGTTTTCAAGAAGTTCTTCTGAATAAAAGGCCGGTCCTTCTCCGGAAGGACAGAAGCCATCTCGTCCCACTGAAATCCTGGGTGTTCCATTAGAAATTTTTCCACCACGTCCTCATTCTCTTCACGGAAGATCGTGCAGGTGCTGTAAACGAGAACACCCCCCTCTTTTACATACCGGGAGACACTTCTCAGTATCGATGACTGAAGCTCGCTCATCCGGTGGATGTCTCCCTCCCCCTTTCGCCACTTTAAATCCGGGTTTTTCCGAAGGGTGCCAAACCCGGAACAGGGGACATCCGCCAGCACCCGGTCAAACTTCATTCCTTGAGGAATGGGAAGGGGCTTTGTGCCATCTCCTCTTAGCGTTCTCATAATCTTCACTCCAAGCCGTTTGCATGCCTCCGCAACCAGACTGAGCTTCTCCATGGTAAGATCCAGGGCATAAATATCTCCCTCGTTCTTCATCCTCTGAGCGATGTGGGTCGCCTTCCCCCCGGGTGCTGCACAGGCATCGAGAATACGTTCTCCTGATCGAGGTCCCAGAACCTCGGTCACCAGTTGCGATGCTTCATCCTGGATGATGTAAAGCCCTTCTTTGAAGAACGGAAGCTCGGAAACAGGCGGAGCGTCTTTCAGCACCATTCCCTCCGCCGCATAAGAGGTCGGAAGGGGCGTTAATCCTTTCTCCCGCAATCTTTCGATCAGGTCCTCCGGGCTGATCTTCAGGGTATTGGTCCTGAGTGTCAGGGGTGAAATCTGATTCATCGCCCTGCAGATCCTGAGGGTTTCCTCGATCCCCCACTCCCCGACCCATCTCTGAACGAGCCAGGATGGATACGACTCCGCGACGGAGAGATGAAGGATCGGGTCTTTCGTGATATCCGGGTAAACGACCCCTTCTCTTTCCCGCACGACAGACCGGAGAAGGCCATTGACAAAGCCTGCCCCACCTCGGCCACGGATTTTCTTGGCAAGCTCTACGGATTCATTTACCGCAGCAGAAACAGGGGTTCTCGTCAGGTGGAGGATCTGGTAGAGACCGAGGCGAAGGGTATTCAGGATCCAGGGTTCAATTTTTTCGCGAGGGACCTTTGAGAACCTGCCGATCACCCAATCGAGTTTTCCCCGCCAGCGCAAAACTCCGTAGCTCAGTTCGGTGAGAAAAGCCCGGTCGAGTGATGTCAGATGTCGGTATCGTTTAAAGGAATCGCTAAGGAGGGTATCGGGATGGCGATCTGACTCTTCGACCCGATTCAGGATTTCAAGGCAGATCGCCCTCGGTGTCTTCTTTCTCAAAACCTTCCTGTCCTCGCCATCTCTTCGAGTCTGGCGATTCGTTCCTCAATGGGAGGGTGAGTGCTGAAGAGGGAAAGCACCCCTCCCCCTCTCAGAGGGTTGACAATAAACATATGGGCCGTGGACGGGCTGGCCTCCATCGGAATGCGCTTCGACGCTACCTCCAGTTTTTGCAGGGCCTTGGCGAGAGAAAGGGGATGGCTAAGGTGAGCCCCACCTTCATCGGCCAGATATTCTCTCGATCGGGAGATGGCCATCTGGATGAGCATGGCTGCAATGGAGCCAAGGATCGAAAAAATAAGCACGTAGAGAAAATTCCCACCCCCACGGTCATCGTCATTCGATCGGAAACCACCAAACATCGCCCCCCATTGGGCCATGCGGGCAAGCATGGTGATCGCGCCTGCGAACGTAGCAGCGACGGTGCTGATCAGGATATCCCGGTGCCGGATATGAGACAGTTCGTGGCCGATGACTCCCATCAGTTCGTCTTTCGACAGGATTCGCATGATGCCCGTTGTAACGGCAACGGCTGCATGCTCGGGATTTCTCCCGGTCGCAAAGGCATTCGGCGTTTCATTCTCCATGATATAGACCTTCGGCATGGGAAGGCTGGCCTTACTGGTCAACTCGGCGACGACCCCGTATAGCTCGGGAGCTTCGGACTGGGAAACCTGCCTCGCTCCATACATCCGGAGGACCATTTTGTCGCTGAACCAGTAGGCAAAAAAATTCATCAAGGCAGCGAAGATGAAGGCATAGACGACTCCTTCCTTTCCGGCGATCGCCGATCCCACCAGGATGAAAAGGACCGTTAACACCAGCATCAGGAAAAACGTCTTGAAGGTGTTCATGCCCATATATTCTCCGACCTCCTTTGGGCTAAAGAATAGTAATGAAAGCCAAAATTGTCAAGCTAATCGGGAGCACTCTCTGCGTCCTTCCCGTCTTTGCGGTGAAAGAATGCCTCACCCCCCGACGAGATCCAGAATGGCCCTTCGTACCTTCTCGATATCCACCTTTGTATTGATACAAGGACCATTCGGCCGATCGTTCAGGATCCCGATCACCGGGATCGGGTAAGCGTCCTGGATGCCAGTGGTGAGATCGTGCTCACAGGCCACTGCCACGATGGCCTCGGGCCGGCTGTCTACGATAATTCTCCTCGCCAGGGTGCCTCCCGTGGCCACTGCAATCTTGACCTGGTACTGGTCCGAGAGGTCAACCAGTTCTTTGATCTCGCACTTTCCGCAACCCTTGCAGTTCTTGATATTTCCTGTGATCCTAATCTGACAATCGAAATTCTGGATGCAGTGGGGAAGAAGGACCATGAGCCTGTTGGTCCGGGTCCGATGGTGGTTGTGGGACCGGACGAGATGATTGTTCAACTCGATGAAGGATTGTTGGACCCTCTGCTTCGACACTCCGAACAATCTTCCCATCAGAATCATGAACGGAAAAAGGACTTTCGCCACAATCCCTCTCAGCTTATAAGAGAGAAGGATATCTCTTCCCCAAATGATGGTGAAGATGAGCAGAAGGCCGCCCGCAAACATGAGGAACACGAACACCGCGAGAGCCAGGCTGAAGAGTAGAGGCAGGGAGGGATGAATATTCTTCAAACCCACCAAGGGGACATACCAGAGGAGAAAGACAAAAAGGCAGAGGATCAGGCAGGTGATAACCAGGAGCCCGATGAAAATCCGTTTTTGAGGCCGAACGTCCAAAATAACCCCCGCTTTAAAACTCAATGCAAATTGCAAACTGCAAAATGCAAAATGCAAAATCGGATAGATCTCTTCCCTCATTTTGCACTTTGCATTTCACCACTTTCATTTTGCATTATCGTTTAAGATGGTGCCAACATCCACCGGATGGCCGGAGAGGAAATCTTTCACGCTCATTTTTCTTTTTCCCTCAAGCTGAACTTCCTCAATACGAAAGAGACCTCTCCCTGCTGCCACCTCGATGAAATCCGATCCCACCCAGACGATTCGCCCAGGCTCGTTCTGAACCGCGCCTTCTCGGGCACTTCCCCTGGAGATTTTTAGCAGGCGTCCCTCCCAGCCGGTGAAAGCCCCTGGCCAGGAATAAAAGGCGCGAACCTGGCGATCGATCTCCCTTGCCTCTCTCGCCCAGTTAATCTTCCCGTCCTCCTTGCTTAGAGGGGGAGCGTAAGTCGTTTTCGAATGGTCCTGCCGAAGAGGGACGATCTCCCCCGCCTTCATCTTCTCGATCGTCTCCATCAGGAGGCCTGCCCCCAGCGGCGACAGCTTATCGTGCAGAGTTTCGGCGTTTTCCTCCTCTCCAATAGGGGTTTCCTTCTGCAAAAGGATGTCCCCCGTATCCATCCCCTCATCCATCAGCATCGTTGTGACACCTGTCCTCTCTTCGGCTCCGAGAATGGCCCACGAAATGGGAGAAGCGCCACGATATTTGGGCAATAGGGAGGCATGGACATTGACCGCTCCGTGTCTGGGAATCACCAGCATCGATTTTGGCAGAATTTTCCCGTAGGCCACGACGACAAAAAGATCAGGCTGAAGTGCCCTTAAGGCTTCATGGAAGGCCTCATCTTTCACCCTTTCCGGCTGAAAGAGCGTTACGCCGCGACGGAGAGCCAGCTCCTTTACGGGAGAAGGAATCATCCTTCTTCCTCTCCCCTTTTCCCGGTCTGGCTGGGTGACGACCGCGACGACCTCATCCCTTCCCTGAAGCAGGATCTCCAGTGTCGGTGTGGAAAATGACGGAGTCCCGAAGAAAACGATCCTCCAGGCCATCTCGGTCAAGGTGTTTCTTCCTTCCTTTTCTCTTTTTTCAACCTGTTCCGGTAGAGTTCCCTCTTCAGCCGGCTGATCCGGTCCAGGATGAGAATTCCATCCAGGTGGTCGATCTCATGCTGAAGGGCAATGGCGAGAATCCCTTCACCTGTGACTTCTATCTCTTCCCCTTCCAAAGAACACCCTTTGACGCAGACCTTTGCGCTCCTCTTCACGTTCTCGGTGCATTCAGGCACACTCAGGCACCCTTCCTCCTGGTCAACCTCGCCCTCCCCGGAAACGAGTTCAGGGTTGACCAGAATAAAGAGGCCCTTCTCGGGATCTATGGGATTTACATCGAGAACGATAACCCTTCGGGGAATCCCCACCTGACAGGCCGCCAGTCCAACACCGCTTGCGCTGTACATCGTCTCGATCATGTCCTGGATCAGTATTCTGATCTCATCATCGATTCGATCCACCTTTTCGCAGGGCTTCTTCAGGATGGGATGGGGATATTTTAAAATTTCACGTATGGCCATTTTCTCTTTATGCGCTACCCTTCCTTCTTTTCAAATAGAATAACATAAAAAGTGAGACAAAGGCCAAGACGACCCCGATGGCCTGAGAGGTGGAAAGAAGGCTATCCCAAAAAAATCCTCTCAGATCGCCCCTCAGCATTTCGATGAGAAAACGGGTCACTGAGTAGAGGAGAACGAGGAGCCAGAAGATCTCTCCGTCAAACCTTTTTCCTCGTTTCATCCACATCAAAAAGAAGAAGATCGCAAGCCCATTGGCAGCATCGTAAAGCTGCGTAGGGTGGAGAGGGATATTCAGCCGTGCAAGGGAATTCGGATCGGTGAACGTAACCGCCCAGGGGAGATCCGTTTCCTTTCCATAACAACATCCTGCGAAGAAGCAGCCTAATCTGCCGAAGAAGAGACCGAGCGCTACGGAGGGGGCGAAGAGATCCGCCATCTTCCAGACGGCCAATCGGCGCCGCCACATATAACCGATGGACACGGCTGCGGCGAGGACGAGCCCCCCGTAAAAGACCAGCCAGATCG
>Ga0209777_10002376_pt1 | contig 24904 bp, 31 predicted proteins | sample FrelakmetHBP12HB_FD_187147 | JGI IMG/M metagenome (GOLD analysis project Ga0209777, IMG submission 187147) | Freshwater lake sediment microbial communities from the University of Notre Dame, USA, for methane emissions studies -HBP12 HB (SPAdes)... | ecosystem: Environmental > Aquatic >... | reverse complement strand
ATGTTGTATTAATGCTTGTTTTAGACTGGTGATGTTATGGTCTACCCATCCCCACTCTGTTATTTTGACAGTCCGGTTTTCCCATCCTGGGAGACTTTGAAAAGGGTAATCAAAGTCTCGATGGGGGGTCAGGGTAGCATCCTTCATCAGGGACGCCATGATTGATGAGGTAGTTTGCTACACTTACAATGTTCACCTCTCCCCGTTGAATGGTTCCTCCTGCGGCGAAAAATAAATGATTTTCTGATAGATCTGGATTATAGATTTCTTTGAGTTGGTATTGCATTTTTGTTTCCAGTACAGCACAGAAAGCAAACGTTTCACAGGTTGGTGCGGGTGACTGATCTTTAATTGGAGTAGTATTATCAGTTCCGTTGATATCCCGCCAACTGAACGAAGGCGGTTCATTGAACAGTTCATGAGCGGTACCAATTTTTACTGTACTAAAAGAAGCGATTGGGATCAACAAAAAAACTACCCAGAAAATCGTAATTGCTTTCTTTATAATGTTTCCCCCACATAATACATAATTTTTTACCTTTATAATAATTGTTATTGTTCTTGAGTGGAAGGTAAATTAATATATGGTCTTTTTCTTAACCTTGAAATAATGAACCTTCGAACCATTACGGGACAGCAAAAAATAACCCTATTTCTAGGTATTTTTCTTGGAATCATTACAGTGATTATACTTGGGTACCTCCTTGCACCAACTCTAGTTTATGACCAGTGGATCTGGAAATATTATTGGGGGCCAGTGGTTGCTGATGCATCAGGGCATTCAGTTTCCTACAATGGTGTCACCGTATTCGAAGGCTATACGATTCTTTCGGAGATTACCTATGGAATTATCCTTGTCTGCGCCCTCTATGGACTATACAAACTTTTAAAGAAACTTGAAATCAGGATTGACTGGTATTTCTGCCTTACCTTATTTCCATTTATCCTGTTTGGTCCCGTCACTCGCGTCTTGGAAGACACCAATTATTTTTCTAAACCAGCGGTGTACTGGTTCATCTCACCACTAATATACTTTCAGACAACGCTGTATGTGCTGATCTTTCTCTTTCTAGGGTATTATCTCCAAAAAAGAGCATTTAATCCACGGAAAACACTGATCATTCTTCTATCTGTATTTGTTCTTATTGATAGTTTCTATACAATGATTTGGGCTCTTGGAATCCGCTATGGTGCTCTCCGTATCGAACCCGGTTACCTTTACGTTCTTTCCCTTCTCGCATTTCTCCCTCTTCTGTATCGTCTGATAAAAAAACAGATAATGACGGCCAATACCGTCATTTTCTCAGGGGGGTTACTTGTGGTATTTCCAAGTTTTTTCCTTATTGGACGATGGATTATGGGGGACCAATGGAGTGGTTCTTTTGGTACATCCATTAATGTGTTTTTGCTCGTTATCGGTCTTGTCGTCCTCATCGTAATTCTCGTGTACCTGATTGCATGGATCTATCGAAAACATGACACTATTATGGTGTACAAGAAACCGTTGAATCTCTCGATGCTTGCAGGCCAACTGATTGACGGGATAACAAGCTACGTGAGTATTTATGATCCCTTGCATATGGGATTACCGTCATATATTGAAAAACATCCAGCATCAAACAGTCTCATGGAGCTGTGGCCACCGTTATTTCCCATTGCCAAATTCCTCCTGATTATTATAGTGATTTATATTTTTGATGTCGCCTATAAAAAAGAACTGACGAAGTATTCACAGTTAGTCAATCTCCTTAAAATCGGCATCTTCATCCTTGGCGTTTCCCCAGGATTGCGAGATCTATTGCGAGTCACAATGGGCGTATAAAAGTGGCATAATGATCTCTCATAGTGAGACAACAGAATTATAAATACCAATGTTTTTTCTTCAGAGATGATGAGACGACATCCTGATTGGCTGAAAATACGAATCGGTGAAGGAGAAAATTTTTCAAAAGTAAAAAATCTCCTTAGAAATGCCAAGTTGCATACGATTTGCGAAGAGGCCAGATGCCCTAATATCGCTGAATGTTTCGGATGCGGCACCGCTGTTTTTTTAATTTTAGGGAATATCTGCACCCGCAACTGTAAATATTGCAATGTCACCCATGGCAACCCCGGGCCATTAAACAAAAATGAACCACGAGATATCGCAGAAAGCGTAAAAACCCTCGGATTGAAGTACGTGGTTGTAACATCGGTGACACGAGATGATCTCCCGGATGGTGGAGCACGTATTTTTTCTCAGACCATACAGGAAATTCGACAGTTGAATCCAGGAGTTCACATTGAAGTGTTAATCCCTGACTTTAAAGCAGACGGGACTGCGTTGCAGAGTATCGTTGATAGCGCTCCTGACGTCATAAACCATAATATTGAGGTCGTTGAAACATTATTTCCAGAGATTCGGCCACAAGGAGAGTATCAGAGGAGTTTATCTGTGTTAAGAACAATAAAAACCATGGATAAACAGATGAAAACAAAATCAGGATTCATGATTGGACTTGGAGAAACCAAGGAACAGATTCTTGCAACAATACAAGATCTAAAAACGGCACACGTTGATTTTTTAACAATAGGACAATATTTGCAACCAACAAAACAGCATGCTGAGATTAAGAAATATTACACGCCAGATGAATTTCAAGAGTTTAAAAACATCGCACTGAGTCTTGGTTTTGCACATGTTGAATCAGGACCGCTGGTTCGAAGCTCCTATCATGCACAGAACGCCTTGCAGTAGATGTTTGCAGATAAGGAACTTTAAAAGAAGACAATTGAATACACGTACAGATTATGCGATCTCAATCTATCTATAAAGTGCCACAGGGAAAACTACTGAAAATCTCTGTCGAATACGATGAAAAAAAAAATAAAATCAGAAATATTCGAATCACTGGGGATTTTTTTGCCTATCCTGAAGAGGCAATTGAACTGATAGAAACGAAACTAAGAAACGTATTGATAGAACGAGAGCAATTACAGAAGAAGATTTCTTCCATCATTACTAAGTATCATATTCAATTTATTGGTTTAAATGTAGAAGGTTTGACCCAAGGTATCTTAAAGTGTAAACCATGAAAGAACAATGGAGACTGCTCCAAACAGGTTTCAACACTGCTTTTTCAAATATGGCAATTGACCGAGCCATATTAGTGGCAAATAGTAAAGGCAAGGTTCCTCCTACAGTACGATTTTACGGGTGGATTCCGCCGGCTATTTCTATTGGGTATTTCCAGAGTTTGGCTGATGAAGTCGATGTTAGTGCATGTGAAAGGCTTGGTGTTGATTACGTGCGAAGAATCACTGGTGGAGGCGCTGTGTTTCATGATAAAGAATTGACTTATAGCATAGTTATACCAGAGGCACATCCTGCAATACCAAAAAATATTTTAAAAAGTTACGGACGGATTTGTAACGCATTAATACAAGGGTTGATGCACCTAGGAATTTCGAGTACATATGCTCCTATTAATGATATCCTTGTTAATGGGAAAAAGATTTCTGGGAATGCACAGACACGAAAAGAACGCACGGTTCTTCAACACGGGACTATCCTTTTAGATGTTGATGTGGACACGATGTTTTCCTTACTGAAGGTTCCAGATGAAAAGATAAAAGATAAACTAATCCAAGACGTAAAACAACGGGTGACATCGTTACACCATACATTAAAAAAAAAGATACATTTTGAAGAGGTAGCAGAAGCACTGAAGTTCGGCTTTGAGGAAGAATTCCATGTCGAATTGATCCAGGGGATTCTTACGAAAGAAGAAAAAACGCTAGCGACACAATTTGAAAAAGAATGTTTTTCAACAACGCGGTGGAATCACAGAAGATAGTAAGAGTCCAAAAGCGATTAAATTATCATTATTTTTTAGATAAGAAAAAGACCCAGTGTTTCCGCATATTCTTTGACTCGAAGATACTCTTCTCTCGAAACCGCACAGGCGATCTCCTTGTATTCATCAGCATGGTATTCTGGTCGGTACTGCGCCATGATGTTGACAGAGACCTCCGGGATGTTCTTTTGGATCCACTGCATAATCCTCTGCGAACAACATGTTCCATGGTTCGGCAGTACCAGATGTCGTACAATTACTTCACCTTGCTGATGCGCAAGCATATGATTTCTTTCCACAACAGCAGTATATCCATCAACCTTAGAGAGTCTTTTTGCGCATGAATCATTCCCGTATTTGAAAGCTGTCAGATAGAGATCTATCACCCCATGCAATAATTTCATTGCCTCTTCTGAACAATACATGTTTGAGTTCCACACCTGCGAAATGTTACTGTCTAATTTCTGTAAGACCTTCAGGATATACAGAATATCTGATGTTGGGTCCCCACCGACCCAATTCACGTTTCGCGCACCCTGCTTTTTCCGTTGTTCAATAACTGAGACAAGCGTTTTTGGTTCTATGGCCACACCGCAAGGATTCTGACTGATATCCCAATTCTGGCAAAAAACACAATGAAAAGTACATCCTGAAAAAAAGATGGTATACGATGGAACAAGCACTGTTTCTTCACCAAAATGAAGAAACTCAGAGGCAATACGCAATTCTTGGACACCGCATTTTCCAGCGGTTTTTTTTCGGTTAACTCTGCATCGATGCTCGCAGAAACAACACGCTTGAAAGAGACGATCCGCCAGTTCAATTTTTAGATCAAGAAGCGACTGTATCGGTGTCGAAACCTGCACCCTCATCAACTGAAGCGCCTCATCATGGATGCACCAGAGTTCATCGGTGGATTGGATTAGTGTAAATGAAACCGGGATATGTTTACAATCAAGATACTGTGCAACCCCCTGTTGTTCAAGAATATCATGATATTTTGGAAGGAGCGCCCGTATCGAAATCATTTTTTTGATATCATCGTAGAGAATTAAAAACTATTTTTTATACTGATCAATATCAACTTGCATGCCATCTTGAGCTGCGATGACACTGACTCCTAACTTCTTTGTGAGGCGTTCTGCTATCTCCCATGGTTTTACTTTCACCATACCCATACCAAAATGCGTCAGAATCGCAAGACGTGGTTTGTTTGCCTCAATGATCTGTTCTGCTTCTTGTAAACAGAGGTGTTCAATGGTGCTTTTATCATCAAGCATAACGACATTTATAATAAGTATTTCTCCTTTGTAGTATGATGCAAGCGTGTCAAAATAATCAGTATCAGCAATCAGAGAAATCGAGCTGGTTTTTCCTCTGATGTTTATTCCATACGTTTCAACCCCATGTTTCAACCGTATTGGTGTTTCAAAAGAGATATTCCCTACGTGGTACTTTCCTTTTTCTCTGAGAATTTCAATTCGCTCCACTTGTTCACGTACATATTTAAAAATCACCGGATCGCCTTCAAGTGCATCCGCTGGAGCAAATACCGCCCCCTTTTTCTTGAAACCCCCGTTTGTCATCGCCTCAATCATGATATTGATATCATTGGCGTGATCAAGGTGACGATGGGTGAGAATTATACCTTCTAGATCCTTGGGGTCGAGCTTTGGCCTGCTGGAAAGACAACGTACCAGTGCACCTGGACCTGGGTCGATCAACATATGTGTTCCATCGATAGTGAGCCATATTCCTCCTGATGCCCGCAGCTGTTTCATGACAACAAACCGTGCACCAGCCGTCCCAAGGAATTTAATAATGTTCATACTGTGTTTCTTCTTCTAAAGGCAGTTTTCCTGTTCTAAGGGGAAAATTATTAACATGCATAATTGATATTTCTATATGAATCTTTTTGAGTATACCTATGATATCGTCCGACAGATTCCCCGTGGGAAGGTTTCGACATATGGTGCGATCGCAACAGCTCTAGGTGATAAGATAGCAGCGCGCGCTGTTGGTCGGATGATGAATCAGAACCCTGATGCTGATAATATGCCCTGTTTCAAAATCGTTCATTCTGATGGACGACTTGGTGGGTTTGGACTAGGGATTCACGATAAAATAAGGAGATTGAAAGAGGATTCTATCGATGTTAAAGAAGGTAAGATTGTTGGTTTTGAGGACGTTTTCTTTGATGATTTCAAGACAGATTATCCTCTAAAAAAGTTAAGACATGAGCAAATCGCATTGAGTAAAAAAATCAAGATACTGGATGATTTTAATGTCATAAAAACCGTTGCCGGCATTGACGTCGCGTATCCTGATAATGAATTTCATGAGGTCTGTGGTGCTTGCATCATCTTTGATTATAAAACAATGCAGGTGGTTGAAGAACAGATGATGTTTGCCGCAACGAATTTTCCATTTATTTCAACATATTTTTATTATCGGGAATTTCAGATTGTTCAAGGACTTATGAAACGTCTGAAGAGAAAACCGTCTCTTTTACTCCTTGATGGAAACGGCATTATCCATCCCTTTCGTTGTGGGTTTGCATCTCAAGCGGGTATAACCTTAGATATTCCAACAATTGGGGTTGCAAAAACCCTTCTCTATGGTACGGTAAAAGGTAACCAAGTGATTATCGATAATGAACAACGAGGATACGCATTTTGTTCGAAGAAAGAAAAGAAACCAATCTATGTCTCTCCCGGGCATCGTGTATCTCTCAAAACCAGTCTTGAGGTAGTAAGACACCTGAGCCTGTATAAAAACCCTGAGCCGTTACGACTCGCACATCATCTCGCAAAAGAAAGATTACTGAAGAACCGGTAGTTCATCGCTGGAGAGTACCGGAATATCGTGATCTTTGAATACTTGTTTGTATGTAGTGACCTGGGATTTTTTTAATGCTTTCTTATGAAGATAGACACCATAGACGTTTGGCGTTGCCCGGAATGTCTGTTCAATCATCGTCCAATCGATGATTCCGGTATCAATATGGTATGATGGTATCATGTGACCAAAGGCAACCTTTTTCTGAAATGCAACATCTGTAAATCGTGGAGCGTAGTGACCTCCGCCGATCCCGAGGAGTACAGGAATGTCGTTTGGGAAATCTTCTTCGTAATGGTATTTGGCAAGCAGTTCAAGGAGCGATGTTGCAATTATATAACCAGGTTCTTTTCGTTGCCATTGTGCTTTGGTGCTACCTACTTCTACGAACAGGGTGGGAATCTTTAGGAAGGGTCCATGGTGGGTGACTTCGTAACAAACCTGGTATTCGAGATCTGTTGTTTGAAGATTTTTTTTAATGAGTCGAAGAAGATGTGTCATCATTCGTGGTGCTGCGGGTACTAGTGTTTTTGGTTTTCCGCCGAACTTCGCATCGCCATAATTCCCAATAGGATGGACTGTAAGACTTGGTTCTCCCATTTTACTGCGATGTCTTGAAAGAAATATAACTATCCTTGGTTCGATGTGGAGTTGTTCTTGTACTTCGATGTCGATATTTTCGTGTCGTATTTTTTTATCTGGGATGGTGACGATCACCAGATTGTTCATAGAGGTATGTCGGTAGATAGGAGTACCATAAAAAGTGCCGTGATCCTCCCAGGTTGTTTGTTCTAAAAGACAGTTCTTTATATTTGAGCTAGCAGGATCCTCAGTTGAAGAAACGATCAGGACGGTCATATAGTCATTGGAACAGCGCAGGAGTTTTTGTAATTTGCGGCGTTATCTGTTTTGCTAATTTCTTTATTATTTTTATGTTCTCATTTCCTTTTTAGATTCTTCCCTCAAACTTTTAATACCAAGATATAAACACCAGCAAAGGAAAATAAATTCACATGGAAAAACAACAAAAGCCTCAATATTGGCTTCCCCGTACCTGTTCACCGTCACCATGGATGCTCCGCCATTAAAATAAGCAAGATAAAAAGTTATTATAAATATTGAGTTAAACATCACGCTGGCAAGCAACCCGAATACTATGATTAGATTTCCATATTTTGCGTTCATTTTTATTCCTGTTGCCATCTAAAGATACCCATCTTGCTGTAACCCCAAGGAGTATTGACACACTTTTTTAGAGGTATTTCCGTTTTGTTGACTGACGAGTTTCTTAATTTTGTCGACATGGACAATATAACGGATTCGGTCTTCAATGGAGCATATTTTTGCGATGAATTGAATTTCTTGTGCTTCTTCTTCTGTCGATAAAAGCCCGATTACTATCATACAATGAAGGGTTGTTTTACCCCTTATAAAGTCTTGTTGTACAGATGTTATCAATTTTTATAATTATTACATCTATAAAAATAGTGAGAAACCGGTCGAATTACTTTTTCATAAAAAAAACTTCATCGAAGAGCATTCTTTTCTTATAACTGACACTTTATTACATGCACTTTCTTCCGAATATCCTCTCGAATGTGTCTTTTTTCCATAATTCATCTATCTCCATGTCATCAATAGGGTTCACGCTTTCAAACGTTTATATGATTTCATTTGTTATTCATATCGTATGATTGTATTACATTTTCATAAAGAACCTCGATGACCAGCATTGGTTTTTAATAGGTCGCCCTCATTTGGGGAGAATGATGTTAAAACTTTCACCGATTGTCTGTAAAGAGTATACCTTAAGATTTGAAAAAACCCTGATTATGGGAATTCTGAATGTGACCCCTGATTCTTTCTCTGATGGAGGGTTGTTTACTAATATTGATACGGCGGTTGCGCATGGGAAAAAAATGGTTTCTGATGGGGCTGACGTTATTGATGTAGGTGGAGAAAGTTCACGTCCAGGCTCAGCACCGTTATCTGAAAAAGAAGAACTGGACAGAATTTTTCCTGTAGTGACACGACTCCTTAATGAAGTTTCTGTTCCCATTTCTATAGATACCTATAAACCACTGGTTGCGGACGCGTGTCTGAAAGCAGGTGCACATCTCATTAACGATATCACTGGAATGATAAACCCAGAAATGAGAAAAATTGTAGCAAAGTACAAGGTCCCTGTTGTCCTCATGCATATGAGGGGGACACCGAAAATCATGCAGCAGAACCCTATCTACCAGGACTTGCTTGGAGAAATTACTGCATTCTTTCAAAAACAGATTACAAAAGCACGAAAAGAAGGAATTCAACATATCATTATCGACCCAGGGATTGGTTTTGGAAAAACTGTAGAACACAACCTCCAGATACTCAAACACCTAGAAGTATTCAAGGCACTTGGCTGTCCGATTCTTGTTGGGCCATCGCGGAAATCTTTTATAGGAACAATAACAGGTTTATCGGTAAAAGAGCGTCTTGAAGGAACATTAGCTGCGGTTACCATAGCTATTATGTATGGAGCAAACATAGTACGTGTCCATGATGTAAAAGAATGTAAGCGTGCTATACAAGTCGTGGATGCGATTCAGGGTGCATAATGCCGATGGTGTTTCTTGGCCTTGGGTCGAATATCGGTAATAAGGAAAACTATATCAACAAAGCACTTACTTTCATTTCTGAGTTAGATACGGTAAAAAAAACATCTCATCTGTACCTCACTGAGCCAGTCGGGAATATCACACAAGACTGGTTCCTGAATTGTGTCGTCGAAATCCAGACTGATGTTGATCCGAAAAAACTATTATCTTCTTTCAAATCTATTGAACGAAAACTCGGGAGAACAAAAACGGTGAAAAACGGACCACGGACTATCGACATCGACATCCTGTTTTATGGAGATCACGTTATCAAGACAAAGACTCTTGTTATTCCTCATCCGTTGATACAAGAACGGCTCTTCGTTCTTCAGCCAATGATAGACATTAATCCTGATTTTATCCATCCTGTGCTCAAAAAATCAATTTATGCGCTGTATACTGATCATCCTTGGACTGAAAAAGTCACACTCTACAAATAGATGACGTTTATATTCCTCGTTTCTATTCTCAAATCGAAAAAAGGAGAATCATCTATGAGACTGTGTCGAGAATTTTACTTTGATGCTGCACATTATATCCCGCATTATAAAGGGAAATGTGAAAAACTGCATGGTCATACCTATAAATTGGAGGTTGTCATAGAAAGCGGTGTGAAGAAGGATGGAATGGTAGTAGATTTTGCAAAAATGAAAGAAATCGTAGAAACAACTGTCCTTGAAAAACTGGATCATCAGGCGTTAAATGAGCTCTTTGAGAACCCGACAGCCGAACATATTCTTGAGTGGATTTCTACGCAATTGAAAGGAAAGTTACCGTTGTCATCGCTACGACTATGGGAAGGACAGGGGAAATGGGTAGAGATACTCATTTGAAGAAAGGATGTATTGCATCGTGTAAATAGGGTTTGGGATTGTGGGAGTCGTACGGGAGTACATAAAACTTATTCGACCATATGGTATCCTTTTTATAGGATTCACCCCGGTTTTTGGAGCGCTGTGTAATGGGCAGTTCGATGCATTTCATCTCTCACTGTTATTAATTATTGGGGAACTCGGACATATATTTGTCTTTGTCCAAAATGATTATTATGATATCGAGATTGATCGAAAGTCAAAATATGTAGAACAACGACCACTTACGACTGGTGCTATATCGCGATCACAAGCACGTTTTCTTTTTCTTAGTTCTTTTTTTATATCGGTGGTTCTTGCTACTGTCTTTTTCTTTTCCGTTCGTTCGTTTGTTGTGTTATTGATATCGTTTTTACTCATGACTCTGTACAACAGATACAGTAAGCGGATCCCAGGTATGGAATACGTGTTGGGGGCTGCGGTGTTTATGTATGGGGTGTTTGGGGCATTAACAGTCTCTGATGAGATTTCAACTCTGGCCATAATCATTTCTTGTGTTGGGTTTATGCAATGGGTGTTCAGCGTGGGCGTGTCTGCGAATTTAAAAGATGTGGAATTTGACACCAAACTTGGAATTCGAACAACCCCTGTTCTATTTGGTGTTCATGCTACAGGAACTCAGCTGAAAAAACCAGCACTATTTATCATGTATACTTATGTAATAAAAGGAATACATCTGTTGGTGGCAATGCTTCCGTTCATCCTAGGATATACCTCTATTCTGTTGAATGGTTATCCAATTCCTCTCCTTGCTTTTTTCATTCTGGCGGGCATCTTACTCTTCATTATGAGAGGGCTTCTTACAACGTCACTGAAAGAACGTAACCTAATGCTTCGGTATGAAGGGGCACACGAAGGACTCGCGCTGCTATTGATTCCCTTAGTTTTACTTAGTTACCTGGTAGAACATGTTGGTGTTCTTCCAACATTCTGCTTTATGCTTTTTTTGATTTTTTGGCCACTTCTCTGTTTACGACTCTTATTTGGAAAAACCCTCATCCCTTTAGAATAATCCTGAAATATGGTGAATTTTTTCGAAATTATTATATAGTTATAGAATATTTGCCTGCTAATTAAAACCGTGAGGAGATGAAAAATGGTAGCCATAAAAGAAATAAAGAGCGCAATAGCAGTAGCAATAGCCGCAGCATTTGGTTTCATTATAGCCTTAATCTGGAAAGATATCATAGTTGGTATAATGACACTTGCAGGACTTTGGCTTGCGGGTGGACCAACGACATGGAGCGGTGCAGCGATTTCAATAGTCGTGGCAGTTGTTATAACTGTCGTATCTGTGATCGCAATTGTATATATTTCAAAATGGGGTGGCATCACACAAAAGTAGAAATAACCCCCCTCTCTTCTATGATAATTCTTGAGATCCTGGGGAAGAGACCTTTCTCAGGATTCTCGTGTTGTTTTCATTATCTTTATCAATCACATCTCATTTAATAGTTATTGATGGTGAGGTCGTATGACGACACTCTTCTATACGGGTACAGATCCACCCATCGAAGGGGTGGATTAGCCCACTATGGTGAGTCATTAGCTGCCCACTCTTTTTTACAGGGTACACAGCCCACGAGAAAGGAGGACAGCCGACTCTCACCATCTCATACATGCATAAGCCTCAATTAACAAGCAGCGATGTAAGGTTTCTTTGTCGTCAACACCTTATAGATAATATCCACTAGAGTGGAGGCGACAGCAATTTTTGCGATACCAGTGTTTTTCTTCTGGTTCTTTTTCCGTCGGTAATATCTTCCGAGTCGAGTGTTGGTCTTGCCGATAGTATTAGCCGCTTGAACCAGTGCCCAGCGTAACAGAGCTTTACTTGTGGTCTTTGGTATCCTTCCCTTTGATGTGATGTCGCCGGATTCCTTTGAGACAGGAATCACTCCGGCGTATCGCCGGAGTTTTCGGTTTGACAGAAATCGTTCGATGGGATGAACAAAGGCGATGATGTAACAGGGAAGTAAGACTCCGAAACCGGTGATGCTGTGCAGCAGCTGGTATTCCTGCTTCCAGTTTGTCGTCGTGTAACCGATGATCTCCTGGTCCGCCTGTTCATTTTTCTTCTCTAGGTACACATAATGGTCGTATTCGTACCGCAGTTCTGTGCTGAAATTCCCTGCTCCCATGTATTGCATGAGAGCGTGTTTCCATTTCTTACTGAACGCTTTACATGGCGGCATCGCCATGCCGTTCCGATCCAGAAATGCTTGGATCCGGTTGTTACATCGTACCTTCTCCTGCATGAGTGCATGGCGCATCTGAATCAGGCTGCGGAGCTGTTGGATTTTCTCCCCAGGGATGTAACTTTCAGGAAATGTGCCTAGCCGGAGCATCTCGCAGAGACGTTGGGCATCCAATTTGTCGTTCTTGGCAATCAGCTGGCGAAGCTGGATGGTATTAGCGACCTTGATACGGTAGCTATTTCGAAGAAAATTCTGGTACAAGGTGTAGTAGCTGGTGCTTGCTTCAAGTCCTATCATCGAGGCAGTAAGATATGGTTTGAGTTGGGGTTCAAGTTCAGAATACAGTGTAGCTGCTTCAGCCTCGGTGAGAATATTTCCTAGCCTATCTCGTACGCAGTACGAGGTTTTTTCTTTATGGGCATCCAGTCCAATAAAATATTTCGTGTTTTTCATGTTGCATCACCTTACGGTATGCAACACGAGACTTGCTCAAGAATTATCATGCCATCTTTTTTTTTAAAAACAAATAATAGTTCAGTTATACAGTACATCCACATTTTTTTTGTCGTAGTAAACGAACTTGTTCTTCATGCGAATCTACAAAGACATCTTGTCGGTCATATCCTGTAGCAAACAGTATCTCCAGCGGGCTGTGATGACGATACCTTCGCCGTACCATCTCTTTTACGAGCTGCTCATGCCGAAGATATAATGCTTTCTGTTTCCCTTTCCATCGTACGGTTTCAGGGTGATGTGCGTACCCTTTTTTATTATTTATAAGAATTGACCAGATTGCATGGAGTTCCCGATGTTCACCTAACAAATGGTTTCGGCAAAGTTTTTCTGGTGGGATGTCCCAAATTCTCATAGAGGAAATCCACTTAATTCGTTGAAAGCGAAGCGAGGTGTTTGATTCGTTTCACGACATTAGGGTGAGTGCTGAGCACTTCAAGGAGCTTATCACTGGTCTTAAGCGATATTTTTTTTGTAGAAAGCATCATTAACTCATTTTGATCAATCGTACCACTCATGTCCAGGTCGATATCCTTCAGCTCACGAACCTCGTACATTGCTCGTGATGGATCATTGATAAAAAACGCTTTCATTCCCTCAGTCTTTTTTAATGCATATTTAGGTACCCTTGCAGTACTAACGGTAAGTTTATACAATGCTGTTGCGAGATAATGAGGTTGATTCCCAAGCTCAGCGCTTCCCTGATCAGCATAATATTCTCGAATTCGTGATCCGTACATCACCAGAAGATTGGTGATGAAGTAAACAACAAGTGCGAGAAGTCCTATCGCGAATGCTCCTCCGCTATTTCGGTCTCGTTGTCCCATACCACTCCATAAAAACGAAACATAGATCATATAACAGATCATCGGAATCACACTGAGGATAGTGATCACGGCAACATCCCGGTGTTTGATATGGGATATTTCATGGCCTAGGACAGCTTTTAACTCATCCTCATTTAACAGATCAAGAAGCCCTTTGGTAACACAAACGCATGAGCTTTTTTTAGTTCGTCCAAATGCAAACGCATTGGGGATTGGCAGCTGAGAGATACCAACCTTTGGTTTGTTTGGTAATCCTGCTTTTTGTGCTAGTTCTGTGACCATCTGATGAAGTTTTGGATATTCCTGTTCACTGACATATTTGACTCGCATCGACCACCCAACAATCTTTGGTCCAATCAAATACTGTAAAAGAACGAACCCTGCAGCAACTCCAATAATAAGGATATAGAACGTAAACCCGGTAATTTGAAGATAGTACCCTATTCCCACTAGTATTCCATAGAGAATCGCAAACATCAAGCCTACTAAGAGGTATAATCGTGCTTGTAACCACATAGTAATCAGTGCTTCCAAAGGGATGTATAAAATACAGGATTTAAAAGTTTCTATACCCCGGTCTCTTTACGTTTTCTCTCATATGAACATGGATGTATGAGAATAGACATCGACAATAGAGGTTCGATACACACTATATAAAAAAATATATAGGAATCTGATGGACTTTATTATTTATAACACGGTACTTTCTCCTGGTTTGAGCACCTTTATCCTCTGCGTTAGACAAATTTTTCCACATATTCATACACAAATAGTCAAGACCACAAAATATATCGTCAGACGTTTGAGTTATCATAAAAAGATTAGGGAATTTATCATGAATAACTTCTAGATGAAATGTAAATCTGAGGTGTGAACGAAAGTAATAACCTAATGCGATTTGTGATGGGACTTTTAACCTATACTCATAGAGCCCCTGTGGACTTGCATTTTCGAGGGTTGCCAACAGGAGAAAAAAAGTTGGCCAAGTCGCTGGAGGGCTTCTTACAAAAGATTCAAGTCCCCTACATTAAAACTCAGCAGTAAAAAACAGGGATAGAAAAAATTTTATGAATTTACTCTGAATTTTTTTATGAGATTACTCATTTCGTACTCTAATTCTTTTTATAAGCGGTAGAATCATATCACGAAAACCTTCATTGATGATAAAATTAATATCGCTCGTTGACCAAGCAGATTCTGCAACGCAACCAAGATTACACGTTTTACACTTGTTATATTGAGAATACATGTTCTGTATGTGTTTTGATTTCCAAACGTCCGATAATCGTTGTTCCCGTAGGTTAATTTGATGGTCATGTAAGAAAAGACAAGGTGTTATCAAAAAACCTCTATGATCTATTTGTACACATTTCCAGGGATTGCATGCATAGTCAAAATGACCTAATTGATTGACGTATCGTGTAGAATTACTAACGGGGTAAGGCCTGATTCATAATTCATTTCTCCCGTAGTTCATCTCTCTGAGCTTGATCGTAGTACATCGTGTTTATGTTCATTTATTCCAGTTTGTTATTTTTCGGCACCATCCACGATCCATTTTCTTCAGTCATTTCTCTTCTGTAGGGAATTATGAATCAAGCCCAACGGGGTATATTGATTTATGATCCAAAATTACTTGTTTGAAATACTGTAGTTGCTCTTGTGTTGGTATAAATTCTTTTGCCTTTTGGCAACCATTTGGATCTAGTAAATTAAAGGTGATAGTATCCATATTAAGTTCATCAAAAACCATGTGAATGAGTTCATGGATTTCATCTGCATTTCTGTTACTTATTTTAACAATTGCACTCACTTCTGTTTGTGCCTTTAATGCACTTAAACCATCCATGAGTACATGGATATTTTGTTTAATCTTGCCTTAAACCTACTATTGTATATCGTTTTTAAAGCACTATCATAATCCGATACTGTGAAAGATACCCACGAGAAAATCTAGTCCGATAAGAGCGATAATAACAATAGCAATGAATATGAGAACCCACACAGCAAATTTTAATACTCCCCAAAGCAAAAGCGCGATCACAAGGATGCCAAGGAGTACCGCCCAAAACGGAATTGTATAACCGAATATGTCCATCTATTTCACTTCTCCATCTACAAACGATTATTTTTATTTCTTATTTTCTAAAATGCCTTCTTTTACACCTTTTCCAAATCTTTTTACAGCGTCCCAACCTTGCTTCATACCGCCACCAACAAATTCCCCCGTTTTCTCTGATTCACCTCCTTTTTTCTCATCAGCCATAGAATATCCCTACACAACTTTTATTATCCCCATTAACACCATGACGATAATAGCCAATACTATCGCTCCGAAAAGACCGAATATGAACCAACCTACCACGAATGCTATTACCGAAAGTATTGTAATGTGGGTCCATTCAACTTTTATGGCTGCCATTTTAATCGTCCTATGTTTTGGTCAACGTGATAGATCCACCGGACTCGGAAATGAAGGTTATTTTTTCACCTGCAACAGCCCATGTATAGGTTCCGCTTAATGATATGTCTCCCAGTTGACCGGTCGCTGTTACCTTGTCATCACTAGTGAAGGTCATAGATCCGCCACCACCAGAAGTTGTCCAGGTTCCAATAAATTTACTTTTATCAACCGCGTTCGTGCAGCCGCTCAAGGTTATTGTGGTCAGCATCACTAGCATAATTCCAACAAGGATAAATTGTTTTTGTTTTTTCATCTAAACACCTCTCCTTATAGTCCTGCGAATCTCACTACCTATATATAGATATTACTTGCAAACAATAAAAAAATAATTATAAAGATAGCTCAAAACTCGTTGATATTGAGGAACGACATGGTAGTAAGAAAAGAAATTATGCATGCTACGATCAACGTTTTGAACTCTAGTTTCTATAATGCCAGGAATGCAACATGAAAAGTACCTCTTTCACAAGGCATTGAGGTATCGGTTAAATAAAGAAGAAAGGGGAGGAATTCTGGGGAAAAAACCCAAAAACCCCCAATTGAATTTTATACTTATAATGGCCCTATGACGGTCGGTAGGAAGAAGCTGACAACGGCTGCGATAATCCAAACAATAATAGCTATACCGAGCGCTTTCAGCCAACCGATGCTATACAAAAAGCCAAGAGCAATAAGCCAGGCTATCCCCCCAATGAGTGACGCTACCCATCCTAACTCCGGGTGAAGGAAATAGTAGGCAGCTGCATATATAATTGCGCCGATAAAGGCAGCCAATAAAGCAGTGCCAAACCCCTCCTTTTCCCCAAATATTTTCGTTACGACATAGATAATAATCGCCGATATAACAAGGCTTATTAAAAATAGAATTACTGTTGCTACAGTTACATCTATCATTTTTTCTCCTTCAGTATTATTTTATACATTTTCTTACTTCTCCAACATATTTTTCTAAAATGATTAATTTTTTTTACTTGGTATTACAGCGCCAACTATAACCAGCACAATTCCACCAATAATCAATGGAATCATGTATTGCGCATATGGGGTATCACTCGTAGTGACTAATCCGAATAGTTGCGGGGTTGTTATTACTACGGCACCTGCTATAACACCAATTATTACAACTACAATTCCGATGGCGATTAAGATTCTATTCATATTTTTCACCTCCTCCAAATTACACTTTTGTAATAATTTCAACTTTAAAAACATATCCTTAGGAATTCATATTTTGATCAAATCGATTATATATTAGAAGAAAAAAGATGGAGATAAATTCGTAGCCCAGGGGGGATTCAATGTGCATCTCATAGAAAAATATTTTTTTCTCCGGTCAAATGACCCTACTAATAAATAGCATGTCGAGGGCGAACATGTAACCCCGGAGTTACAATTCTCTCTATAAAAACAGGTTGAAATTGTGCTTAAAACCCTAAAACAGAAATGTTTATATAACATTATCGGAGAAACATTAGCATGATTATAATACATTCTTTGTATTATTTTTTGGAGCTCATGGCAGAAACCAATTGTATATATAGGCGGTGAAAATTATGCTTTTTGAGGTGAAATAAAATGCCGATTATAACTATTGAGACATGGCCAATATCACAAGAAAGAAAACCTGAATTAATAAAAAAGATTACCAAAGTTTTTACAGAATGGGGCATACCGGCTCAAGCAGTAACTATACTTATTCATGAAACCCAGATGGATAATTGGGGAACCGCTGGAGAACAACATTCACTAACCTATAAAGAGATGAAAAGATAATCAATGAAAGGTTATTTAGAATATTTTCTTTAAAACATATCCTGGGAATGCTGTTTTTTTCCTGTAAAAGGGAAAAGTGCAGGGGACGAGATACCAACTCGAGGTTTAAATCTCATAACTAGTTATCGAATTTAATCCTAATGGGAATAAAGGTTCCCGTCGGGAATACGTCTCAATGCTACAGTTCTTCAAAGAGAAGGGCTTCTAACTATTAGTAATAATGCCTGCAAAGGATTTGGTTATAGATCTTCAAGCCCTATTATCGAAAGCCGCTGAAGAGATTACGGAGCATAGAGTAAAAGCCCGCAGGAAAAAGTAGCCAAAAAAAGATCAAAAGCCTTATTTTTTACTTTTTTTTTTTTTTTTTTTTTTTTTTTTTTTAAGTTCTCTCATATCTAAAATTCCCGAGATATACTATATAGTAATAGATTGTTTTGTGTTGTACCTAAAATGCCGGGCCGACCATGTATTTTTCAGCTATTACTAGATCCAGCTGGTTTTTTTATAGCAAACTTGATATTACTGCAAAAATAAGGTAAAATCATCTTTTTGATTTATTTAATGACTGAGGATTTCTACACACCCTCATCTAGAAACTTTTATATACATAGGAGCATATGAATAATATAAAATGAGATATGGGGGTGTTATTCAAGATGGACTATAAGATAATGAAAAAATGGCTAGTTGTTGTTATCACATTGATGTTTTTTGCCAGCGCATATTCTGGAATCTCCCAAAAAACAACGAATACATCAGCTCTTCCATCCTTCATAAAAGTTTCTTCCAAGATATCTGAGAATTCCTATTTATTACCACATTCCTGGCAACAAATAAATGAAGATGGTTTTGGGGATAAACACAATGTGGGTACCAGAGCAATGACTGAATTTGCTGGATATCTTTGTGTCGGGGTGACGAATTTCAATTTGAGTAGTGGTGAGGTGAATGGTTGTGAACTCTGGTGTTATAATGGAACAGATTGGATTCAGTCAGTAGGAAATCGTTCAAGTGCTTCCATTGGTCTGGGATTTGGGAATAAAAATAACGCTGAATGTTCGATTTTAATCGAGTTTAATGGCTGGTTATATGCGGGAACAGGAAATAACAAGAATGGATGTGAATTGTGGAGGACAAGTGATCCTGTAACGGGAAAATGGGAAAAAGTAGTAGATAAAGGATTTGGATATACTTCGAATTTTGGAATGTGGTCCGCAGAGATCTTCAAAGGGTCTCTTTACATTGGTACGATTAATTTTCCCAGAGGATGCCAGATATGGAGAACATCTGATGGGAATGATTTTGAAGCCGTTGTTGGCGGGCTGTCACATACACCGGGTGGGTTTGGAGAATTGATGAATGTCTACGCTTGGTACATGAAGGCATACGATGGTAAGTTATATGTGGGAACGCAAAATATGCTTGGTGGAGAAATATGGCGAAGCACAGATGGTACTTCCTGGGAATGTCTTGTTGGGCCGAAGGGAAATTATCCAGGAGGTTTTCAGATAGTTGATCTGAATTATGGAATCAGAACCTTGACTGTCTTCAAAGGAGATTTATATGCTGGTACTGCTGCAATGCCATCGGTTACAGTCGCTCTAAAAACAGGGGGAATTTATAATAAACCTCATGAGGTAAGAATTTTTTCTTCTCCGGAAGTAGGATTGCAGATTTGGCGGTTAAACGTTAGCGAAGATCAGAAATGGCAGTGTACAGTCGGGGGATTCATAGAAAAGAACAGTTCGGGGAATGGATTTGGTGATAAGCATAATATTTATGCTTGGACCATGAAAGTTTTTAATGATTCATTGTATGTTGGCACGTATAATGTCAAACGGGAGTATATTGCTCTTAGTCTAAAGGATATAATTAAATATCTGACGAAAGAAAATATTGTGTACATGCTTGGTTCAGATTTTGTTACGAAAAAAGGTGATGGGTGTCAGATTTGGAAAACAAACGACGGTACTCATTGGATCCAAGATGTTGGTAATGAAACAAGTGGTCCGGGTAATGGATTTGGGGATGTAAATAACAATGGGATACGATCGATGTCAGTATATCAAATTAATCAGGTTCCGAAGACGAGCGACGGTACTCATTGGAAATATCCAAACAATAGTACAAAAACAGATGCACTAATTATTGGAACAGCAAATGCAGTGACAGGTTGTGAAATCTGGGAATACCAATAACGTATTTCAATAATATAATTAGAACAGATTCCATTAAGAACCGCTGGAGGACGTACCGAGGCAAAGTTCAACACCAACTTAGGGGATTTAATCGTCAATTTGCCGGTAAAAATAATAATTTCGTCAAAGGGAGATTCGGACTCACTTTTACTAGAACCTATTTCAAAACCTTCTTCACTAGGAAACAGCGAATAATCTTATCCTGATGAAGTGAGCAGAATTATGAGATATTCGAGGTTTTGAAATAGGTTCTAGTAAAATTTATTTTTTTTCATACCGTCTGTTGAATATATAAAGGCATGTCGGGGGCGGGATTTGAACCCGCGACCTCCAGATATCTTAGCATTAGCTACAAGACGAACCTTTGAGCTGAGCTTATGAGTCAGGCGCTCTGGCCAAGCTGAGCCACCCCGACGTGACAGAAAGCAGAATAGGCGTTGTTTATAAAAAACTTTCTTGGTAAAACAGCATCATTCTTCTAAGGAAAGTTTTTTCTTTCCACGCAAAAAAATAACTGGAATTGAATCTTGGTTCAATCGTTTCCGTAATTCCGTGTCGTTGGTAACAACCACTCCCTGCGTTTTTTTCGCTGCTTCAATAACTGCATCATCTGCGTTTCCCGCTATAGTTTCAACTGTTTCGTAACGCTCGGCAAGTTTCAATGACGCTGCTGCTTTCCATTTCTTCTCACTGGCTGTCTGCTTGGAGAGGACCTCGAGTTCTTTGATTACCTCAGTGGGGACAACAATACAATATCCATCAAGTAATCGGAAGAGTTCCTTCTCCCAATCAATGGAAAATTCAAAAAACATTAGGAAAGCACTACTATCCAGGATCACTGTTTTGTGGATTTTATCTCCCCGTAGCCTATCAAATGCCATTTTCCTTCAATGCGCCTGCTCACCGCGATCCGCTGCCCTTGATCAGCACAGACCGGTAATTTCAGTTTTACTCGGATCCAATCTGGTCGAAGCTCACTAATGATACCAACCGTGGTCGCAGTCCCAACCGTGAGCATCAACGGCTCATTGGTTTTCAAAGGGTCCACATTCTTCTCATCAACTGTTCCAACAGCACGCTTCAACAAACACATCGATAAATCAAAACTATCAAGGACTGGTGGAAGTTGACCAGGTCTTCCAACGATTTTTCCAGCAAGAGAATCTGATTTTACCATTGCGGGATCAAGCTCTGTCCCAATAGCTATCAATCCTCCAGGTAGCGCCATATTTGTTAAGGTTCCACCAGTTATCAACGTATGCGCAGTAGTAAAGATTGGTTCGAGAACTTGTTTTCCTTCTACTTCTCGCTTTCGTCCCGGTGCAATCTCGATTTTCTCTCCTTTTTTAATCGTACCTTGGAGAAGGGATCCTCCAACGACGCCACCTTTTAATTCACTGAGTTTCGTGCCAGGTTTATTCACATCGAAACTCCGTGCAACGTACATGAGTGGTGGTTTTTCCATAGCTCTCTTTGGCGTTGGAATATGTTCTTCCATCGTTTTAATCAATACATCAATGTTGATATCATGATGTGCGCTCACCGGGATTATTGGTGCGTTTTCAGCACAGGTGTCTTTCACGAACTTCAAAATCTGTTCATAGTTTTTAACCGCGTCTTCCTCAGATACTAGGTCAATCTTATTCTGAACAATAATAATCCGTTTCGCACCAATGATTTCTAACGCCATGAGATGTTCTCGTGTCTGCGGTTGTGGACATACCTCATTTGCAGCAATAACCAGGAGTGCGCCATCCATGATCGCAGCACCAGAAAGCATGGTTGCCATCAGCGTCTCATGACCAGGTGCATCAACAAACGATACCACCCGAAGCAATTCAGTTTTACCTTTACAATTCGGGCAGATTTTCTGCGTTGAATAACACGCAGGCTCATCACACGTTTGACACTTATAAAATGCGACATCCGCGTACCCAAGACGAATCGAAATACCTCGCTTCAATTCCTCGGAATGCTCATCGGTCCATTTACCGGTCAACCGCTGGGTGAGCGTAGTTTTTCCATGGTCAACATGCCCGATCATTCCGATATTAACTTCAGGAGGCTTCGGAAAACTCATTATTGTTCCTCTTTCTTCTCCTTAGGCGACGATACTTCCTTCGTTTCTGTTTTCCCTTCAGCTTTTATAATTTCATCAATCGGTTTTGCGCCAGGTTTCATAACCTTCATATTTACCTGGACAATCTCCTGATTTATCGTGTTTCCCCGGACTGATTTCTTCTTCCGTTTCCCCCGTTCTCTTGGTTTATAGCCAAGGCCTCTACTCAGGAGTAATCGTCTTCGAGCAGAACCAGGAATATCATGTCTCATCGGAAATCCATCTTTATCAGTCCCACCAGTGATCTGCAGTTTATATCCTGGAAGCGAAACGAAGATACCGTCAACTTCGTCGTTGATTTTTTTACCGATCAGCGAGTTTGCATGATGTCCACTTACAGGGATGTTGTATGATTTTCCAGATTTTATATCGTTTACGACAACCTTGAATTCTACCATGGTTTTTTCTCCACATAATTCTTCTTTCTATAGAGTAATCTTATAACTTAGTGTTACAAGAAGTGGAATGACGAGTATTTTATAAATCTTCTCCTTAACCGAGAACCTCTATGATGTTCTGCGGGTTTTCACAGGGTTTCAACCCTGTTTTTCGTTATTTTTAAACACTCAAAAAGAATTTAAGGGACAAGATCATTCCAGTTCAAACTTTAATCATTAGATAAAAACGTGAGAGAATGTATACCTTAGCAAAAATAAAAGATACGGTTCGAGTACCTCCGGAGAGATTTGGTGAAGATTTAAACGAAGCAATACGAGATATCGTTCAAAAAACATTTGAAGGAACTATCAGACGGAACTATGGGTTAATTGTAATTGTTGATAACATTACACCTTTAGGTGACGGCATTGTGATTCATGGTGATGGCGGTATGTATCAGAAAGTAGAATTCGAAGCACTCACCTTCAATCCGATATTACAAGAGATCATCGATGGCATTGTTTGTGAAATCGTTGAGTTCGGTGCATTTTGTCACATTGGTCCTCTTGATGCCCTGTTGCATATGAGTCAGATAATGAATGATTACGTTGATGTTGACGCCGAAAGTGGACGGATTCAGGGGAAAGAAACAAAGCGGATACTCAAGGTTGGTGATCCGCTTCGCGCGCGTATTGTTGCAGTGAGTTTAAACGAGTTGTCTGCGCGGGAAAGCAAGATTGGTCTTACCATGCGGCAGCCTGCACTTGGTACCTATGAATGGCTGACCGAGCCAAAAGATGAGAAGCTGGGCGAAAAAAAACGAGAAGACCGAAGGGAAAAGCGGGATGATCGGAGGGGGCGGAAATGAAGAGTTTAAAGGCTTGTAAGAATTGCCATCTCTTGACGGAGAAGGATCATTGTCCGAATTGTTCTGAGCAGACCGTGAATCGATGGCGCGGATACGTGATAGTTCGTGACCCTGAGCATTCCCAGGTTGCAAAGAAGATGAATATCCTAAAGTCTGGTAAGTATGCATTGAAGGTAAGTTAAGGATGTATGTGTTACCTGATGATTTGAAGGACACGTTGAAAGGGTATATCGGGGATCTGGTAGATGAGCCAGGACTTTTAAAACTCCTTAAAAAAGAAAAATACATCGTTTCTGTAGGAGACAAAGTAACATGCACCTTGCTAAAGCACGGTATTACTCCTATTCTGTGTATTGTTGATTATAAGCTAGAACGGAAACCGTACCCCTCGAAGATGAAAACATTTATCCAAAAGTTAAATACGATACGTCTTCAGATAAAGAACCCTCCTGGAACTATTACCGATGAATTGTGGGATGCGATTAAAACCGTTTTTAAAAACTTAAAGAACGGTCCTGTTTGTATCGAGGTGGAAGGAGAGGAAGACCTTGCTTCGTTGGCCGCAATCTACCTTGCTCCTAGAGGCGTAACAGTAATATATGGATTGCCGAATAAGGGGGTCGTAGTCGTGAAAACAACCACGGCGCATAAACAGAAAGTAAAAGAAGTATTAGATAGAATGTGATGTCATATGGAAATTGAGATTCAATCAAAAACCGATAATCTCTTGCTTGGAAGAACAGAAGTGCATTTTGTTATTCTTCATGAGGGTGAAGGTACTCCGAAGCGGGATCTGGTGCGAAGTGAGCTTGCTGAGAAACTGAATGCGAAAAAAGAAACTATCATGGTTGATTTTATGCGATCTTCTTTTGGTGCTCGAAAAACAGTTGGTTATGCGAAGATTTACAAATCTATTGAAGATGCGAAAGCAGGTGAAGCAGACCCTATTTTAAAGCGTAATGGCCTAGGAACGAAGAAGAAGCCGAAGAAGGAAGCCAAGAAAGAAGGCGACGAAAAGAAAGAAGCATCAAAGGAAAAACCTTTGAAAGCAGAGCCGAAAACACAACCAGTAGAGAAACCTGCAGAAGAAAAGAAGGAATAAATCATGATGAAACGAGAAGTGTTTAAGGTTGAAGGCGATAAAATTGTTCGGCAGCGGAAAAATTGTCCGAAATGTGGTGACGGTGTGTTCCTCGCAGATCATAAGGATAGATTAAGCTGCGGGAAATGTGGGTACACTGAGTTCAAAGCAAAGAAACTGGAAGAAGAGAAACCTAAAGCGTAATTCGCCAGTACTGTTCGTTCTCATGCGTTATGTTTTTACTCTATATTCCTACAATGATATCATATCAGCTTTTTTTTTTTTTTTAACCTTCAC
>Ga0209777_10002375_pt1 | contig 24904 bp, 24 predicted proteins | sample FrelakmetHBP12HB_FD_187147 | JGI IMG/M metagenome (GOLD analysis project Ga0209777, IMG submission 187147) | Freshwater lake sediment microbial communities from the University of Notre Dame, USA, for methane emissions studies -HBP12 HB (SPAdes)... | ecosystem: Environmental > Aquatic >... | reverse complement strand
AGGCCGAGTGGGAGAAGGCGGCGCGGGGCGGTGCGCCGGGGCACCGATTTCCGTGGTCGGACTCGGACATGATCCAGCTTTCCCGGGCGAACTACCGCCTCGAATTGTCAAACTCGCACACCTATTACCCCTATGACACGATCTCCACTCCGGCCGGTTTTCCCAACACGAGCCCAGTGGGGTATTTCGCACCGAACGGCTACGGGCTGTACGACATGGCGGGGAACGTGCGGGAGTGGTGCAACGACTGGTGGAGTGGATCGTATTATAGCAGCCCGCCTCATGGCATGAACTCCGATAATCCGTACGGTCCGGCGACCGGGACTAACCGTGTTCTTCGCGGCGGCTCGTGGTACGACGACGCTTTCTGGCAGCGCTGTGCGGTGCGCCTCTACGGGCGCACCCCGGACACACGCGACTACGCCTTCGGTTTCCGTTTGGCCCTGGACTCTGAGTGACGCTTTGTACTGTTTTCTCTTGTCTCTTGGTCTATTGGTTCGAAGGGCAAAGCCTCTGGTCGTGTAAAAAACGGGAAACGGCGATGGCGGGCGAGTTGAAAGTGATCTCGGACTTCTTCGATTTCATGTTGTGGCTGATCCGTTGCACACAGCGGAGGCAACGGCCATGCGCTTGATGAGTCGGGTGAGGTTGATTGCGGGAATGCTGTGCCTTGCCGGGTGGCGCGTCACTGCCGAAGCCGCACAGGTATGCGACGATTCCGGCTTGTTTACCCTACAGAACCTCGCCAGCTGCACAGATTCTGATTCATTCGCGCTCGACAATCTTGCCTGTACGGATTCGGATGTGTTTGCCTTGGACAATCGTGCTGTTGCCCCGTCGGAGCCGGACAAGACGCGCTTCATCTCATTCTCGGTGTCGATTACGCGAGAAGTCGCGATCCGGGTGAAGCTGACTTCGCTGCACCATGTCGAGCCACCGTACACGGGCGGGGCGTCGGTGCCTTTTACGGCGTTAGAGGGTCAGGTGCGTTGGGTCGGTCCCCCGATGCAGTATGTCGAGTCCGTGTCCAGCGGCGTTCAGTTTCATGCTTCGCAGTTGCAGTGCGCGCCGTACTACCAGGATTGGAGCACGGTGGCCCTGTTGCACGTAACGGGGGCGGAGATTGTGCCGAGCTCGATCTACGACGTGGAAGTGCTGGCGGCCTTATGCCAGGGGAACGAGCCGAACTGCACGGCTGTTTCTTCACCCTTGCAGATCAAGACGACACGCTGGGGCGACGTGGAGACGCCGTACAATCCGCCCGTGTCGGACACGCAGCCGGATACCTCGGACATTTCTGCGTTGGTCAACAAGTTCAAGAGTGCACTCGGCGCGCCAATCAAAGCTCGTGCACTGCTGGCTGGCGATTCCAGCGGCGCAATTGATATCTCGCCAGATTTCAACTTCACGCATATTTCTCTGTGCGCGGACGCGTTCAAGGGCTTGCCGTACCCCTACAAGCCGGGGAAGTGTACGGGTGATGCGGCCAAGGCGTGTATCAGCGATTCGGATTGCAGCAACGCCCCGAATCCGACGACGGGGCCGTGCATTTTGTGTCCGTAACACGAGGTTCAAGGGTGCGAAGAGTGTGAAGGGTCCGAAGGGTTGTAGCGCTTCGACCCCGGCGCGCCGGGATCTTCACTTCGCTTCGACATTCGACATACGCCCCATGCGGCGTTTGCGGAGGGCTAGCTCGGGGGCTTCGCGGATGCAGGTCTTGAGGATGCCCAAGGACATGACCAACAACCGCCAGGCGCTGCGGACGATCTTGCCGCGGGCTTCGCCGACGTTCGGATAGCCGCGCTCGTCGGCGCGTACGGTTTCCCAATTGTGAAATAATCGGCCCCACGCACTGCTCATGGCCCGCTCGACGCGAATGCGCCCGCGAAGCGGATACCAAAACGTATCGTGATAGAGCACGCTGGCGATGTAAGCCCACGGGGCGAGCCATGTGCGCAGCGACCATTCCAGAACGCGCCTCAATCGACCCCAGTAGATCATGTGCTGCATGGTCGCGGCGAAGGTCATGCGTTTGAAGGGGCCTTCGAATCGCCAGTTCTCCTGGGCAACCTCAACGTCGCCGACGATCTCGATTTCCTTTGGGTCGCCGCAGCCCAAACCGTGCTCGTGGGCCAGACGGATAAACTTCACGTCCGACAGCGGATCGAACCCCATGAGTTTCGCGGCCAGCGCATCAATAGCGACCATATCCGCCGAGGCCAGCAAGACGTTCTTGACGTGCGGAATCATGCACCTGGGACCGGGGCCGTCGCCGGCAAACGTCCCGTCCATGACGGCAAAGAGGCCGCGATGAATCTTTCGCTGGATCATCAAAAGATCCACCAGGGTCTCGTGAATGACGGGATGGGTCCAGTGGCGGTGCTCGTTGAGCAGGCCGCCGAAAGCGTTCTTCATCGCCCCGGTCATGGTCGTGAACACGTGCGTCTTGATGGTCGGCAAATGAATGATGTTCTCGCCGATGAAGCGCCGGGGGATGCTGAATCCCTTGGGGAAGACGTCATTCAAACAAAGGAACTTGTCCGTAAGATCGCCGACGGCTTCGCCGATCGCAATCCACTCAACGTCGGGATCGTAGAGGTGGATGTTGCGCAGGCCGTGCGCTTCGACGACGTTGATCTGTTTGTTTTCGCGCTCGCCGAGGCGGGCGTCGATGACCACAGTGCGATTGTGGCAGGCGTGGATCAGTTTCGAGTCATAGCCGTCGCGCTTCAAGGCGCGTATCACGCCTTCGAGCTGCCATGGCGTTGTTGACGCGGCGGGATAGAAAAAATGCCAACTGATGTTGACCTTCAGCGCCGTGTCCGCGTCGTGCGCGATGATGCCTTGATAATCCGCGAGGTTCATCAGGCGGTGATAGTCTTCGAGTACCGTTTGGGGAGAGGTGTGGAGGATGGCGACTTTGCTGCGAGTCATGGTCCGAATTGCCGATTTCCGATTGCCCGTTGTCGATCGCCCAATCAGTCCGGTCCCCTCACGTGCCGCTCAATAATCCTGCGAGACCTTGCGCCCCAACCAGGTTGTTTTGATACGCGATCAGTAAGGCGCAGGCGGTCCAGAGGATTATCGTCAGGAGAATCGCGCGGTCTTTGAGGACGATCTCTGTGGGGCCGGTGTACGCGCCAAGCTCGGTCAACATGGCGAAGCGGAAGACGCCGTAGACCACAAGAGGGAGCGTGTAGAAAAGATGTTCCTTGTGGAACGGCGCCGGATGCTGCGTGTCGAGGGTGTAAAGAAGGAAGGTGATGACGGCGATCCCCGCCGAGACGGTGAGCAGGTGGTTCAGGAGATCTGGCGTGTAACGCACCAGTATGCGGCGATGCCGGTTGATGTCTTCAGCGTTGCCGATCATCGAAATCTCGCAGCGGCGTTTGCCGAATCCCATGAACAGACAAAGCGTAAAGACGCACGCGACCAGCCACTCGGACGCGGGCACACCCACCGCCAGCGAGCCGGCCAAGGCTCGAAGGACGAAGCCGGTGGCGATGATGATGACATCTAGGATGACCCGCTCCTTCAGCCACACGGAATAGACCAGCGTCATCAGCCAATAGAACGCAAGGACGATGGCGACACGCGGTGGAAGGAGCACTGTGGTCACCGCGGCACATGCAAGAAGCAGCGCTCCCGCCGCGACGAGGGCCGTGCCGACGCTGATCCGCCCGGAGGCGATTGGGCGGTTCCGCTTTGTCGGGTGACTACGGTCCGCTTCACGGTCGAGAATGTCGTTGAGTAGATACCCACTGCTGGCGGCCAGACAGAATGCCACGAAGGTCAGAACCGTACTTCTCAGGGAATCGACGTTTGACAGCTTTAGGCCCGCTGCGGGACCGGCAAATACGACGATATTCTTGACCCACTGCGCCGGACGCAGCAGCGTGAGGAAAACGCGAACCTGTCCGGCGCAAGCGGATAAAGAGACCGCCGACGCCTTTACGGACGGACTATTGCCTATGGCCACGGATTGAATCTTCGCTGGCGGCATATTTGCAATCCAACTTCGACTATAACGCGGGACGGTTCGGGAGGCACGCGCGATCCGCGATGCCTAATCGCAGGCGTTCGCCCGGATGCCAGTCGGAATGCGTCGTCGTGGGCGCAAAAAGAATCCGGCGGAGCCTGCCGTAGCGTAGCTCCGCCGGATAATGATTCTTCGCGTCAATCCGCACGTAGGTACTAAACGTTTGGATCGCACGGTCCGGTCATTACTTCTAGTACTTCACCGGGCAGCCATAGGGAGTGCTCGTCGCGGTTGCGACCGCCGAACCCTTTACCAGAGCATCGATAGCTTCCTGGACGTAGTTCTTGGCCTTTTCCTTCTTGCCATCCGCGTCGTCGTCCATCGCGCCGCTGTAGGCCAGGTTGCCCTTGGCGTCGATCACGAACACGTGCGGGGTGGTCTTGGCGCCGTAGGCCTTTCCGGTCGCGCCGTTCGAGTCCATCAGATAAGGGGCTGTCAACCCATTGTCCTTGATGAACGCCTTGATGTCGTCGGCCTTGGCCGTCGCGGTCGAGTCGATATTGACCCAGGCCACCGGCTTGTCCTTGAAGTTGGCAAGCGTCTTCTCGGCCGTCTTGTTCTTCGCATGACGCTGACAGAACGGGCAAGCGGGATTCGACCACTCTAGAACGACGATCTTGCCCTTGAAGTCGGCCAGCTTAACGTCTTTGCCATTGACATCCTTCAACGCAAAATCCGGTGCCGGCTTGCCGATCTCGGCGCCTGCGGCGGCGGCGGGCTTATCGGCGGGCTTGGCCGCAGGTTCCACCTTCTTCACTTCCGGCTGAGCCGCAGGCTTCGCCGGTTCCGCCTTCTTTTCCGGCTGAGCTGCCGGCTTAGCGGGCTCAGCCTTCTTCTCCGGCGTCGCCGGCTTGGCGTGCGGGTCCGCCTTTTTCTCCTGCGCGAACGCGGGCACTGCAAACGCCACTATCGCACAGGCGATCAACCAACTACGTACGGCTCTCATGGTCTGTCTCTCCGAAAACTGGAATTTGTCGAACCATTTCGCTCGACGAACGCATATTCGTCGGATGGTCTCTAAAGGGGGATGCAAGATACTATTGGATCGGATACCTCACAAGTGGGCTTTCCGAACGTCGCGGCTCATTACATCTGAGTTACAACGATTTCACGGCGACCTCGCCTAGTAGTACTGGTAAGTTTGTACACTCAAGTCCAGTGAAAGTTGCTATAAAGTACAAACGGTAGTATTCTCTGAAAGGTGCAAAATCCGGAGCATCTAAATGGAGGAGCATAGTGGCAACTCTGCAATAGTGCTGTTATCCGGAGGAGTTGATTCGGCTACTACCGCAGCCATCGCGCGGGAGCGCGGATTCTGCCTGCACGCCCTGACATTCGATTATGGCCAGCGTCACGCTAGCGAAGTTACAGCGGCCAGGCGCGTCGCGGCGGCTCTTGGCGTGCTCGAACATGTTGTCGAGCGGATCGACCTTCGCGTCTTTGGCGGGTCGGCGCTGACGGATGAAATCGACGTGCCTAAGCCGGGTGAGGCGGCGCGGATTGAAAGCGGCATTCCCATCACCTATGTCCCCGCGCGGAACACGATATTCCTGGCATTCGGCTTGGCGTTCGCCGAGGCCCGCGGGGCGCACGACATCTTCATCGGCGTAAACGCGATCGACTATTCCGGGTACCCGGACTGTCGTCCGGAATTCGTGGAGGCGTTTCAGAGGCTTGCCAATGTGGCCACCAAGGCGGGCGTGAGCGGGGAACGGTTCACCATCCAAACGCCGCTAATGCGGATGACGAAAGGAGAAATCATCCGCGAAGGAGTTCGTCTTGGCGTGGACTTCGGCCTCACTCAAAGCTGCTATGACCCCCCGGCGGAAGGTGTTGCATGTGGGAGATGCGACAGTTGCGTCTTCAGACGCGCAGGCTTTCAGCAAGCAGGGCTTGACGATCCGACAACTTACGCCAATACGTTCTAAACTCAACAGACTGCCCCGGTCAGATCGCCCGCCGCCCGGCTGACAGGGCGATGCAGACGATCAGGGCGGCGCCGAAAGTGGCCACGAGAGTCGCGCCGGTCGGCAAATCGGCGACCGCGGAGATGCTCACGCCGACAAGGCTGACCACTGTCGCGACGACCCACGCCAGGAAAATCCGCGCACGAAACGCATCCACAAGCATGGACGCACAAGCGCCGGGAATGATGAGGAAGCTGAAGACGATCAGCACGCCGCCAATGGCGACCGAGCGCGTGACCATGACCGCGAACATCGCGTAGAAGAGGCAGTCCCAGAGATAGACGCGGAGACCGCCCTGGGCCGCGGACTCGGACGACTTGGAAATGGCCAGAAACTGCCGTCGAAACAGCCAGTGCAGGACCCCAAGGACGACATAGATTGCCGTGGTGGTAATGACTTCGCTGCGGCTGACGAATAGCAGCTTGCCGGTGAGCATTTCCTCCATTTGTTCGTGGCCGTGCGGGGCTTTGCTGAGGATCAAGATGGTGGCGGCCGCAGCGACGACATAGACGATGCCTATAATGGCCTCGTGGGGCACGCGTTCGCCTGGTACACGTCCAAATGCCAGAATCAGTGCTCCGGCCAGGGCGAAGGCGGTGGGCCAGAAGTCGAACAAACCTTGCGAATGCTGCTCGTCATCATCGTCGGGCTCCTGTGCAGAAACCTGGCCTGTTTGGGCGATGGCCGCGTCGAGCTCGTCGGTCGGGGCGGGCGCTTGAGCGGGAGCGACGGTCTGAATGTGCGCGTGCGTCTCGTGGGTGGTCACGACCATGCCGATTACGGCGCCCAGGGCGGCCATCTGGGCGAGGGCCAGGTCGACGAAGATCACGCCGCGGCGGAGCACATGCAGGCCGGCGTAGCTGTGCAACAAGCCGATTGAGACACAGGCGAGCAGGGGCCAAAGCAGAATATCCACGAAGCGATCCAAGGCGTCTACTCCTTCGTTTTGGGTGTAGTAGCGGCGTGGGCTGCGGTGATGCACTGTCGAATCAGGTTGTCAATCATGTGAATGTAGTCCCCAGCCTCCGGTTGCCCGCCCACCGAGGCGGCGGCGGCGACGACTTTGATGCCCGTCTTATCCGCGACGAAGTCCGGCGCCTGGCGGCTGTAGAAAGGCTCGACCAGGAGGATCCTGGCATTCTCTTTCTTGATCTTCTCAATGACTTCCGAGAGATGTGCGGGCGACGGCTCAATGCCGGGTTTGGGTTCAAGCTGGTCGATGACGTCCAATCCGAAGCGATTGGCGAAATACGACCAACTGCGGTGATAGGTGATTATCTTCGTGCCGGCTATGGGTTTCATCGCTGCCCACCAGCCGCCGGCGGCGGAGTCTCCGCCGTGTTCCTTAACGAAGCCATCCAATTGCCCCTTGAGCAGCATGGCCCAGAGTTTTGCGCCGTCGGCGTTGGCGATCAGGTTTTTGCCGAACATTGCGGTGTCGAGTTCGGTTTGGAAGACCTTTAGGCGGTCGGCAAAGTAAGAGGCATCCTCAGAATCGAGAGTGGACAGGCGATTGGCCACGTTCTTTGCGATGATGCGGACATTGAGGGGGTCGAGCCAGTAGTGGGGGTTCCCCTGGGGATGGACGTCACCCATGGAGCGATCGATCTTGCCCGTGGGCACCTCCAAACGTAGCACGCCATCGGAAGCGTCGAGGTGGCCCGGCGAGCCTATGCGAATTTTGGGGTTGCGCGAGCCGTCGATGACGAGGTTTTCGTAGCCGATTTCGAGTTCAAGTCCGATGCGCACCCAGAGGTCGGCTTGGCCGGCCTCGAGCATGTAGCTGGGCTTGGCGTCGATGAAGTGCGGGTCTTCGCGGCCTGTGCCGAGCGACGTGACTTCCACCTTGTCGCCCCCGACGGCCTCCACAATGGACTTGAGGTCCGTCGTGGTTGTCACCACCTTCAATTTTGTAGCGGCTTGTGCGCTCGCATGGGCGAGGCAGATAAAAGCGGCCGTGGCGGCGACCGAATGCGTTGAATGAAATCTCATAAAAACCCTTTCTCAAAACTTGTGCGCCGGATGGGCGCCCAGCGTGTAATTGAGCTGCAATTGCAGTTGATGTTCGTTGTAGTCTCCATCAACCGGAAAAGTTCGATCGGTGAACAAATATCCCAATCGCCAGAAGACGAACTCAGATTGGAGAAATGTGAGATAGGCAGAGTAGCCGTTCTCGCGGGAAGCCTCGCGCTGGGGAAGCTCGGCAAAGTCGTAGCGCAAGCCGACCTTCCAGCGTTTTGCGAACTGATAATCGGCGGCGGTGTACATGCCCCATGTATTCTGGCGTCCGAATAGCTGATCGCTCTGGGCGGCCATCAGTTCGGTTTGCCAGAGGAGCGATCGGTACGACTCGGCGCCTTTGGGCTTCCAACGGTAGGTCGCGTCGATGCCTTCGATAGTGGCGCGATTACCGCCGTGACCGTGATCGTTGGGTGCGGTGGCTATGCTGGCGCCGATCTCCAAGTTGGAGGCCGGGGACAGATCGTGGAATGTTTTGAGCCGGGCCAGGTGGACGAAGTCATCGGACTCGCTGCCCGCGAAGAGCGTGTCGTTGTCATTATTGAAGATCTCATAGGTGAGGGAAATGTACTTGTTCCACGGGTTGGGAACGAGCCAGCTCAACTCACCTCCGGCGCCGGACAGTCCTTCCTTGCCGAAGTAGCGTTGGATGACCAGCGGATAGTCTATCCAGGGAAGAGCGTGCAGGTGAATGGGGTTGGCCCTGCCGAACTCCGAGCGGAATTGCCCCAGCCGGGCCTGCAAACCGTGAGGAAGTTGCAGGAACGTGAGGTACCCCTCCTCCAGATCGGCCTTGAATTCGCCGTTCGCGCGGCTGATCGTGGTGATGATATCCGCTCGGGTATAGGGGTCGACCGCGCCTGAGAAGCCGAGCTCGAGCTCGCGGAAGAAGAATCCGTCCTCGCGCTCGACTCCTTCGCGTGAGGAATAGCCGGCCAGGAAATCTACATTCAAGCTGATGTCTGGGTTAAACGACTGGACGGCGCCCTGCAACCCAAGCAGACCTCCGCCGGACGGCCTGCCTTCGGCGGGAGTGGTCGTCGCCGTCGTGCCGCCGATAAGCGATTGGAGTTCGTCTTCGGAGGATTGCGGCGTGGCCTTGGGCTTGGATTCCGTTTCGGGCGTCCCCTTCTCGACTATGTCTAATCGGTCTTGCAATTCCTTGATTTTCTGCTGATCGTCCTTATGGGTATTCTCCAGCGTCTCCACGCGTTCGCTGAGTTTTCGCATTTCTTCGAGAAGATCCCTGGTAGTCGGTTCGGGCTCTTGTGCGGAAATCGTTCTTGCGCTGCCAGCGCACATTGCGAGGAGCGCGCAAAGGGCCGCCATTCGAATCATCGTGCACCTCCCGTTACTCGGCGCGCATACACGGCGCGCGGCTGCAATCACCTTCACGTCGGCCGCATGTGATCGGACTGCGGTCAGTGAGTAACGGGCGGGCCGCGGATCAGTCGCGGACCCGGATAGTCGATGACCGGCGGCGAGTTGTGCCTGACAAGTGAGGTGTTGCCGCATTCCGCCGGGATTTCTGAGGTGTAAGAGTGGAGCGTCAGTGCGTGGCCGGTTGCGTGAGCCTGGCAGACTGCGCAGTGTTCGGAGTCATGTTCGGAGTGGTGATGGTGATGAGCGGGATCGCGGCATGGCGAGTCGCAGGGGACGAAGAGCGAGGGGCCGGACTCCGAGGCGCGCGGGCAACCATCCGAGCAACTTGTTGCGGCGTTCGCCAAGCCGTGCGTCAGCGGCGTGAGGATGTAGGCAGCGTAGGCGACAAGAATCGCCCATTGGCGAAAATGTCCGGGAAGGCTCAAAGTCGGTCTCCTGGCCGTCGAATATTGTAGCAGAACTCCCGCGTCTCCGGCACTCTAAAACGTAATCGCTTCATCGTCAAACAAGCGGATCGGGTGGAACGTATGACAGACATCCTGAAAGCGTGTTTGGCCGTCCCGAGAATCGACGCGGGGCGCCATTAACCCCCAACTTCGACCGTCGCTGGAACCTCGATCCGCGCCGGCTTGATGTCCGGCGGAATGAACTGCCGGTCGAGGAGCTCCGAGATAATCATGGGCTTCTCAAGAATCCCCGCCTTTAAGGCCATGTCCGCAATACGCTGAAACTCCTCGTCCGTCGGCGTCAACATTCGGTAACTCACGCGATCGGGCGGAGTCGTCAACACGTATCGCACCAACGCCTCGTCCTGGCGGAAGAACGGGGCGGCCACCTTGGCTGCTTCTTCGCGGTGCCCCTCCGCCCACTCCCCGCTCTCCGCGATCCCGCGGACCAGGTCGCGGACGACCTCCGGTCTTTCCTTAATGAGCTTCTCTGTGACAACAAGGACACAGGAGATGAAATTCGGCCAGATATCCTTGGCGTGGTAGAGCACGCGCCCCGTGCCGTCGAGTTCGGCCCGCGCCGGGTGCGGTTCGCCGACGAAGTAGGCATCGATCGCCCCGACGGCCAGCGCCCCGGGCATGTCCGGCGGCGGCAGCTCGACGAAATTGATCTCGCTCGGCGAAACCCCCTGCTCCTCCATCAGTTTTCGGATCACCAGGTTCTGATTGCTGTACTTGCTAGGGATGGCGAGCGTCTTGCCGCGGAGGCCGCGCAGGTCCTTGGCGGGATCTTCCTTCCGCACCATTACCGTCGAGCCGTCGCGGTGTCCCAGGTAGCAGATCTTCACCGGCAAACCCTGTTCGCGCAGCTTCATTGCCAGCGGCGCGATCATGAAGGTGGCGTCAAGGCGCCCCGCCTTCATGGTCTCCACCATGGTGGGAAAGTCCGTGAACCGTTGTGACTCGAACCGAGTCGACGTGCTGGTCCGCGACGCGAAGTCGGTGACCGGGCACGTCAGGTGTCAAGTCACCGGCAAAAAGCCCACGGTGAGCTTCTCACGCTGGCTGGCGGAGACGATCGCCCCCGTCTGCCAGGGCTTAAAGCGCAGCAGACCAATTACCGCAAGCGCGGCGGCCGCGGCAAGCAGGCGCGTCGCAAAAGGTGACAATCGCATCACTTGTTTCTCCAGCCTTGGTTTCCAAGGCCTCTACAACGAAAACTCCGGAGCGGATGGGTCCGACTCCAGCCCCATATCCGTCAGAATCCTGTGCACCGCCCCGACGACGATCGGGTCGGTCGGGCTGCGCGGGCGCGGAGCGTCCAGCGTCACCTCCGTGCGTATCCGCCCCGGGCGCTCGGTCAGCACAATTATGCGGTCAGCGAGCTGGGCGGCCTCCTCTATATCGTGGGTCACGAAGACGACGGTTCGCGGACACTCGTGAAGCAGCCGAACGAGTTCGCCGCGCATACGCAATCGCAGAAGGTAATCCAGCGCCGAGAACGGCTCGTCCATGAGGAGGATATCTGTGTCGCCCGCCAGCGCCCGGGCAAGCTCGACGAGTTGGCGCATCCCGCCTGAAAGCTGGTGCGGATAGCGTTTCGAGAAGCCGTTGAGGTTGATTAGTTCTAACAGGCGGCGCATGTGCTCCTGACGCTCGCCGGAGTCCGACAATCCCCGCAAACCCAAGCCGATGTTCTCCGCGCAGGTCAGCCAGGGAAACAACCCGTCGCGTTGAAAGACGGTCCGCACTCGGCCGTTTCTGATTACCGTTCCCGAAGTCGGTTTATCATAGCCGGAAAACAAGCTGAGCAGCGTGGTTTTGCCGCACCCCGAGGGACCTACAATCGCCACGAACTCGCCGCGCGCGACTTTAAGGCTGATATCTCGCAACGCCTCGACCGCGCCGAATGAACGTGAAAGTTTGATCGTTTGGAGCGGACTATCGTTCATATCCCCACCGCACGCTTGGCATCCGCGTCAGATTCGTGATCAATCGGTCGATCACCACGCCGATCGTTCCAATCACGATCATCCCCACCACCACAAGGTCCGTGCGCAGCCCGTTCCTCGAATCCATAATCGCGAAACCCAGACCGTCGCGGCCGGCCACCATCTCCGCCGCCACCACCACCAGCCAGGCGACACCGGCCGTCACCCTTAGAGCCGTAATCAGGTGCGGCACAATTGCGGGAAAAGTCACTCGGCGCACCAACTCCCATCCGCTAATGTTGTGTTCGTGGGCCACGCGAAAGTACACCGACGGAATCTCATCCACTGCGACCATCGTCGCCAGAACCAGGGGAAATATCGACGAAAGAAAGATCAGGAAGATCGCCGGTAGGTCGCCGACCCCAAACCAGAGTATGGCAAACGGAATCCACGCCAGCGGCGACAGGTTGCGAAAAAAATTGATGGCTGGAGAAAACGCCGCACGCCATCGTTTGTGATGGGCCACGAACAGTCCCGCCGGAATTCCCAGCGCCACCGCGGTGCAGAAACCCATGCCGACTCGAAACAGGGAGGCCACGATATCGGTCAACATGCGCCCGCTGCGCAGTTCATCCGCAAACCCACGCGCCACGCGCAGCGGCGGAGGAAATACTGAGGGGAGGAAGATCCCCGTCGCCGAAAGCGCGGTCCACAACCCCAACCCGATTCCGATGACTATTAGCGGAAGGCGCCAATAGCGCCACCGAGATTCTGAGCCCGACATAATTGAGCAATGATAGCCGGTGTAATTGCCGATTACAACGCGAAGTGCCCCAGCCTTGGCTTGGCGAGATCAGAACCGCCGGCCGATCTTGACGCCTTTTCGCTACCCACGCGCCGCAATGACCGTTGCGAAACGAAAGTAACGCCGATGAAACAAATCAAGTTCTAACGCGGCGCTTGTACCAACCACCTAGGACGATGCGCTCCGCCGCCGGACAGTTGGGCGGGGGCGGGCGGTCTGGTGACCGCGGGGACTGGACCCGCGGAGCGTAAAGGTACGCCTGCGCGCACCAAGGTCGGCCAACTTAGTCCGGTCGTCGTGGCGGCGGGCTTGGCTTCCGTGGGTGCGGGATTGGCCGCCATGGGCTCCGCCTCTTCCGGCGCGTCCAGTCGTTGCCGATCCTGGCGCCGCCAGTGATCTATGATATCGTCCAGATCGTAGTCGTCGGTCCCTTGCGCCCAGGCCTTGAAGAAGTCCAGGTTGGCGCTTTGCGGAGACGGCGACGCGATGTTGACCAGCGTGCGCATGGGCATGAGCACGCTATCCCCGATCACAAACGCCTCTCCGGGGCGAAGAACTGGCAACATCTGAATAACCCCGGTGAAGTGGTCGCCGACCACTTTGGACACGTACTTTTGGTCCTCGGGATTGCTCAGTCGCATCACCACAAAGCTGTTGCACTGCGACAACACCGTCTCGGAAAGCTCCGAAGGACGTTGTGACACAATCATGGCACTAACCCCGTACTTGCGGCCCTCCTTGGCCACCCGCTCCACCGCGGTGCGCGCAAACTGCTGACCTCCCTTGTCCACCCGCGGAATGTAGTTGTGCGCCTCTTCGAAAACCAGGAGTATCGGGTGTCGCTGTCGCGCCGGCGTCCAGAAGTTCAAATCGAAGGCCAGCCGCGTGAGCACCGCAACCGTCACGTCCACGATCTCAAACGGAATTCCGGACAAATCGACGATGGTCAAATTGCTCCGCGGCTCGACCCGCCCGGTAAGCAGTCGGATCAGGTGGTTCATCAAGGTGGAGGTCTGTTCGTAGCGATCAGTCTTCCGCAAATGCTCGCGGAAAAACTTCGAACTCATGCCGTGCTCGATCGGGTTGAGCAGAAAGCGATATCGTCGGTCGTTCAACTTCGTGTCGATCCGGTCGATGAGCCCCAGGAGCTTTCCGAAAAACAGCGGATGCGCCGTCTCCCCCTCGGGGTTCCCGCGGTTGAATTGACAGCGCTGTTCCCGCATGAGCTTCTGCTGTTCGTCAACCGGCAGGGAACGAAGCGCGAGCTGACTGAAGGCCAGATGGTCGTCGTTTAAAATGTATCGGGCGTCGTTGAGGTTCTCCGCGTATGTCTTCAACTTCGAGAGGGAAAAATAAATCGGCGTGTCCAGGGTGAGCGATTTGGTCAGCCCCAGTTCGCGGGCCGCATCCAGCTTGAACTCCAGCAAGGCCGTCCGCAAAAACGAAATCTGCGTCGTGACGTGCAGCGGGTTCGAACGGTCCACAAACAAAGCTTCCAGTTCGTCGTACTTTAGCAGCCAGTAGGGCAGCACGAGATCGTCCACGCCCAGGTACGTGACGTTCGCGTTTAGCTGACCCTCCTCGTCGGAAAACGCTTTCCGGTATTCGCCGTGCATGTCGAACAAGATCACCTGCGACTGGTCAAAATCCAGAATCTCCTGCAAAATCCGTCCCGTCGTGCAGCTCTTCCCGCTTCCGCTGTTGCCCAATACCGCCACGTGCTTGGCTAGCAGTTCAGTGCCCAGGACCTTCACCTCAAACTCGGGGTTGTACGCGAAACGTCCCAGCGTAAAGCTCTGCGGGTGTTTGGAGCCCGCCAGAAGCTCGTCAAAACTCCCGAAAATCGCCTCGAAATCGCCCCGCACCGCGACCCACACGTCGTCGCCGACAATTGGATACTCGTTGACTCCGCGCACGAATCGACCCGCATGGATTTCGCCGAGCAGCTGAATCTTCATGATCAACTGCGGAGCGACATCGGCGCTCATGACTTCCTGACGGCCAGAGCCGGTGACAAATCCGACGAGCGTGCGGTTGTCCATCGGAATGGTTACATATGAACCTAGTTGGCCGACTCGAAAGCTCTGCTCGTCGTGCTGAATGTTGAGGTCGTTGATCGTGATGAGAACCTCGACCTGGCCGCTCTCCACCCTAATCACGTTTCCGATTTTCAGCGGATTCATTCTGCTCTCCCTTATGGGACGCCCTGCTCCGCGCCGCGCGGAATCCCCGATCCAATCCTACAATCCGCCTGGCTTGGGAATCCCTCCCTCTCCGTTGCTGGACCATTCCGTGCACCATGGACTTCTCTTCCCGACTGACACTAAAGCGATAAGCTCCACCTCTCGATCTGTTCGTCCGATATTACTTTGCGGAGATTTCTCGCAAAAAGGACCACGCCGCTGAGCGAACACCACCAACCCAACTCGGTGTCTGGCCGGTTTGCGCAGATCGCTCCCTGGCTGAGTGACTCTCCCATCGCATTCGACTGTCTGCCTCACGAAGACGACTATTGGCGTGCGTTCACCGAATCCGTCAGTCGGCAACGTCTCGCCGGACTGGTCCTGGCCCATGCTGATTCGAGCGGGACGGACGTTCCCTCTGCGGTGCGCGCCGCCCTTCGGGATTCGGCCGCGCGCGTCGCCGCCGAAAACCTGCACATGATGCACGAACTCGGGTGCATTCTTCACGCATTCAACAGGCGCGGGCTGTCAGTGATGTTGCTCAAGGGCGCCGCCCTTAATCTCACCATCTATCAACACGCCGATTTGCGGCCCATGAGCGATGTCGATTTGCTCGTCCGCCCCTGCGACGCGCAGCGGGCGCTGCGCTTGCTCCACGAACTTGGTTGCACCCGAGGTTCATGCCTTATCCGTGACGACTTCTTTCCAAAGTACCATTACGAAGTCGAATTCTTCATACCCTCCGCACGCCCGGTGCGAATCGACCTTCACGCCCGACCGCTGCGTCCGCTTCGCCTGGCCCGCATCGTCCCCGACGACGCGTTCTGGGAGGGTGCTCGCGAGGTTCGCGTCGGCTCGACAAAGACGCAGATTCCGCGGGCGGAATTCGGATTCATCCACCTGGCGGCCCACGCCGCCTATCACGGCTGCTCCCGGCTTATCTGGCTGTACGACATCAAACGCTTCACCGATGCGTTCGCCGAAAAAATGGATTGGGCTTTGGTCACAGCTCGCTGTCGGCAATGGCGGTTGTCGCTGGCCGTGCGCGAGGCCATCGCGCACACAGAGGCAATATTCGGATCCATCTGTCCTCGCGCGGTCACCGCCGAACTCGCCGGACACTGCGCCACATGGCGCGACAGATTGACCTTGCGTCATGCCCCACGCGACAGCAGCTCACCGATCAGCCACGTGGTATGCAATCTGCTTTGCACGCCAGGCGTTCTCTTTCGACTGGGCTACCTGGCCGCCCTCCTCCTGCCAGGCCGAAATCATCTGGCGGAGCTTTATAAGCGACGACACCCCGGCTGGCTGCTTTGCGCCCACGCATGGCGCATCGTGCGAGGACTCTGGCGCGCTCTCGCAGCCCCATTCGTGAAGTTCGCCGCTGCACCAGCCCGATAATCCGCTGCACAATCGCCCCCAGAGTACCGATACCTTCGTAGGGCGGGCTTCGCCCGCCAACCCGAAACTAGCCATGAACGAGGACATGACTCGCCAAACGGTCACCGTCGTCATGACGGTCAAGAACGACCCCGCGGGCTGCGCGCTCACCTTGGAGTCCCTCATCTCCCAGACCCGCGCTCCCCAAGAAATCGTCGTCGTCGACGGCGGATCGCACGACAATACGCCAGAAGTCGTTCGTGCGTTCTCCGACCGCCTGTCTCAGTTGCGGTTTATCGAAGCCCCCGGCGCGAACATCGCCGAGGGCCGCAACATCGGCTCAAAGGCCGCAACCGGCACGATCATCGCCACGACGGACGCAGGTTGTCGCGCCGCGCCCGAATGGCTTGAAAAGCTCATCGCGCCCTTCGAAGCCGATCCGCGGACCGAGTTTGTGGCCGGATTCTACCAGATCGAACCGCAATCCCTGCTGGAACAGGTCGTCGGACTGGCCACCATGCGCGGACAACTCGATCCTGTCGATCCGGCCACATTCAATCCTTCGGGCCGGTCAATGGCCTACACCAAGACGCTCTGGGAGCGTGCGGGCGGTTGGCCGGCGTGGCTCGGATTTTCCGAGGACACGCTCTTCGACCACAAACTTCGACGCATGAATGTTCGCTGGGCGTTTGCCGGTGACGCCGTTGTCCATTGGCGACCGCGTACGACGCTACGGAAGGTGGCTCGGCAATTCTACAACTACGGCACTGGTCGCGGGCACACGAATATCGGCGCCAGGGACTTTGCGTACAACCTGCGCAACCTCGCAATCCTCGGCCTCGCAACCGCCCTTTGCTTCGTCGCTCCCATCGTTCTCGCCGAGTGCGCTCCCCAATCCTTCTCCCCTTCTGGAGGAGAGGGCAGGGTGAGGGGGACCATGCTTGCACTCTTGGTCGCCACCGCGTTGTTTCTCTATTTCTACATTTGGACGTTTCACGCCAAGGCCGTGCGAATCGCACGCCGCTCACGCAACTGGCGGGCCTACCCCCTTACCATTCTAGTAATGTGGATCGTGCTCGCCTCTAATTTGCTTGGGTATGTAATCGGATGCTCACAGCGGTTTAGGCATCGCCATCGTTACCAGCGGGCACTTGACGCGTATATGGGCGCTACCTGATGCAACAATCACTACCCGATCGCCGATCGTGGCTCTGCATCGCCTACGCGTTTCCGCCGATCAACCGCAGCGGAACGCATCGCACGCTGGCCTTCGTCAAGCATCTCCACCGCGCGGGCTGGGACGCAACCGTGCTCACCGTCGATCCACGCGACGAACCAATAGACGACTCCTTGCTGGCAGAACTCCCCGACACAACCTCGATCATCCGAACCAAGTGGTTCCGTCCCCTGGAGCCCCTCGCACGTCTCCGCCGCTTTTCCCCATCACGATCAGGACTCGCGGCGCGCGACTTCCGCACGCAATCTCCGCCCAATCGAAAATCGAAAATCGAAAATCTACAATCCTTTCGCGATTGGCTCTCGCGACTTCTACAACTCCCCGACTCCCGCATCGGCTGGCTTCCGCCCGCCGTGTGGGCCGGGTTGGGTGCGATCCGCCGCCGTCGGCCCGACGTGATCTACTCGACGTCGCCTTACGCTTCGGCCCATCTGATCGCATTGGTTCTTAGCCGCTTGACGCGCTTGCCCTGGGTCGCCGACTTCCGCGATCCGTGGTGTGCCAACCCTTTCCGAAACCTGCCCTATTCCAGCCTGCGGCACTTGGACGCTCTACTTGAACGCGTGGTCGTCGCCAGCGCCGCGCATATCGTCTGCAACACACCGACCGTGGCAGACGATTTCCAGCGCCGCTACCCGACCGTCGCTTCGCGCTGCACAGTCATTGCCAACGGCATCGACTTCGAACGATTCACCGGGGTACAACCCAAGCGCTGCGCCCGAGCGGATGAATTCGTCCTGCTGCACAGCGGCCAATTCTACGGGCCGCGCAGTCCAGCCCCCCTCTTTGCCGCTCTCCGCAGGCTCGCAACAAACCCCGAAAGCGACTGCACGCCAATCCGCCTCGCCCTTCTCGGCCCTGATTCTTACGACGGTCAACCGCTTCGCGAGCTTGCGGCCCAGGCCGGCGTCGCCGATCGCGTCGATATCCTCGGGACGAAGTGCCACGCTGAGGCACTATCCTACATGGCCGGCGCTGACGCCCTCATCCTCGTCGGCGGAGCGGGTCATGGCGCTGACCTGCAAGTGCCCAATAAGCTCTTCGAGTACCTCGCCCTGCGTCGCCCGATACTGGCCCTTCTCGCCCCCGACAGTCCGGCCCGGACCGTCCTCCGCGAAGCCCGCGCCGACGCGATCGTCTGTGAGCCGACTGACGACGCTAGAATCGCACAGGCTATGCAAACGCTCGCCGACCCCAATCGAATCGTCCCCGAAGATTACTGGACCGGCCTCGATCGCTTCGACCGTTCCCGCCGCGCCGTAGAATTGCTTGCGGTGTTTGAGCGTATTTCGAAAATTCGCGCCCCGATAGGGACGCCCGAAATTAGCCCAGGATCTTCCGTCCTGGGATCGCTCGCCCCCTAACACACTCCGCCTCTCCATGGCAGAGAGAGGGCGGAGGTAAGGCTTCTTGAAAGAATCTTCGACAAGGCGATGCAGCATACCACTCAGGCGCAGACCCCTTCGATAGCTTCTGAATTCGGCCTAGTTTTCCGCCGTGCACGCATGGAGACGTCGGGGGCGAATTCGACAGGCAGTTAATGCTGGAGTTCCACGGTCCGCCCGAGACCCTTGCCACGCTCACTTTTTGCGGGTATTCCGTCGGTATCGAAGCAGAACCGGGAAGCTGAACTGGGCGGAACGACGCAAAGGATTCGTGCGATGACCTTACAAATACTAGCTGGGCCAAGGAAGAACCTCGCCGACGATTTAGCGCCGTTGTACCAGAGGTCCTTTACGGACGTTCTTTTCGGCAAGGAATACCAACTTCTACCGCAGGTTTCCCAACGGTACGAAATCGATCTTGCATATGGCGAAACACAGAGCCTTTCTGACGACGAATTGGTGACGCGTTCCGCCTATTTGTACAAAGTTGGCAGCCGTATCACGCACCACTATCACATTTGTCAACGCCGCCCCGTCCAAGTCGATCCTGATCTGAAACATCGACAGAATTTTTTCGATGCCAACGCCTATGGGGTCGGTTACGCTACTCACGGGCTGTTCCCCTATCGCGGGAAGTTCCACCCACAAATGATCAAAGGGATCATGAACATCATCGGGCTGAAGCCTGGCGCAACAGTCCTCGACCCCATGGCGGGTTGCGGAACCACGCTCATCGAGGCAAGCTTCTCGGCATCAACATTATCGGGTTTGAATTGAGCCCACCTGCCCACTAGTTCTTAGCCTAATAGCGCTTCCAGCGAATCGAAGGACATGATTTTGAGCGAGTTGGTACAGCCGACGCGCTTTTCAAACCGCACAGTATCCAAGCGGCAAGCACTCGGAATGAATCTGAAGGGCTCACTCAGTATCGCAATTACGATTGGGCCTTGCCCCAGGTTGAATCGTCGACCAAAGCGGATCCAGACGAGATAATCCGCCATTAGATCCTTCGTCTTGAACTCTTGAAATGCGTGTTCGCCCGTAGCTTTGACTTCGACTCGCTTCGCTTCGCCGTGGTCGTTCTCAATCAAGACGTCGCACTTCGTACCGCCGTATCTGGCTGTCCACTCAGGTCCGAATAGCCGCGGCGCTGCGGCAATGACGATCGATTCGCTGAATATCGATGGTAGAGGCGGGGATTTTATGTGTTTCGCGGCTGGCATTTGTTCGCGAAGCCGTCGCATCGTCCGGAAGGCTCGGACCAGTGCAGCGTCAAGTTGAACGATCTCGTCCGTGCTGAGGGGTACTCTGCCCTTCGGCGAGCTTAGTTTTCGATGGTCGGAGGACTTTCCTGAGCGGCTATTCATCTGCGTGCAAATCGTCGCCTGACCTTTCGGCGTTGGCGAGAATCGTCGAAATCCTTGTCCCTAGAGCACCGGCAATTCGTTCGAGGACGTCCACCGTTGGGGACTTTCGACCGTTTTCCAGCATGCTGATGTACGTGGGATGGAGACGCGCGAGGAAAGCCAGCTTTTCCTGCGTGATTCCGCGACGCTGTCGAAGAAGCCTCAGCTTATCCGCCAAAGCTTCTCGCAGGCTCGGCGATCCGTGAGATACAGACATGCAAAGAGAATAGCGCCTGGACTCGCATCCGTCCCTAGACTAAAGTCTATGCTCGTACTGAAAAGGAGCTGTGGTGGGGGCAGGGAGAAGCACGCCGAAAGCGAGGCGAACCGCCCGTACCTTGAGGCGAGGGACATTGAAGCCACAGGCAGGGTGTGAATGGAGCGGACCTATGCCTGCCGTGTGGTCGCTTGCAACGCTGAGCGGCAGGACGTTTGCGAGTCCTCGGATGTGGTCGAGAACGAAGTGGAATCCAACAACTCAAAATGGGCAAGAAAGATGAGACACGTTGTGAAGCTCCTCATCGTAGCTGAGATCCAAAGCGATTCAGAAAGAGATGCCGTCGTTGCAGAAGCGCACACCAAACTCGACGCATTCCGTGAGGCCACCCTGCCTTGGGAGAACTACGGCGTGACACTGTATCGTGCGACGCCGAATGATCTTAGCCGTGATTTGTTGAAACGCCAAATCGAAGTTAAGCCTCTGCCCGAATAACGCGGGCATGCGATTGAGAAAGATCCGTAGGTTCTGCATTGCGCGTTGTGACTGTTGAAGCGGAATCGTCACGCGTTCCGACGCTTCCATCGGAGGGAATCCATCGGCTGAACAAACCCGACACAAGAGGCGGAATCGAGGATCTGAAGGCAATGACGCAGCTTGGCGTGCCCTATCCAATGCTCCTTTATGAACGCTTTCTCGGTCGACCATTCGCAGGGCACAAGGATTCTGTTTCGGAACTTGTCGGTGATAGTCTTGAAGTTCGAATCGAGGAAACGCTCGGGAGTGCTGGCATCAGTTATCGAAAGACTAAACGGGCAGAAAGGGTTCCAGGGTTCGATCAGGCCCCTGATTTCATCATCCCCGACGAGTTCAATCCGCAAGTAGTTATCGAGGCGAAAATCGCGGAAGACGACGGGACTGCAAGAGACAAAATCACCCGAGTGCAGCACTTAGCTCACCTTAGTGCACAAGACCAGATCTCCGGCTTTTACAACTACGAGGTCATCGCCTGCATCGGCGGACGCGGATTCGGCATACGGAGAGAGGACATGAAGAAGCTGCTTCTTGCCACACGCGGAAAGGTATTCACGCTGAAAACGCTTTCCAGACTCTTCGAATGTACAAAACTCCGTGAATTAAAGACCCAAAGATGCATCTGATTGTGGCGCTAGGCTAAATTGGAAGGGCGGAGACCATTCTACTTTTTCAGCCGGTCCGCGGGTCGCCTCCTGCACGCTCTCCCTCGCCCGAAAGGCGCCGTCCTCCCCCCGCGCCGGCCCGACATCCGATTTCGACTTTTTGACATTTCAACGTTTTGACGTTTCCTCGCGCGTCCGCGACAACTCATCGAAACGGGGATGCGCCCATCAAGGACATGGTCATGGGGCGAAGCTCGCGTTTGAACGGGTCGAGCACCAGTTCCAGCGCCTCGAGCGTGGTTGCGCCGAGCAGATTCTGATCGCCCTTTTCGCCGAAGATCACGGGCGCGGCCCCGCCGATGCCGCCATACTCGAAGTAGGCATCGCCGATGCGACGCTCGATAGCCGTTCCGTCTGCCAGAAAGAACGACTTGCGCCGATGAGGTTTGCAGCCCAAGGCGCGCAGGATCGATGCCTCGACCACCGAGTAGACCGCGCCCGAGTCCACGAGGAACTTTACGGTGCGGGCTTTCCTGGCCTCGTGCGCTTTCTTGACCACAACCTCGACGACCGTCATTCCCATGTAGCGGCACCTGTCTCTTTCGCCGACCGGGTCTGCGGACCACAACCTACGCGGTTGGATGGCGTGACCACAGGATGAGATAATCGTACTACCGGCCGCGCCAACGGGCAAGGGGGCGAGGGGGACATTCTACTTTTTCGGCTGGTTGTCGGCTCGCGTCCCGCGCCCTCTCCTTCGCCCGACACGAGCCGTCATCCCCCCGCGCCCTTCTTACTTGGAGCTCCCGTTGTCCCTTCCGCCCCACGCTCTTGGCGACTGGTCCACGAGCCTTGCCATGCCGCGAGAACTCGTTGAACATGACCGCCTCTGGACATGATTTACATGCTTGACAAGACGTGGCGCGCCGTCATTCCAATCATGTCAATCTTGTAAATCCTGTCCCTTCAATCGAGCTTGGCCGCCCCTGGGTACACGCGCCGCCCCATCGCCATCCACCAGCGCCAAATGGTCGCGACGGCGAACGCCGCCGTGTCGTGATCGCGCCCGACGCTCACCCAACCGGCAGCTCCGCGCTACCCAGTTCCGACAAGCCGCGCCGAATCGTGATCCGACTCAAGATTGAGTTGGAAGTACGCCTGCAGGCAGCGGACTTCGAGAGGGATGGGGTCGTGGCCCTCTTCGGATTTGCTGAGGGCGCGGATGGCGGAGACGGCGGCGCGGGCGCCGGCCAGGGTGGTGATAAGGGGGATGTGGCGGGCAGCGGCGGCGGCGCGCCAGCGGCCCTCGGCGGAGGCCGGGCCGGTGTGAATAGGCGTGTTGATGAGCAGCTTGAGCGTGCCGTCGAGTATGAGATCGAGTAGGAAGGGTGCGCCGTGCGTGTCCTGCGATTTGGAGACGAGGGTTGCAGGGATGCCTGCTTCGGCCAGGACGTTGCGCGTGCCGATGGTCGAGAATATTCGGAAGCCCAGGTCGTAGAGTTCGCGGGCGATAGAGACGATACGCGGCTTGTCGGGATCGCAGACGCTGACGAGGCAATTGCCGGAAGTCGGTAGGGAAAGTCCGGTAGCGATCTGAGACTTGGCAAAAGCCTGCCCAAAGCTGGGGGCGATGGCCATCACTTCGCCGGTGCTGCGCATTTCGGGACCGAGGATCACATCGACGCCGGGGAACTTGTGAAACGGAAACACCGGTGCCTTGATTGCGGTGTGTTTGGGCCAGGGCGTCTCTACGACTTTGTGCTCGGCAAGGACGGTTTGGAGGGGCCGCCCGAGCATGACGCGCGTGGCGATTTCGGCCCAGGGGACGCCAGTGGCCTTAGCGACGAAGGGGAGAGTGCGCGAGGCGCGGGGGTTCACTTCCAGCACGTAGACGGTGCGATTGAGGATGGCGTACTGGACATTCATTGCCCCGCAGACATTAAGGCGCTGGGCGAGTCGTTTCGTGGAGCGAAAAAGCTCCTCAATCACGGAACGACCAATGGAGAATGGGGGAAGCACGGCAGTGCTGTCGCCGGAGTGGATGCCGGCTTCTTCGATGTGCTCCATGATGCCCGCAACCATGCAGGTGGGCGGGGGATCACGGTCCTCGTTGCATTCGGGTTCGAGTCGGTCGTCATTGCTTGTGGGACCGACTTTCCAGTCGGTCGGAATGCGTCCGTAATCCGCGACGGCGTCGACGTCCACCTCGATGGCGTCGACGAGGAACTTGTCGATAAGGATGGGGTTGTCCAAGCCGATGCCCCTGCGGTCGCTTGCGGCCAACGCGGCGTCGAGGAAATCGTCCAAGTCTTTCTGGTTGTTGCACACTCTCATGCCGCGCCCGCCGAGGACATAGCTGGGGCGCACGAGCACGGGATAGCCGAGACGATCGGCGACGGAGCGGGCGTCGGTCGGCGTGCGGGCGATTCCGCTTGGCGGTTGAAGCAGGCTGAGCTCGCGGAGAACTTTCTGAAACTCCTCCCGATCTTCGGCAAGGTGGATCATTTCTGGTTGAGTGCCAAGGATCGGCACTCCGGCGTCCTTGAGTCCCTGGGCGAGGTTGAGGGGCGTCTGCCCGCCGAACTGGACGATAATGCCGCGAACGCGGCCCCGATTGGGGTCGCGTTCGTGGAATGCGTAATGCGTAATGCGGAATGTCGAATGGTCGGAATCCGAACCGGGAGCGTAAGCAACCGGTTGCCCTGCAAATACCGATTGCCGATTGTCGATTGCCGATAGAGAGTCATGCTTTGGCAATTGGCAATTTGCAGTTGGCAATTCCGGTTGGACTCCGTTTAGGCGTTCGACGATGTTGAGCACGTCTTCATGGGTAAGCGGCTCGAAGAAAAGCAGGTCGCTGGTATCAAAGTCGGTGCTGACAGTTTCGGGGTTGGAGTTCACCATGACGGATTCGAAGCCCGCCTTGCGGGCGGCGAAGGAGGCGTGGCAACAGCAATAGTCGAACTCGATGCCCTGTCCGATGCGGTTGGGTCCGCCGCCGAGGATAACGACCTTGGGTTTGCCTGAAACGAGGACTTCATCTCCGATCCCGTAATTGTCGATTGTTCCCGACGCCCTTGGTCGGGATCGATTGTCGATTGAAGGCATCGCCGATCGAGAGCCGGCAGTGTGCAAATGTTGCGCCGGCATCTCGTGCGTTGAGTAATAATAGGGCGTTACCGCCTCGAACTCCGCGGCGCAGGTGTCGACGAGCTTGTAGGCCGGGGCGACGCCACCGGCGATGGCGGCGCGAGCGATGTCGGAGGGCAATTGGGCGGCGGCCGCGGCGAGCTGAGGGTCGGTGTAGCCGAGTGATTTGGCGCAGCGGAGTGAATCGCTCGAGAGAGCACCGGCGGATCCCGCT
>Ga0209777_10002374_pt1 | contig 24916 bp, 31 predicted proteins | sample FrelakmetHBP12HB_FD_187147 | JGI IMG/M metagenome (GOLD analysis project Ga0209777, IMG submission 187147) | Freshwater lake sediment microbial communities from the University of Notre Dame, USA, for methane emissions studies -HBP12 HB (SPAdes)... | ecosystem: Environmental > Aquatic >... | reverse complement strand
TTACCGGATATGCATCTTGATAGAACAACAGAGGATTGGAAAACAGATTGTTTCCACTGCTGAACACAGCAGTTGGCACAGCTGCAAGATACGCATAATCGTCAAGGATGCCGTTTTCATCAAAATTAACAAACGTTGCTCTTTTCATCGGTACAACTGGCTTATAGGAAACTCCCTTTTCATACCCCTTAATATTGTCAATTTTACCCGCTAGTGCAATAGGTAAAATGCTCGAACCCAATAGTATGACTACTACCAATATTCCTATAAAACTATTTGATCTGATTATTTTTTCAGCCACAGATATTTTCCCCCATAGATATTAATCGTTATTAACTTTTTATATTAATATTTTATGTACTATTTATACCTTTTTATCTATTTATATATTATACGTTGCTATATTATTTGCCTTGCTTAATATAAATAGTTTTCCATAATTATACTAAATACCTTATATAAAATAAAATTAACCTTTCATCGAACTGTTTATTACATTTCGTTCGTCTAGTTAGGATATTTATCTTTTTAATGTTTTTATTAGTTCAGAGTAAATCTTAGTATTGTGGTCGTTCATTTCGTGTTCTAAAGAATGTTTAACATCTATTTTATCTTTATAGAAAGGCGCATAGTTAATATAAAACATAGATTATGGTTTACTAGTTAATATGAATATAGAATTGCAAAATATTCTAAAAAAACAACACTATGCTGTTGTAGGTCAGCATTCTGCTGTTAAACTATGTCATTGGATGAAACAAAGTCTTCTATTTGAGAGGGGATGCTATAAACAAACGTTTTATGGAATTGATTCCCATCGCTGTTTGCAGATGTCACCTGCCATTAATCAATGCACGCATATGTGCTTATTCTGTTGGAGGCACCAAGGTTTTGTAGAAAAAGAACTCAAAGAGATGGACGAGCCAAAATATATTTTGGATAAATCCATAGAGGCTCAGCGTAAACTTATTACTGGTTTTAAGGGAGACGCGAGATGCGACCAAAGGAAATGGAAAGAAGCTAACGATCCCAATATGGTTGCCTGTTCGTTATCGGGTGAACCGACTTTGTATCCAAAATTAGGGGAGTTTTTTGAAGAATGCCACAAAAAGGGTATGACAACATTTCTTGTTACTAATGGTACGAATCCAAAGGTATTGGAAAATTTAGATCCCTTGCCAAAACAATTGTATATTTCTGTTGTCGCTCCAAATAAAGAGATCTACAAAAAACTATGTTCCCCGTTAATCTCCAATGGTTGGGAGAATTTGATTGAAACTTTAGAGTTGTTGCCCTCTCTTGGTACTAGAACCGTTATACGTCATACTTTGGTTGATGGTTGGAATATGGATGAGCGGTATATTGACGAGTATGCCAAGTTGGATGAGATGGCTTCTCCGTTATTTATTGAGCCAAAAGGATATGTTTTTGTAGGTTATTCTAGGAAAAGAATGAACCGCTCCAATATGCCTTACCACAATAGTGTGCATGATTTTGGATGCAAACTTGCTGACCGTTTGGGATACAAATTGACTATGGAGCGACCCGATTCCATGGCCATTCTATTGGCTAGAGATCTAAAAATTACAAAGATCGTTAAACAAGATTAGAAAATAGACTTGTCAAGTAGATTTAGTCTTTCATTAGGTCGTCTCCACCTTCGAATTGAAATTGTATGGCTGTATACAGATCTTCTATGCCAAGGAAATCATCTTTGCCGGTGGGGATGAGTTTTGTTTGATTTTCAAATCCTTGTATTACTTGCAGCAGTCCCTGACTCATTTCTCTGTGCAGTGATGATTCTTCATTTAGAATTGCATCCTGCACCGCATCCATATCCTTGGACCACAGTTCTACAAGTTCAGACTCCTTTTCTGTTAACATATCTGCTTTGCTTAGGATATTAATCTGTGGCTGGTTAAGCCTAAAGTTAGCGCTAAAGGATAACAGAAGTTGCGAGACGAATCCTGATGCAGTCTTGGCTAGGGCATGATCAAGAAGATAGGCAATAATGGATCTCTGTGGCTTCAAAAACTCGACTATGTATTTTCCCGCTTCTCTAAAAACAAATAGTTCTAATTGTCCTGGAGTATCCAGTAGAACGTAGTTGGTTTTAAATGACTCTATGCTTTTTTTAACATCGGATGTGTTTAGTGCCAGCATATCCGCGCATGCTATTTGTGCGCCATTTGGCCCTAGCTTATAGGTTTCCATCACTTCTTTGAGGGATATCCAGTCACGTATATCCACATCTGGCTCATATGGTAGGTTCTCAGCGCCAGGGTCAAGATTAACCGTAATAGCATCTAGGCTTCCCATTTCCATCCATTTTTGAAAATTATGCGTTAATGTAGATTTCCCTGAGCCCGCAGTACCAATAAAATATACAAATATCTCTTCTTTCATTTTACATTCCACGTAATTCTTTCATATGTCGTACACGTTTTTCAATGAGCGCGGGTGTGCCGATGTCATGCCTGATAAAGATGTGATCTCCCTTTACATAGGTTAATGCTTTTTCACAGATTTTCTCTGCGTCTTGTACTACATCTGCTAGACCAACAACAGCCAGAGAGCGCGAACTCATAGTATAGATATAATTATTCTTTTTATTAACAGATGCGTAAAATAATTTTGATCCAGTTTTTTCTATGGCCTTTTCGTCAACGATAACTTTCTCTCCAACCATGCTTTTTACGCCGTATCCCTCAGGTACGACGTATTTACACACGGTGGATTTTTTTTTCAACTTAATTTTTTTGCTACTTAGATTGCCATCTATCATGGCCTTGCACAAATCGATAAAATCTGTCTCCAAAATGGGTAATACATTCATGGCCTCGGGATCGCCAAATCTTGCATTAATCTCTATTATCTTTGGTCCATCAGCAGTTATCATAAATTGCCCATAAACTGGGCCGACATATCTACAGTTTTCCTTGTTTAGTGCCTCAATTATTTTCTGTAAAATAGTAGTACTCTCTTCGTACTCACTTTTTGATAAGAACGGTAACAAACCATTGGCACAAGAATATGACCCCATGCCACCTGTGTTTGGACCTTTATCATCCGGAAGCAATCTTTTATGATCTTGAACTGCAGGAAGCGGTAATATGCTGTTTCCATCAGAAAAAGCTTGTAACGTAAATTCCTCACCAACCGCCTTTTCCTCTATCAAAACCTTGGCGCTTCCACCGATTTTATTTTTGATTACCTCTTCTGTGTACAAGGCCGCTTCTTTTATCCCTCGGAAATGGTCGCCAGATACCCTGACTCCTTTACCGCCAGTCAGTCCAATGGGTTTTATGGCAACCTCGCCGTTTAAATCCTCGATAAATCTTTTTGCTTTTTTAGCATCTGTGAAACTTTCGTACTTGAGTTGACCACGTATTTTGTGTTTTTTTAGCAGATTACGCATCCATTCTTTATCGGTTTCAATCCTTGCCGCCTCCTTATTTGGAGAACATGCACTAATGCTGTTACTTTCCAACTCATTTACAAGCCCAGCTTCCAGTGGAGCTTCTGGTCCAACAATTGCCAAATCAATTTTTGTCCTTTTTGCAAATTCAACAACCTGTTTAATGTTGGTCTCTTTCTCAAGCAAATATCCTTTCGACAACTGTTCTATACCAGGGTTCAAATTGTGCATGACAGAATAGAGATATACCTTTTCAGAACGACAAACAGCATCACAGATAGCATGCTCTCTAGCGCCACCGCCAACTACCAATATATTCAAAGTAATCTGCCTCCCGAATTCTTTTGAATGTAATTCAAATATTTAATTCTAATCTATTTTTTTAAAATTTCACTGACAGATATCAATGGAACGAAGGCAACATCGAGATTTTGTACTTTCTCTCTAGCTCCACTTTCTCTGTCAACCACAACCAAAACCTTGTCGACTTTCGCTTGGCTTTCACGCAAAATTTCTATCGTTTTTAAAATAGATCCTCCGCTAGTCGCTACATCTTCTATAACTAGAACTTTTTTATCTTTAACATCTCCACCTTCAATTTGTTTACTCGTTCCATGCTCTCTTTTTTCCTTTCTTATAATGACATAGGGAATACCTGTTTCTAAGGAAACGGCAACTACTAAAGGCACTGCACCAAGCTCCATGCCTGCCAAAAGATCGTATTTATCTGCATATTCTGCCATTGCTTCAGCAATTTTTTTGAGTATTTTTGGGTTAGTACTTGCTCTTTTAATATCGATATAGTAATCGCTTATCGCACCTGATGTCAGTACAAATCTTCCGAACTTGATAGCTTCGCATTCTTTAAGCAAACTTATAAGCTCCTTTTTGTTCATACAATTCAAATGTAATAGTAAGTTATGATTTATAATTTTACATTAAACGACTATATGGCCCCTTATAACATCTAAAATCGTTCGGAAATTTCCGAACGAAAACAAACAGTTTTTAAATAACATAACATTAATTACTATATAGATATGACAAAAGTTACACTAGATAGAGAGACGTTCAAAGCACTTGCGTCTGATACAAGATTAGATATCCTGCGGTCTCTAGATGGCAAAAACATGAGTTTAAAGGATATCTGTACTGCAACAAACCTGAATAAAGCGACCCTTCATGAGCATTTAGTAAAACTTAACGGAGCAGGATTGATAAAGAAAAACGAGCGAGACGGTCACAAATGGGTATACTACAAACTTACATGGAAAGGCGAATGCCTGTTGCATCCAGAGAATACTAGAATTGTTGTGTTATTCACTGCCACCTTTATTGCACTATTAGTGGGAATTGCTCAGTTTATGCAGTATGTGAAAGGAACTGTGACTACCATAGGAAACAATATTTTAACGACCGGAAATGGAGCAATATTGACTGAAGGCAGAGATGTGATGAATTATGCGGATTGGGATCTTTCCAAGGTTGCAAGTATCAATTTTAAGTCAGGTACCCCAGATTTGTTAAGTATTTTAATGAATAAAAAATCTTTAGCTTACAATTTTTCATTGCCCAGAATATCAAACGAAGGCACGAATACCTTGCCGAAGAGCACTCATATAATGGTCGATAAATCTGGAGGAATTAGTCAAGCAATTTACCAAGACCCAACGTTGCTTTACATTGCCATTGCCTGTTTCGTTGTTTTCGCAATAGTTTTAGGTATATCTCTTTGGAGAATATGGAAAAACAAAACACAAAAAATCTAATACTCTTTCGATACTAATTAGAATAAGTAGATACTAATATCTATTAATTCCAACTTTTTTGAATCTCGTTGGAGTCGTCATCATTTTCGATAAAATCAAACAATGTCTTCTGCATCCACATCACCAAAATGCCATATAACAAAATGAGATTATATGCTTTTCGATGTGATAGAACATAGCTTGGCAATAATGCTCAAAATATTTTGATTAAGAAATCCTTATTTCTTTTGTTCTTTTTTTCTAAAGTAAAAAATTATAGGTGAAAATATTGCGTGTAAGATTATGAGGTAAACAAGTATCCAATCCCTACTACGTAAATAAAATCTATTGTTGCCTTTCCATCCAAACCATATTATCATTGCAATCAATATTGTTAGAATTATTATGTAAAAAATCCAAAAAATTTTAGGTTTTTCAACGAAATAATTTGACCAAGACTTTTGTGATTTTTCAGCGTTCATGAGATTTATGTTATTATTTTTAAGATATTAAAATTTTTTTGTAAAAATTTTTAATGGGCCCGCTGAGATTTGAACTCAGGTTCCTACCACCCCAAGGTAGAAGGATGGCCAAGCTACCCCACAGGCCCAAAGCAGACATGCATAAATGTTTTCATACAAAAACTTATTCTTGTATTTTGGAAAGATTTAATATGTTTTGCAAGATGGAGAATAGTTATGGATTCCGTTCTATTGGAGATCTTCGGATTGATCGCAGGAACAGTAACCTCAATTGGTTTTATACCACAAATAGTTAGAGGTTACAAAACAAAGAAACTTGACGATGTATCATACTTTATGCCTACTATACTAGCGGTTGGTATGACTCTGTGGTTTATCTATGGCGTATTTTCCAATGCTATACCCATAATGGCAGCAAATGCATTTGGTGTAGGATGTTGCCTGACACTAATAATAATGAAAAAGATGTACTCCTCGTAGTATGAAATTATTTTAGTCGCTTTTTCATAAAAGCTTCTAATTTGTCAAACGCTTTCTCGAGCGTTTCTAGCGGAGGTAGTATCACTGCTCTGAAGTGCCCCTTTCCAAAGGTGGTACAAAAACCAGATCCATGGACAGTCAAAACATGTGCTTCACGTAAGAGATCCAGAACAAACGCTTTATCGTCCGCCCACAATCCATTTTCCATCGCCTCAATCTTTGGAAATATGTAGAAAGCACCATCTGGTTTTGCCGTTGATATGCCTTCGATTTCATTTAATCTTTTATATGAGAAATCACGTCTCTCTCTCAATTTTTTATTTGTCTTTTCGATATGATCTTGTGGGCCGTTTAGTGCTTGGATACATGCACGCTGGCAAACGGAACTTGCGCAGAGCCTTGAACGTGCAATGCGCATGAAAGCATCTTGAATTTCATTAAGCTCGCCAGAATGATGGAATAAGACATAGCCTACACGCCAACCCGGCATCAAGTAAACTTTGGAAAATCCATTGAAGGTTATGACTGGTACATCTTTTGCGAGTGTTGCGGTTGCATGTTGTTTGCCATCAAATGTTAAATCGTCGTAGATTTCATCAGAAATAACTGGAACCTGATATTCCCCAGCAATGTCAAGTATTTCTTTTATTACTTGTTTTGGATAGAGTGCACCAGTCGGATTATTCGGATTAATGACAACAATTCCCTTTGTTCGATTGGAAATTTTTTTCCTGATTTGATCAACGTCTGGTTGCCATGCCTCTTCTTCTATACACCTATAAGGAATAGGCAAAGCATCATTTACTCTTGTAATGAGTGTATACTGAGGGTAGGTAGGACCAGGAATAAGCAGCTCGTCATTTGGATCAAGAGATGCGTTCAGCAGAATTTGAAGAGCTTCTGTAACTCCCGTAGTTATACATACATCCTCAGGATCATAATTTACATTATTTCTCTTTTTTTCTCGCTGGATGATGGCCTGCCGTAATTCAGGATATCCTTCAGAAGGAGCATATCCATTATATCCATCGTTTGCCGCTTTATAGAGCGCATCCTTGATATGCTGTGGTGTGTCAAAATCATAGGCATTCGGATCACCAATATTAAGTTTCAAAACCTCAATACCTTTTTTCTCTAATTCTTTTGCCGGTAAAATGACATCTCTTATTGCATAGGAAACACTCTGAGAACGCTTAGATGCTTTTATCATAATTATCAAGAGACCGTCATATAAAATCAGAATAAATAGTTGATGGTATTAAAATACATTATTTTAGAGGATAGTCCTCTCTTACAATGCATTTAAACACGTTTTTATCCTTAAGATATTGCACGTTTTCATGAACTAGAATAGCGGATCCATCTTTTCTCTTGTGTATCGTTTTAAAGGTTATACTGCCTGTTTTTTTCGCGTCATTTATCTTACTGATAATGTCTTCCTTTGATTCAAGAGCATCGAAATCTGCCATATTCAGTGAAAGCATTTCACTTTTAGTGTATCCTAGTTTTTTATGCACATTTTCGTTGCAGTCCAAGATATTGGCGTTTTCATCAAATAAAAAAACTGAGTCAAACTCGTGTTCTGACCATTTGTCTTCTAATTTAGTCTTTATGCTGTCAACTGTATCTCCATTGCCTTTGTTTAATTTCTGCGCATTTAACATTTGAGTTATTTCTTTTTTTAAATCAGTCAATTCTGCATTTAATGTCTTTATTTTTTCTTCTACATCTTTATTTGCCGTAATGTCTACGTCAATTCCTCTATAGCCACACAGATTTCCTGTTTCATCAAAAAACGGAACGCCATTTGTAACTGTGCAGATTTTTTTACCATTTTTACTGGCATGCCAGTTTTCAAGGTTTTTGATGGGCAATTTGTTTTTGATTGATTCGTCAAAAATTTGTTTGGTATTTTTAACTTCCTCAGATGACATGAAATCAAAGATGCTCTTACCTACTACTTCTTCAGGTTGATATCCTAACGTATCTGCAACGTTCTTAGAGCAGAAAGTATAAACGCCTTTAGCATCAGTTTCCCATGCCCAGCCAGTTATGCTATTTAACAGATCGCTATATTTCTCTTTGGCAGATTCGGCTGGTCTTTCAAATATTTCTCCTTTTTTAACACCAACTTTATGTATTGCCAGTTTCAAACTAGCCATAACTCTATTCAGTGAATCCGTTAATTTATTTATTTCATAAATTTCACTCTTTTCAAGTTCCACATCAAGCTTGCCTCTAGATATCTCATCGATATTTTTCGTAAGATTCTCGATAGACCGTGATATAAGATACGATACTATAATTGAGGTAACAAATGTAACAACGGCAATGAGACCTATGAGCATTATAGATTTAGATTGAAAACCTTGAATACCCCCAATGATACCAATCGGAATCATGGAAACAGCTAGACACACTATTATTAGCAGCGCCCTTAATCTCGTTTTATCAACTCTCCTTCAAGACTTTCACAAGGTGTATCTTTTTCTTGGTATATAACGTCTTTTTCCCCTCCAAAGATGCAACTTATTTTATTTTTAAAATCTTCTCCTTGTTCTTTTGTGAGTATGTGTTGGCCGGTAAGTGAATCAATGTATTCAAAAATGTCATCTTTCCACAGTGCATTTTTATTCTTTAATTCGTCAAATTCTTCTAATCCTAATGGACCGAGCATAGTTTCAAATTCTTCCTTAATCTTTCTTTCGATAGCTTCTTTTGGGGAAAATAATACTTTTATTGGTTCCGTTTCTTTAACTGGTTTAAGCGGAACGGTAAAATAAAAGGTACAGCCTTTTCCTGGTTTACTTTCAACCCATATCTTTCCCTTCTGAGATTCTATAATACCTCTACAAATAGTTAAACCAAGTCCAGTTCCTCCGTATTTTCTACAGGATGTTTTCTCAACTTGATAAAACGGTTCAAAAACTCTTATCTGATTTTCTGGTGTAAGCCCGCACCCGTAATCTTTAACACTAAACAATATGTGCTCTTTTCTTGCTAAAGCATTTACTTCGACTTTACTATTTTCATCAGAGAATTTTATGGCGTTGTGAATTAAATTTCTTAGTACCTGACTTGCCCGATCTGGGTCTGCTTCTATTATTGGTATTTCCTCAATATTTGCAACTAGTTCTATGTTTTTTTCGTTAGCAAAACCTTTCATAAATTCAACCGTTTCTAGCACAGTTTCTTTTAAATCGGTCTGTCTGAAAACGAATTTTAATCTGGCAGCTTCTATTCTTGAAATTTCTAAAAAATCAGCTATTATCTTGTCGAGTCTATCTGCGTTTCTAATGACTATTGTTAGGCTATCTTTTTGTTCCTTTGTTAATTTTCCAAAATACTCATTTTCCAACATCTGCAGTTGTGCCTTCATAGGTGTCATCGGGCTTCTCAGCTCATGCGATGTAATACTTAAAAACTCTGTTTTTGCACTGTCAATTTGTTTTCTTTCTTCATCCATTCTGCTCAATGCTGCAGTTGTATTATTGAAGGCGTGACCTAACTCTTCTATCTCATCATTTGTCTTTATCTCTGTTCTAACGTTAAAATTTCCCATTTCAACTTCTTTAGTGGCCTTGTGTAACTCTTTAATCGGCTTTGAAATTGATCGCGAAACAATAAACCCTATTATTCCCGCATCGATGGCTATAACACATATTACAAAAATCGCAGCGGTTTTCAACAAATCACTTTGTTCGGCAAAAAGAGATTCTGGTATGGTGGAAGTCGCGATGACATAAAAATAATATATGCCAAGTGTTGGAGCAACTATTGCAACCATAACAAATAGAAATGTAAGTTTTCTATCTATTCTAGAAAACAAGGATTTTTTTATGCTAGATTCTTTGTCGTCCAACTATTATATACACCTCTATTTTGGTCTTTCATCTGCCAAATCAATTATGGCTATTCCTTCAGTCATCCTACTAATAAATAGGTCTGATCCTCCAAACGGCAGATTTTCTTTTTGTTGTAGGGTGGCCGATTGATTAATTTCTAAAAATTGGTCATAGTTGCTGGATTTAAATCCTTTCAAAGCAAAAAAAACCCCTCTGCAGTTTCTCTCTTCGAGTATATTGACAAGCGTTTGAATAAAATATTCAACGGAACTTTTTCTCTGGTATGTAAAAAGGTCAGTAATCGAATCAAAAACAAGATAATCGAAATCTTGCTTCAACAATGCTGCTAGATTTTTTGAAAGATCTGTTACCGTAATCTGTGAATCCATAAAACGACAATCATCCATGTCTGCAGGATTTTTTACATTTCTTGTTATACCATCTATAAAGATAATATTGTTCATATCGACATTATTAAATTTTAAAAGCTCTTTTAGTGCACTATATGTTTTATTGAGAGTAACATAACAAATTTTTTTTCCAGCGAGTTGTCTAGCCATATCTACTATAACATCATCGTATTCTATGTTAGGAACAAGCAATATTGCAGCTTGGCTAGTATCTAGTTCTTTTTTGATTTCTAATTTATTCATTTAAAATCACTCCTATCCTTCTAATCAATTCATCCACATCAAAAGGTTTCTGAATAAAATCAACAATATTTTTTTGTTTGAGAAGGTCACATTTTTCTGCTTCAGAGGTCCTTACTACACTAAGAAAAGCTATCTTACTATTTTTTATTTGTTCGACAACAGTTTTAACTGGCGTGCCAGGCATCATAATATCAAGTAATATTAGATCTGGGTTTGATTCGTGTAATCTATTTAGACAGTCATCTCCATCGACCGCTGTAATAACTCTATATCCCTTTTTTTCAAGTATCATTTTTACAGTATCTCGCACATCTGGCTCGTCATCCACAACCAATATTGTTTTCATTTTTTCGTCACCTTTTTAGTTCTATGACTGGCATCAATTCTTTGTTAACAGCTATGTTATGAGAATTGCTTTTTGCCGGTATGAATAACTCTTCTTCTAGATAGCCCATATTTTATATCCCATCTCTCCAAATATGAATCAAGCTATATCTTTGTAATATCATAATATATTTTTTATGTATAAAGTTTTGGTCTTTTATGCGGTAGTTAATATGAAAAATATTTTTGATTAGATAATCTCTAAGAAATTGTCATTTTTACATTTTGTTGTTTTGCTTGTTTGACTTTTTAACAGATAAGCTTTAAATAGATTCTATGACAAATGTTAACAAGGTTCATAATAGCATTTAAGAGGTGGGCAGGATAACAAAAAAAATCATAAAGAACATAATCAAACTCTGTATTTTCGTCTCTCTTGTTAATCTCCCATTTATAACAGTAACACAATTGATTGGCATGGATGCATTTTTAAATTCGTTTGAAAATCCTGAGCAATACATGTATCTGCAGGGTTATGGACATTCAATGGAACCAAATATCGGAGATGGTGATTACCTTGTCCTCCAAAAATCATCCTATCCTAGTTTTTCTGTAAATGAAGGAGATGTTATATTATATTTCAAAGAGAACGGAGGAACGGCCTGTCAAAGAGTCTATAGTATAAACTCCATTGGTGCTGTAAAAAGATATCAAACTGTCGGTGACAATAACGACTTCGTCGACAAGCCAATCTATGAAAATCAAATTCTTGGCAAGGTTGTTGGTGTTGTTGTTAACAATCTATGGAATACAATTTCAATAAAAATATGGGATCTGTCCATACATAACTTAAACATTAACAGTATTGCGCAATAATTAACTAAAAACTACTTTTCTGTTTTTCCAGCATATGAATCTGGTGCGAAGTATGCCAGTAATGTCTTTTCCCCTTCAACTACAATTTAAAAACAGCCATCGGCTTATGAAATTTCGTGAGTAGGATTGTTCATTTTTTTCCCCTCTTGTTCTATTTCTTTTTTGTATCTTTTTATTGCATTGGAAACGTAAAAGTCTAATTTTTTTGTATACCAATGTCTTTTTCTAATAATTTTTTCAACAGCATTATACTGAGGGGAACCTTTGTCCAAACTTTCTTTTGGTAATTCATTTAAACATCCCTTGATTTCTTGGTATGCTTTTTCTTCTATCTTACTCAATTTCTTTTTCATTTTTTGTCCTCCAAATGCAATTTCAAAAACTACTAATGAACATATTAGGTAAATTCCCCACCTTTTGTCAATACTTTTTCCACATACACTTCGGACATTGCCAGTATTTTATGTGTGATCCTTCACCATAAGGTTTCACAAAAATCATTTCTCGTTTGCAGATTTTACAATTTTCCATTTTTCATTCCTCAAACTACAATTTCATATTATCTTTTTTTTCTTATTCATTTTATAGATAAGATACCTCTCATGCATTTCTTGTACTACTTTTTCTGTGTGCTTTTCAAAAGCCATTGAATTTTTCATTTTTCCCCCAGCAACTGTAATTCAATAAGAACTATCACTTTATAAACTCTCAGATAACAGATGTTAATCTATAGAAATAAAAAAACACATGATTATTTTTCTTTTTTTTCCCTTTTAGCTCTATATCTCCAACTATAACCTGGGTATCTCATTGCTTTGTAATCTTCTAAAAATTTATCAAATACCATTAAGTTACTGAAACGGATTGCTCTTACTACATACCCTGTCTTTTCATCAAATAACTCGATTGATTCTTTATGTTTTGTTTCAACTCTGCCCATTTTTCTTACCTCAAACTACAATTTCGTAATCTTTTTTTTATTTCTCATTTTATAAATAAGATACCTTTCACGCATTTCTTGTATTACTTTTTCTTGGTGATTTTCAAAATCCTTTACTTTTTTCATTTTTTCTCCCTCAACTGCAATTCAAAAACAACTGATTATTTTTTCATTATCGTTATATCAGATAATTTTTTCCAATTGTGGCTATGACATTCTGGACAAACAAACATTGTAGTATCTAATCCATCGAAATATTCTTCTGGAATCATAAAATCATTATCACATTTTTTACAGTGGTTTATAGTTATCAATTTTTCACTCCCTATATAATACGTGATAATCCTTGTATAAATACCTTCCTATCGAAGAATTAACCATTTTGGAGATTTTTGCACTAATTTCATTTCTACATATCACTTTTTAAAAGAGCGGTAAGTTTTTGAAACACTATTTGTTCTATGCACGTGTCAAAATATGAAGATAGATCCTTGGAGTTCGGCTAATTATCAAGACTACGCAAGACTTCGTGATGAATTCGGAATTGAGGAATTCACAGAGGATAATTGGAAAGATTTGCCTCACCCACATAAACTTCTGAGGAGGGGAATTGTTTTTGGTCACAGAAATTTTGAGCGGGTTCACGATGCAATACACAAAAAGAAGCCTTGGGCTATTCTGACTGGGCTAATGCCCTCAGGAAAAATGCATCTTGGCCATAAGATGGTTATCGATGAAGTAATCTATTATCAGAGTATTGGTGCAGATATTTTTATTGCAGTAGCCGACATCGAAGCGTTTGCAACCCGTGGTTTAACTCTTGAAGAAACAAAAGAGCTTGCAGTAAATGAATACATTAAAAATTACATTGCACTAGGCCTAAAACCCGAGAATTGTCACATCTATTTTCAATCAAAGAATCAAGATGTAAAAGACATGGCATATACCTTGGCTAAAAAGATCAACTGGTCAACTATGGTTGCCACCTATGGATTTGATGGGTCAACCAATATGGCTCATATATTTTCACCAATGGTGCAAACTGGTGATATCCTTCACGTTCAACTTGAAAAATTTGGTGGAGTTAGACCAACATTGGTACCTGTTGGTGTAGATCAAGATCCACACATACGATTAAGCAGAGATATTGCTCAGGCTCACCGATTATACAATGTCACTGTCACAAAGGACAACAAAATAGGGGTCTTCGTAAAGATTGATACGGATGTCGAGAAATTATTGGACAATGCGGAGGAAATTTTGCATAAACTCAATTTTAAAGAATTGAAACGAATCAATGATTACAAAGCAATTTACATACAAAAAGCAAAAGAAGACGACATTCCAAAGATTGATGAAATTTTGGCCAAATCAGAGACCAAGTTTGGAGGATATGGATTTATTCAACCATCCTCCACTTATCATAGATTTATTACGGGACTTACTGGAGATAAAATGTCGTCCTCCAAACCCGAAAGTGCCATATTTTTAACCGATCCACCAAAAACAGCTGCAACGAAAATCATGAACGCAAAGACTGGAGGGGCAGTAAGCCTAGAGGCCCAGAAAAAAGAAGGTGGAAAACCAGACGAATGTATGATATATGAACTCTTTTTATATCATCTAATCGAGGACGATAAAGAACTGCAAGAGATTTACACCTCTTGTAAAAATGGACAACGCATGTGCGGTAACTGTAAGAAATATGCAGTGCAACTCATGGAAAAATTGCTAGAGGGCCTGCAAGAAAAAAGGAAAACAGCAGACGGCAAAATAAAACAATATCTTTCCTAAATTTTTAACCGTAGGAGTTATACAAACCCTCTTCTGCCATCATTTCTTCAAGTTTTTCGTCAAGCCTTTTTTGCTTTGCTGAAAGAGTTTCACGCAAATTTGTAAACGATTTCTCTGATGAAGAGGCCTGTCCCCTAACTGGTATCTTAAGCCCTAGATCTTCTCCTTCCATTGCTGCATCTAATATTTTCTGAGGAGGTATGCCTTTTTCTATGTTCTTTAGAATTCTTCTAATATCTCCTTGAACTATTCCAAAATCGCTGGCATATCTAGTTATCTCGTCTTCAACATCTCCCTCAATATGTCTTGCTACCTTTCCACCGATTCCCTTTACCTCTAATGGGTTTTTTTGATACTCTTTCAACAGATAAATTCCTATGTTTGGATTGAAAATGTAATAGTCGTGGGATAGTCGATCCTTATCTTTTCCAAAAACTGCCTTCCACTCGCTAGGATATCTCTTTGCATCCCTTACAATATCGTTTAGTGTCTCGTTTCTGGATTTTATTTTCACATCAATCAACTATAGTATAGGTCGTTATGCATATTATATATAAAGATGTAGCTGATTTTATGTTTGTAATTGTGAGGACCGTTCAAGGTGATTAAAAATGTTTGTGAAAGATGTTATGACTAAAAAAGTAGTGGCTATAAATCAAAATGCAACTGTACTGGATGCCTGTAATAAATATCGAGATTTTAAAGTCGGCTGCCTGGTTGTAACTGATGATGAAGGGGATTGTGTGGGTATTGCGACCGAACGCGACATTATTGAAAGAACGATATGTCGTCATAAAAATCCTGAACAAACAAAGGTTGGTGAGATTATGTCTTCAAAAATCATAACTGTGCAAGCTTTGGATACGCTAGAAAAAGCAAGTAAAATTATGAAAGAAAACAATATCAAAAAACTGCCAGTGGTCTTGAATGAAGAATTAGTTGGTATTATCACAGTTACTGATATTTCAAAAAAACTACCCGATTTAGCAAAAAAATTGCTTGATTCTACGTCAGCAGAATTGTCCTGGGAAGGTTAAATACTTTATATTATGTTGACCCATATGGGTATTTCACTTGGGATATTTTTTTTATTTTTGGTGTTCTTTACTTTGTCGTTCTTATTCATTTTATGTCCCCTTTGTCATTGAAGCAAGCACTCTTGCTCTGTTTCCCACAACGAGTATCTTTGCTACGAATTCCATCTCTTTTGCTTCTTCCTGCGTTGAGACCTGGCCGACTATCATCATTTTTTATCACTCCTCAATCCTTATTTTGTCTGTTTGCTTATTAAGGTGTTATTATACAACCGGCACCAAGTATCTTTACAGTTCTTATCCAAAAGAGTATTTTCGATGTTTTAAGCGAAAAAAGAATGTCCAAAAACAATCTGTGAAACTATATCCTATTCACCGAAAATGTTATTCAGCATCCACTGAGCGTCAAAAGGAATTTGGTCCTCGTATTTCTGCCCTACACCTATAAAAAGCAGAGGTTTGCCAATCGTATACGCAACAGATAGGGCACTGCCGCCTTTAGCATCGGTGTCTACTTTTGTCAAAATAACGCCATCAATGCCAACGATTTCATTGAATCGCTTTGCTTGCTCTACAGCATCATTACCGGACAGTGCATCTCCTACAAACAAAATCATACTTGGCTTTGCGACACGCTTTATCTTTGCCATCTCATCCATTAGATTGACGTTTGTTTGCATTCTTCCTGCCGTATCTAACAAAACTACATCTTTGTGTTTTGCTTTTGCGTGTTCAATTGCATCATAGGCAACAGCAGCCGGATCAGCACCAGGTCCATGCTTTATAAGCTTCACATCGAGATTGTTTGCGTGAATCTCCAACTGTTCTATGGCTCCAGCACGAAATGTGTCACCTGCAGCCATAACGCATGTCTTACCTTGTTTTTTCAGCATATAAGCAATCTTTGCTATGGATAGGGTCTTTCCGCTACCGTTTACACCTACAAACATTATCACAACAGGTTTTTTGCTTTTCTCAATAAATTCATCAAAATTTATCTCATTTGATTTCAAAACATGAGCTATAGCATTGCGCAGTACACTTTCAACCAACTCTTCAACCCTTGATCTTTCGAATGAAACATGCTTGAGTTCTTCTTTAATATCTTTTTTTATAGATTCGATAACAGAATATGCCACATCCGATTCTAGAAGACCTACTTCAAGATCCCACAACAAATCGTCTAGTTTTTCCTCGCTAATGCCGCGGGATGGTCTTGCTTCATCTGTTTTTACAATTTCCTCTATACTTTTTCTAGTCCTCAAAATATGCTGTAGTTCTGTCTCTATGCTTTCTTCAATCTGTTTGTCAATCTCGTCTTTTCTTCTTTGTTTTTCTTGCTCTGCTCTTTCTTCAGGTTTTTTAATTGGTTTTTCTAATGATTTTGGTGTTTCTACTGGTTTTTCAGCTATTTTTTTCTCTTGTTTCTCTTCAACTTTTTTCGTCTCTTTTTCTAATTCTGTTTGCAACTCGGCTTCAAGTCGATCCTCAAATTTCTTTAATTTATTTTTTAAAAATTTAAACATCTTCTATACCTAAAAGTTTATTACTTCTTTTCTTCTAGAAGTCTCTGTGCTTTTTCAGATATTTGTGTTGCTTCTGCCTGTAATTGCTGTGCCATGGAAGATAATTTTTCTTGAGTTTGTTGCAGACTTTCTATCCTTTTATCTATTTTTTTAATAGCATCCTCGGATGTTTTTTCAGTTACTACGCCACCACCTATGTCAAAAAGTACTTTGGATGTACTTTTCGCAGTCGCACTAACAAAAGTACTTCCACCGATTGGGAGCAAAACTTCAGTGCCATCATCTGTTTTACTCAGTTGCTCCAATGTCACTTTGGCCTTATTGTAGTCAGCAATGGCGGCTTGCAGATACGAATACTGCATATCCAACGAATTCAATTGCTCTTTATAGTTCTCAATCAGTATCATATATCTTGATAGTTCTTCATCTTTCGTCATTTTATTTCCCCTGATCGGATAATCTCATCATCTAATCAAAAAAGTATTATTAATATGTATTTCTTTTACACAATACAGTTTGAGATGAGAAACAAAGTTTTAAATTACTAAAATATTTGATATTTTAAGGGTGCGGGAGAGAAGACATGGAAATAAAATCCCGATGTAAAACTGGGATGGAGGAATTAGATTCAGAGCTTTATGGGGGGATTCCAGTTGGTAGCACTGTTCTTATAACAGGAGCCAGCGGGGTAGGTAAGACTACAGTATCCATGCAATTTTTAACTAATGGTATTAAATTAGATGAAAACGGAGTTTTTTTTACCACTTCGGAAACCATATCTAAATTAACTTCGCATCTCAAAGGATATAGCTTCTTTGATGAAAATTTGATAAAATTAAATAAACTTAGTATTATTGATTTATGGAATATTAGTGATCGTCTTGGCTTGAATTCTGACAGATACACTGCCGAAGATGTTAATATTTTATTTGAAGTGATTAGAGATATCACAAGAGAGCTGGGTGCAAAACGTTTGGTAGTAGATTCAATAACCTCATTGTGTTACAGATTGGAAACCAATGAAATGATTAGAGATTTTATTTTTAGGCTGGGAACATCTCTGGCGGCTATGAATTGTACGACTATTCTAACATCTGAAATACCTCCCAATGTCTTACAATATTCTCAATATGGGATAGAAGAGTTTATCGCGGATGGAATAATATTTTTGGAAGATGTTGAACGAATGGGAGATCTCATAAGAACACTTCAAGTAATCAAGATGAGAGGGACAGCTCATGATAGAACAAAGTTTGTCCTAAACTTATCCTCGAAAAATGGGGTTGAATTAGCTCCGATGCTAAAATCCAACATTGAATTCAAACGCTCAGAAGGATATAGAAATCTGTTATTTGAAGAAGTTGATCAGTCGGATCTATAAACTATTTATTATATCTTCTGCCAACTTTTTATATGTCATAGCAATTTCTTGGGCTTTGGACTTATCTTTTGACTCCGAATACACTCTAAATATTGGCTCGGTTCCTGATGGTCGTAGCAATGCCCATCCACCTTCGACATACAGTTTGACGCCATCAGTTTCATCTACTTTTTTGACAGCTTTATCTTTCTTTGTTAGTTCCGCTAGCTTTTTCATAACGATTTCTTTTTTATCATTGGGGCAAGGCATTTTTATTTTATACACTTCATATTTTGGTAACTCTTCGGTTAATTGAGATAGCGTCTTGTTTTCCTTTGCCATGATCTCGAGCATCTTTGCAATTGACATTGCCGAATCGCGGCAATACTGCAGTTCAGGGAAGATTAGTCCGCCGTTTTCCTCTCCGCCGAAAACAGCGTTTTTTTCCATCATTACACGTGCAACAATTGGTGAGCCAACCTGCGTGTAAATTACCCTTCCTCCGTTTCCAACAATGGCATCTTCAAAACAACTCGAGGTTGTAACTGGCGTAACGGATATCCCTCCTTTCTTTTGTTTTGTTATATATTTTCCGGCGAGGGCTAGCGTTTTATCGCCCTGTATATAGTTTCCATGTTCATCTATGAATATGGCACGATCTGCATCGCCATCCTGAGATGCACCAAGATCAGCTTTCACTTGGCTGACTGTCTTCATTAGAACACCAAGATTTTCTTTTATAGGTTCTGAATTATGACCTGGAAACGTACCATCTAGCTCGCAGTATAATTCGGTTATTTTGCATCCCAGTTTCTTAAGAAGAATTGGTGCAACTATGCTCCCTGCACCGTTCCCACAATCAAGGACAATATGAAACTGTTTTTTCTTGATAGAACTAACATCCACGTTTGCCAGAATGCCTTTTATGTAAAGGTCAATGGCACCATCCCAACTAGATAGTTTTCCGACATTTTTCCAATCTGCCAGCGAATAGTTTTTATCAAAATATATTCTCTCTATTTCATCTTCAACATCTTTTGAAAACTCTGTGCCGTCGCTGGCAACACCCTTGATACCATTAAACTCTGGAGGATTATGGGAAGCGGTAATAATAACACCGGAATCAAAATCCTTCTCCCTAACCGTGTACTGCAATGTTGGTGTTGGAACCAATCCTGTATCTACAACATCACAACCTGTAGAAAGAAATCCCGATGTAATTGCACTTTTTAGCATATAATTTGATAGTCTTGCATCCGTTCCGATGGCAACCTTGGGTCTTTGAATAGTCTTTTTCAATAATGTTCCCCATGCCATTCCAATGCCGAGTGCAAGCTCACAATTCATATCTTTATTTGTAACGCCCCGTATCCCGTTTGTACCGAACAATTTGGTCATAACAAATCAAATCCTACCTCAATGAAGCATTGTAAACTGAACGCACAATAAATAGATTTTTATAACGGCTTAGCCACATCTATTTTCTTATCATATTACCAATTTGTTTATCCGGGTATCCTTTTGGTATTGGTTGCGTCCATACTAGCTTTTCATATATTGAACTTTTTTCTGCAATTTTTTCATTGCCACCTATAACTGAATTTTTCAGATTAGAAAAACTACCGATTCTGCAATTTTCACCAATTACACAGCCACGTAAAACAACATTATTTTCAATTTTCGCGTTGTCATAAACAATAGTTGACTCAAGTCCCGAATTATTTCCAATATAAACGTTATTGCCTATACACGAGCCTTTTAATGTTCCATTTATCTTACAGTCTGCTCCCTTGTAATTTTTAATTTTATTCTTTCTCATAAGAAACTTATGTACATCAATATAACTACTAATCCTACCTACGTCCATCCAATATCCCTTGAATTTAAAACCAAAAAATCGTCCAGTATCTCTAATGATTTGAGGAAATATCTCTTTTTCCATTGAAACCAAACGGCCAGTCTCGATATATTCCAAAATATCTGGTTCCAATAGATATGCTCCGGCATTAATAAAATTAGACGGAGCATCCTCTGGTTTTGGCTTTTCTACAAAACGAACAATATTGCCATTGTCTTTTACATCTGCAACACCAAACTCAGAAACATTTTCCACAGGCCATAGCGAAATAGTGGAAACCGCATTATTCTCTTTATGAAATTTGATCATATCATCAAGATTTAGCGAGCATATTATATCGCTGTTCAATACAAAAAAACGTCCCGTAATATGTTTATCAGCAAATTTTGTTGCTCCTCCAGTTCCCAGAGGTGTTGGTTCATCATTAACAATAATATCTTTTCCAAAATCTGTTTCCTTGAAATACTTTTCAATCTGGTTTTTCTGGTAATTTACGGCAAGAATAACTTTGTCTACTTCCTTTGGTAAAGATTCCATAATGTATGATATCATTGGTTTGTTTAGTATTGGTAACAAAGATTTTGCCCTGGTGTAAGTAAGCGGTCTTAGTCGAGTACCAAATCCCCCTGCAAGAATGATTGCCTCCATATTACATTACCTTGGATATCTTTTATTTTGTGGAGCTTAAGATGTACTAATAAATCTTTCTAATTCAAACGAAATTACCGTTAAAAATTTGTAAACATTTAAATCATAGAATTTTATACTAGCCTTGGGACGGGATGCAAATAACGGAAAGCCGGTTAGAAGATATATTAAGTATTTGTTTCGTTTCTATAGTTATTATACTTATGCTAGTTATACATATAACTGGCACAATATAATGTAGTTATATAATCTGATAATCTCAATCTTTTAGTTCTATATTAAACTCGTTTTTGTGTTGGGAAAGTCTATAAATAACACAGTGATATAACCTCTGAGAGCATGAGAGATGAAATAATGGACTCTGAAGAAGAATATTGCGAAGAAGTTACTAGGATTTTCATAAGTGGAAGAAAACCTAATTCTTCGGATGAGCAATTGGCTTTGCACATTATGCACAGATTCAATATAGATCGAGATACAATGGAAACAATGCCTGCCTTCGAAGAGCATGTAAAACCATTATTTTCAATTGAAAAAGAAGAATAGTACCTTCATATCTAATAATGCATATTTCAATTTTTTTACGAAATACATATAAGAACAAATTAGATTTTGGGTCTGGTGGGATATGATTAATCTAGATGGACTATACTCGGATAGAGCAGGAAAAATGAGAAAATCTGAGATACGAGAATTACTTAAAGTTACCCAGGACCCCGAAATTATCTCTTTTGCTGGCGGATTACCAAATCCAAAATCGTTTCCCGTAGAAAATTTGCAAGTAATTATAAACAATGTTTTAAAAACGAATGCCTCTACGGCGCTTCAATATGGTGCAACTCATGGAGTTGATGAGTTACGTAAACTGATCATGGAGCGTGCATGCAAAGAGGGAATGAAAGTTACACTCGATAATGTAATAATTACGAGCGGATCGCAGCAGGCCTTAGATGCAGTTGGTAAACTTTTTCTCAATCCTGGAGATACTGCACTGGTGGAGTCGCCCTCCTATTTGGGAGGTATCAATGCTTTTAGAAGTTATGAGGCTAATTTGACAGGCATTCCTACAGACAAAGATGGCATTAAGTTAGATATCTTAGAAGAGACGATTAAAAAATTGTTAAGAGCGGACGTTTCTCTAAAGTTTATTTATACAGTTCCAACTTTCCAGAACCCTGCTGGCTTTGTAATGCCCGAGTCGCACAGAAAAAAACTTATAGATATCGCAGCTGAACACAATATAATAATTGTTGAAGATGATCCTTACGGCAAACTTCGTTATGACATTCCTCCAGTAAAATCCATTAAAGCTTTTGATGATGAAGATCGCGTTATATATATGTCTACTTTTTCCAAGATACTTGCGCCTGGTTTTAGATTGGCTTGGGTAATCGCATCTGAGGACATTATACGAAAGATAGCTGTATGTAAACAGGCGCTTGATCTTTGTACAAATACTTTTACTCAATTTATCGCTTGTGAGTTTATGAAGAGCGGCTCCATGGATTTGCATATAATGAAGATTTGTGAGATGTACAAGCCCAAACGAGATATTATGATAAATTCCATTGAAAAGTACTTTCCAGAGGACTGTGTTTGCAATAAACCAAAAGGAGGCATGTTTGCCTGGGCTACACTACCAGAAGGTATAGACACCGAGACCTTGTTCTTGGATGCCATAAAAGAAAAGGTAGCCTATGTTCATGGCAAGGCTTTTCACGTAGACGGCGGCGGTGGAAGATCCATGAGACTTAATTTCTCATATTCTACAAATGAGCAGATCGAAGAAGGTATCAAAAGATTGGGCAAAGTCATAAAGAAAAAACTCGAGACTAGAGTGGTTTTATAGGTACTATGCATCTAGGTAAAAAAATCATATTTTATACGGTTGTTATAGTAGTTTGCCTTAGTTCTTTTTCAGGATGCATTGTAAAAGATTTATTATTTGGTACGAGCTTTTCTTTGAAATCATACACAGTTTGTGACGACGATGGTTTCGCTGGTTTATCTTGTGTTTTTTCTACAACTGGCACTGTAACTGTTAAACTTTTTGGACCCGATGGCAGTATGCTTGATTCAGATATGTTCTTATCCGGAAATAATAATGCCGTTTTTCATCTAGCCTCTTACAAAGAAACGGTCACGCCCGGTCAATATAAATTAAATGCATATGATAAAAATGATAAAAAGATATTTGAAAAAACGTGTCCTTTTAATGGTCCTGATGTCTCTATTGTGCATTCTAACCAAAATTGGTGGTTGTCGTGGAAAGGCATTTATTTGCTGGTGGGTCTAGAAATTGAGGTTCGTAATAATGGTGATACTCCAGCGTATCCATATGCCACAGAATTAAATATGGGATCTAAAAATTATTCGAGTCCTATATTGCCAGTTGTAATTCTTCCAAACGAAATTAAAAATGTTGATTGTTCTATCTGTAAAGAAAATACTCCAAAAGATAATACTTTAAACATATCGCTAAAAGATGTGCTTAATAATACATTGGCCACTACTTCTTTTTCCATTGTTCTTGAAAATAATGTTCCTACTAAAGAATTTAAATGGGCGTATGATGATTGCAATCCTTGGCTGAAAATTCCGTACCCAAAGTTTTTATTTGATTATTATACAGGTATCAACAGGATTTTAAAAGAAGACTACGGCCTTTATGTTTTTGATCCATATGATGGCTCCTACATCGATTTTCTTGTTGATCAAATTATGTTTATTTGTGATGAGAAAAGCAATGTGGATAAGATAAATTTTGCAGCATCTTTCGTTCAGAGTCTTGAATACAAAAAAGATAGTCCAACTAACGACTCTTTTGAGTATCCTCGTTACCCAGTTGAAACCCTGTTTAATGGTGATAAAGGCGGAGGAGACTGTGAAGATAAAGCAATAATTACTGCCAGCATTCTATACCGAATGGGTTACGATGTTGCTTTGCTCAGATTAACTAATCACATGGCCGTTGGTGTAAAGCTTAATGAGACTTTATCGGGATATGAACATTATACGGGTGATTATTATTTCTTAGAGACAACAGCAAATGGTGCATCTCTCGGATTTATACCTAGTGAATATAAATCACATTCAAATTTGTCAGTCTATCCTATTTCATCTAGGCCACTACTGCTTCATAATTGGAGGAATGATAGTCTAACGATTTTTACTAACACTGAGCTTGGTGATTTTGTAAAGGTAACATTAATTGTGGAAAATCTAGGTAGCGCAACAGCTGAAAACGTCTTGGTTAAAGGCGGTTTTTATACGGAATACAATCAAGAACTAAATGCTAAAACCGATGTTATTTCTTCGCTAAAACCTATGATGAAAGAAGAAATAGCCCTCACAGTCGATATCCCAAAAGGTTCAACAACTTGGTTTAAAACCAAGATATATCTCGATAACAAAGTTGTAGATGAACAAGAGTCCGCATCTTCGTTTCCATAGTTTTTCATCTACTTTTTTCTTTTCTTTCTGTGGCAAAATTTATAAACTGGCATCAGTAATGATTGTTTGCTGGGCGTAGGTGGACGGTTGACGGCGACTATCGCTGAGGAAAGTCCTCCCTCGCTCTGGACTGGGAAACCGTGCAAGCGGTAAGGGCGGAAGTCCTTGCAGAGACGCAGAAACGACACAGCTCAAGAATAATGCGATGATTCACTTGGTGATGAGGTCTTCCTGAGATTTGATGAAACGGTCAATCTGCTCCTGGAGCAAGCCCAAACAATGGGATCAGTTGTCCAGACTGCTCATGGGTAGGGCGCATAGTAGAATACCGTTTAAAACAGAAGGAGGCTTACGGCCTACACCCAGCACAATTAGCCTATAGGCTATCTTGTCTACTTACGATAGAAAAGAAGAAAAGATTTAGTTGTAATGTTTTATTTGCTTGCTGTTTTGCCCAATAGTGTAGTAGAACCAATT
>Ga0209777_10002373_pt1 | contig 24927 bp, 19 predicted proteins | sample FrelakmetHBP12HB_FD_187147 | JGI IMG/M metagenome (GOLD analysis project Ga0209777, IMG submission 187147) | Freshwater lake sediment microbial communities from the University of Notre Dame, USA, for methane emissions studies -HBP12 HB (SPAdes)... | ecosystem: Environmental > Aquatic >... | reverse complement strand
GGCGTAAGCCATGGGAAAAGCGGCGTGTCCGGAAAAGCCCCCGGAGGGGGCCGAAGATGGCGACGTCGCGATCTTTCGCCCCGTGCCGGGGCTTTGTGAATCTGGCGACTCCCCATGGCTCACGCCATGGGCTGCTCTCTTGCGCTCTTACGAGCTTTGATTTGGACATTACAGAATCCCCACTTTCTTGTCGCACACCCGATGCCCACGAATACCCACGCCGCGGTGGGGCCGGGGGCAGTTCTGTCGCAAAGACCCGGGGTGATTCTGCCGATATGCGCCTGAGAGGGTGCGTGGGTGGAAGACTCGGCGTTGATGGTCCGGCGGTTCCGGCGGCTGATGCGGGAACTCGAAAACGGCACGGCCGAAAGAAACAGCTTCCGGGAATGGGAAGTGGAGTTGCTCGTCGACCTGCAGACGCAGGACCTGGGCTCGAACCGAAGACGGCTGCTGCAGCGTTACGAGAGAGCGGTGGAACGGGGCCTGGAGCGGGGCGACAGCCGCCCATTGAGACTCTCCGACTACCTGGCGCGGACCCGGTCGCGCCGGTGGAGGGCTTCGGCGGCGTAGTCCCCGTCGCGAGACTCCCCGCGTGCCGCCGGCGCGGGAAGCGCTATCCTGTGTTTTCGGAGCCGGCCGCCGCCGTTGACAGCCCGGCTCCCGGGAGACCTCAAACAATGGGTAGCCAAACCGTCCCGCCGGCCGGCAAGCACACCGGCCGCACTGTCTTCTGCGTCAAGTTCCAGCGCGAACTGCCCGGACTCGACGAGGTGCCGTTCGAGGGCCACCCGCTCGGCCAGCGCATTCACGACAACGTGTCCAAGGAGGCTTGGGCACTTTGGGTCGAGCAGATGAAGATCCTCGTGAACGAATACCGGCTGAACCTGGCGGATCCGAAAGCACAGGAGTTCCTGCTGAAGCAGATGGAGCAGTACTTCTTCGGCGAAGGCGCGGCGTTTCCGCCAGACTACGTCCCTCCGCGCCGGCATTAGTTCAGCGGCACACCGTATCCGCTCCCGAACGCGAGTCTTCAGCCCGCGTAGCGCCAACCGCGTTCTTGCCCACGGTGTTCGCGGTGAACGATGCGCATAGGGCGTTTGACAGGCGGGAGGCGGGCTGCATGAAAACCGAGCTGTTGCCGAGGCGGATGGCTGCGTAGGCGCTGCAGGCGAAAGACGGCGAGGCCGCAGCTCCGCCCTTACGCATTAAGCCCGCGCGAAGTAGAGGCTGGCGGCGCGCTCCAGATCCTCGTGACTTGCCCGCACCGGCCGGCCCTCGTATTGGCTGATGGACACCAGAATCGCGCAGATGTCGGCCGGGTGGCAGGCTCGCAACTCCACGCAGCCGTGTTCGTAGCAGATCTTCCGCAAGAACTCGGAGCTGTCCGTTTCGACGGGGATCCCGCGAGCCGTTGTCACCCGGCGGAAAATCTCGTCGAAGAGGATCGAGTCCACGGCCTCGACGAGTATCTTGTTCTGTAGACGCCGCAGGAAAGCCTCGTCGGCCAGGTCGCGCGGGTCCAGGTTGGTGGCGAACACCACCAGGAGCTCGAATGGGATTTGGAACTTCACTCCGTAACGGAGTGTGAGATAGTCCACGCGGCGGTCGAGCGGGACGATCCAGCGGTTCAACAACTCGCGCGGCGCAATGAGCTGGCGGCCGAAATCGTCAATCACCAGCACGCCATTGTTCGCCTTGAGCTGCAGCGGGGCAGCGTATACTCCGGTAGCCTCGTCCAGGCGCAACTCGAGCATGCTGGGGACGAGTTCACCGCCCGTGATTACGCACGGCCGGCGGCAAACGACCCAACGCGGATCCATGTCGGCCGTGTCGCTCTGAATCGGCTCGTGCACCACGGGATCGAACATCTGGATGACCTGACCGTCCACCTCAATGGAGTGCGGGATGATGACTGCATCCTGGTAGACTCTCAGCAGGCGCTCGCCAAGACTCGTCTTGCCGCTGCCGGTGGGTCCGTAAAGGAAGATCGAGTTCTGCGAGATGATGGCGGGGCCGAGCTGATCCAGCAGTTTGTCCGGCAGGACCAGATCGGAGAGGGCCTGCCGCAGGATCTTGCGGTCCACCTTCACCTTGGCCGCCTGCGCCTTGGTCAGGCGAATGTACTGCTTCAGCGAGACGGGCGCGGCGCCGGCATAGTGGCTGATCTGGAACCGGTCCATCGCCAGCCGGCGGCCCGCCTGGGTCAGGGTGAAGTTGTAGTCGTTGCCAACCATTCCCTTCACTTCGACCAACTGCTGCTGGCGCAGATCGCGGAACACGGTTTCGAGCACCAGCGGCGAGAGCTTAAGAGCCTGGCCCAAGCCTTGAAGCGTGCTCAAACCGGAGATGTAGGTTCGCCGAACCACCAGATCCTGAACCAGGGCCGGCGGTATGCCCGTAGCCTCAACGGTCTCGGGCGGGGGAGGACAGTACACAGGCGTCGCGAACGAGATCATAGTGTAACCAATCATAGTGCAAAATCCATGAAGACGCCTACACTAATCGCGCAAGAAAGGTCTCCGGACTGCACGTACCGGCGGTGGGCTTCGTCAGGACTGTTGGGTGCGTTTCAATCATCGAGCATTGGTGTTTCTCCTCGCGGCGTGCCTCCTGCGCGCCGGCGAGCCCACTGCGGCGGAGCTCAACGAGCGGGCTCGAAAAGCCGAGCGCGCCGGCGATGTCGTAACCGCTTATGTCCTTTATGCTCAAGCGGCTGCCGTTGACTCGAAGAACCCGAAATACTGGGGACGCAGCCAAGCCCTCGAGAGGCGGGCCGCGCTCAAGGCTCACCCGCTTCCTGCCGCGGACGCAGACGCCGCACCGGCGCCCAACGCTGAAGAGACGGAGGAAGCGGACCAGAAGCTGCCCGAAGGGTTTTCGAAATCGATAGACGCGTCGGATCTGTCCGACGTGGAGCGGATGCGCCCTCCTCCGGAGCTGAAACCGCTGCCCGGCAAGAAGAGCTTTGACCTCCGCGGTCCGGCCCGGTCGGTTATCGAACAGGTAGCTCGCGCTTTCGGGCTTGACACGATATTCGACGGAGACTACGGAACAGGCCCCACCGTCCGGCTCCGGGTCGAGGACGCCGACTACCGTCAGGCGCTGCACGCCGCCGAGGCGGCGACAGGCTCCTTCGTTTTTCCGCTCGGCGAACGGCTCATGATGGCGGTCAAGGACACGCCCCAGAAGCGCGCCCAGAACGAGCCGGCGGTGGCCGTGACGATTCCCATCCCGCAAACGGTCACGGCGCAGGAAGCGCAGGAACTCGGCCGCGCCGTTCAGCAGGCCATGGACCTGACCAAGCTGGCCGTGGACCAGGACCGGCGGCTGATTCTCATCAAGGACCGCATCTCGAAGGTGCGTCCGGCGCAACTGCTCTTCGAGCAGCTCGCACTTGGCCGCGGCGAGCTGATGGTGGAGCTTGATTTCCTGGAGGTGGACCGCACAAACTCCAGCTCCTATGGCGTGCTGCTCCCAAGCCAGTTCTCTCTCACCTGGCTCGGAGGCGGCGGACTCAGCAGCGTAGTGAGCCTGGCGCGCGTCTTCGCGGGTCATACCGTGATCGGGTTCGGTATCGCGAACGCACAGTTGTTCGCCACCATGAGCGCGAGCAACACCAGGACTCTGCTGCGCGCCCAAACGCGCGCCGCCGACGGCCAGCCCGCCACGTTCCATGTCGGCGACAAGTACCCGGTGCTGACCGGCACCCTCCTGGGCGGTGGCGCTTCGACGTACCCCAGCGTCTCGTCTTTCAATTTCGAAGACCTCGGCCTGGCATTGAAAGTGACACCACATATGCACGGCGAAGGAGAAGTGACTCTGGACGTGGAGGCTGAATTCAAGGTCCTTTCCGGCAGCACGTTGAACGGGATTCCGCTGATCAGCAACCGGAAGCTGCAATCGAGAGTGCGCCTCGCCAACGGAGAGTTGGGCGTAATAGCCGGCTTGATGAGCTCCAACGAGGCGCACACGATTACGGGCGTAGCGGGCCTCTCACAGATTCCGGTTCTCGGGAAGGCTCTCCGTGAACACGACCACACACGCCAGGACACGGACGTGCTTCTGCTGATCAAACCGTCGCTGTTGCGCCCGCCGCCCGGCGAGACGGTGACGCGGTTCGTGTGGCTGGGCTCGGAAACGCGGCTCGACATCCCGCTCTGAGCGAAGACGCTCGCCGCGCGTGGTATATCCTCGTAGCTGATGTCGAAGATGCTGGAAGAGATCCGGCAACAGCCGGCCGCGCTCGAACGGACGCTCCGCTCCGAGCTGAATCGAATCGAGCGATTCCGCAGAGCTCTCGAAGTGCGGCGGCCGCGGCTGATCCTCATCGCCGCCCGCGGCACCTCCGACAACGCCGCCCGCTTCGGGCGGTATCTGTTCGCGATCGCGACTGGGATCCCGGTGGCGCTGGCGGCGCCCTCGGTCCTGACCCTTTACGGCGCGAAGCTGGATTTCCGCGATGTGCTCGCCATCGCGATTTCGCAATCCGGGGAATCCACCGATGTCAACGCAGTGCTCGAGCGGGCGAGAGCGGAGGGCGCCATCACGGCGGGCATAACCAACGAGCCCAAAAGCACGCTTGTCCACCTGGCGGAGTTCCCGTTCGTTGTGCGCGCCGGCAGAGAGCAGAGCGTCGCCGCCACGAAGACGTACACCGGGCAGCTCCTGATGCTCTACTTGTTCGCTTACGCGCTCGGCGGCAGGATTCGCCTGGATGATCTGCGGCGCCTGCCCGAATGGGCGAACCGCGCGCTCCGGCTCGAGTCCGAAGCGGCGGCCGTCTGCGAGCGCTACCGCTTCATGGACCATGCCGTCGTGGTCGGGCGGGGGCTCAATTACTCCAACGCGTTCGAGTTCAGCCTGAAGTTGATGGAGACCACTTACGTGGTTGCCGAGAGATTCTCCACGGCCGACTTCCTGCACGGCCCCATCGCCATGGTTGAGCGGGCGTTCCCGGTATTCCTGTTTGCGCCCCCGGGGGTCACGTGGCCGTCCGTGCGGGAGATGCTCGGCAAACTGCGGCACCTTCGAGCCGACACTCTGCTGATTACGGACCGCTCCAACGCAGAGGCGCGTGCGACCGGAACGCGGGCGCTGACCATTCCCGCCAAACTGAGCGCGCGCGGCATCGAACCGGAGGATTTGTACACGCCCATTCCCTACATCATCCCGGCGCAGTTGTTCGCGGCCCACCTCGCGGAAGAGAAGGGCTTGAACCCCGATCAGCCCCGCACGATCAGCAAGGTGACAAGAACGATGTAGAACAGGGCGGCCCTGTCCTACTTGCCGGAAGCATTCTGCTTCTGGAACACTTCGACGTTGCTCTTATCGATGAGCGTAGCACCCGTGTCCACGAACGCCGGGAAAGGAGCACGCGTATCCTGCGCCCAGTTCACCAGCAGCGACGGCGGCTTCTGGTGATGAATCATGTCGAGCAGCTTCAGACCGAAGTACGCCATCGTGTACGGCTTCTGGGCGATGGTGGCGTTGATGAGGCCCTTCTGGACCCAATCGAGCGTGCGCGGGTCGGTGTCCATGGCCACCACAACCTTGCCCGTGACATTGTTGCGGCTCAGCACCTCGGCGACCTCCGGGCACGACACCGCCTCCAGGCAGACGAACGCGTCAACGGGCGCCTTCTTCTCGGTGAACTGGTTGGTACGGTCGAAGGGAATACTCGCTTCGCCCTTCATGTCGATCGTTTCCAGCACCTTGATCCCAGGATGCGCCTTGAACACCTCCTCGTAGCCGTGGAGGCGCTCCCTCAGATTCGCCTGCTCGGGCAGCGTGAAGATGACCACGTTGCCCTTTCCCTGAAGTTGCTTTACGACGATGTTGCCGCCCATCCGGCCCGCTTCGTAGTTGTCGGTCCCGACGAACGTCAGCCGTTTGCTGCCCGGCGAATCGGAATCCATCGTGACGACGGGGATACCCTGGGCGATTGCAGCGTCAATGTCGGCCCGCAGCAGTTCCGAATCCGCCGCGGACACGAGGATGCCGGAAGGTTTCCTCGTTTTCAGCACCCGCTGAAAGTCCTGGCGCTCGGCTTGGGGATCGTAGTTGTCCGGTCCGAAGGTCTCGGATTGGACCTTTAGCTCCAAGGCAGCCTGAGTCAGCCCGTTTGCAGCGGTCTGCCAGTAGGGAATCTTCTTGTTCACGGTGACCAGGTAGTACGCCTCTGTCAGTTCGTGCGCCGAGCCACCGCAGTTGAGCAGCGGCAAGACCAGCGCGACGAGGAGAAGGATGGGACTAACGGTTTTGATTGTGCGCATGGGCTTTCGCGCGGGCGCGGCACACCCGCCGGAATGCCAGTATAGACCAAGTTGAAGACTCACGCGCAAGCACCGGCGGGCAGGTCGGGCAGGCCGGCGCATCGCGGATCGGTCCCGTGCGCAACGGGCTCTCACGTGACGCCGGTCGCGGACCACGCCTCGTGCGGCCCGGCTGAAAAACGCCCGCAAAACGGCGCGCTGATCGGATATACAATCGATTGAAGCTGCGGCGGCAGAATGGAATTCCGGGCACAATCCTGAATGCTTCGATATGTCTGACGAGCACCGACTCACTGAACTGAAAGGCTCTCGACCGGCCGACGCTCCCGCGAAGCCCTTCGTGAAGCTGGCCGTCGTGGTTCCCACCTTCAAAGAGCGGGACAACATTCTGCCGTTTCTCGATCGTCTCGAAGAAGCGCTGCGGGGAATTGCGTACGAGGTCCTGTTCGTGGATGACGATTCGCCCGACGGGACCGCGTCGCTTGTCCGCGAAGTGGCGCAGCGAACCGCGAACGTCCGTGTGCTGCAGCGGATCGGACGGCGCGGCCTCGCTTCGGCGTGCATCGAGGGCATGCTGGCCACGCCGGCTCCCTATATCGCCGTCATGGACGCCGACATGCAGCACGATGAACGGGCGCTGCCGGAAATGCTTGCGCGGCTGGAGTCCGAAAGGCTCGATGTCGTCGTAGGCAGCCGCCACGTGGAAGGCGGCAGCATGGGGTCGTTCTCGAGTAAGCGCGTCATGCTCAGCAATCTCGGCAAGCGCCTGGGCCTGACCCTGACCGGCTCCGCGCTGAGCGACCCCATGAGCGGCTTCTTCGTCCTCGATCGCTCTTTCCTCGAAGAAGTCGTGCACGGGGCTTCCGGCGTCGGGTTCAAGATCCTGCTCGATCTGGTAGCTTCCGCCCGGCGGCCCGTGCGGTTCGCCGAAGTGCCGTACACGTTTCGGAATCGCGTTCATGGCGAGAGCAAGCTGGATGCCGGGGTGGCGCTCGAATACCTGTTCTTGCTGGCCGATAAGACGGTCGGGCGCCTCATCCCGGTCCGCTTCGTGTTGTTTACTCTGGTCGGCGGCGTGGGGTACGCGCTGTATGTCGCGGTGGTGGGAGGCCTCTACCGGGGCCTCCGATGGGAGTTCCAGACCAGCTTGCTTGTGGCCACCCTGGTGGCCATGACTCTGAACTTCGCGTTGAACAACATCATCACGTACCGCGACATGCGGCTCCGGGGCTGGGCGCTTCTGCGCGGGCTGCTCGTCTTTTATATCGCCTGCGGAATCGGGGCGCTCAGCAACCTGGTTGTGGCGCGCTCGCTGCTCGAGGCCCGTGTGCCGTGGTATCTGGCGTGTACCGTTGGGCTGGTGATCAGCGCCGTCTGGAATTTCGGTGTAACCTCGATTTTCGCCTGGCGTGTCAACCGGGTTCGGCGGGAGGCGGCGGAATCCTCGCAAGCAGCCGCCGCGGACCGGGCCCAGGCGGCCGGTCAGAACTGACGCTGCCGTCCTCCATAAGGGAAGCATTCATGCAAAAGACACAGGGAGAGGAAGTGCAAGCTCCGCTGCCGGTCCATTGGGACGCCGGCGCCTGGTGGGCTCGCGTGGAGCAGTCGATCGAGGCGCGCCCTTACGTGTGGACCTCGGCCCTCGCTGCGGTGGCCTTGCTGCTGCTCTCGATCGAAGCAGCTTTCCGCCCGCTTCAGTTCGAAGAGATCGTCACCTACTGGGTGGCGCGAGCCCCCGATCTCGGCACGCTCTACGCAAATCTCAAGAAGGGCATCGACAATCACGCCCCGCTGGACTACAGCCTGCGCCACCTTTCGATGGCTCTGTTCGGAGATCACCCGCTGAGCTTCCGGCTTCCTTCGCTGGCCGGATTCGCTGCCGGCATTTTTGCGGTGTTCGGCCTCGTGCGGAGGCATGCTCCGGCCAGTTGCGCCTGGTTGGCCGCATTGCTGTTCGCCTCTTCGCAGGCAGCCGCCGTAGGCCAGTACGGGCGCTCTTACGGCCTGGTGCTGGGGAATTGCGCGCTGGGATTGTGGCTGTGGAGGCGGGCTGCGGACGGCAAGCTCCGGGGCTTGACCATTCCTCTGCTGGGCGGGTCGATGGCCGCCTCCCTCATGCTGCACTACTACGGGCCGCTGCATATGTTCTCTATCGTGGCCGCCGAACTGGCTCGGACCATCCAGCGCAAGCGCATTGACTGGCGGATGTGGCTGGCCTTCCCCGCCACCCTGCTGCCCCTGCCCCTGGTGTGGCCGCTCATTCATAACGCGCGCATGTACAGCAAGGGCTTCTGGACTCCCGTGACACCGGAAGTGTGCCTGGAGATTTACCGTTTGCTCTTCGAGTACCTGGCCGCGCCACTGGTGTTCTCGCTCGCCCTCTACGTCGTGCTGCGGGTTGCCGGCGGCAAAGATGCCGCGTCGCCCGCGCCTGAAGCGCGCCAGGTCGCCCCCGAACTCGCCGCCGCCTTGTACCTGACGGCGCTGCCCCTGGTGATTTTCCTGCTGGCCAAGGTCTACACGGGCGCACTGTTCTTCCGCTATGCGGTTTCCCTGATCGTGGGCGTCAGTTTCCTGTTCGGCATGGCCCTCACATCCTCGAGGCTCCTGCGGATGGCCACCGCGATCGTGCTGAGTGTCTTCACCTTCGGAATTCTGGTGTCGAAGGCCGCCTTGTTCGTCCGCCATCCGGCCTACAGCGCGCCGGCCAGCCTGGCGAAACTGGCTGCGATGACCGACTTGCCCATCGTCCTGGATTCCCCGCAGTCGTTCCTGGAAACCTGGCACTACCTGCCGGACCCGCTGCGGAAGCGGGTCTACTACCTGGTGGATGCCGATGCGGCATACCGGATCCAGAGGCAGAACGTCGATCAGCGATTTCTCCTGATCATGGGCGGAATCGTGGGCTTCCAGGCCGTCGAGCGCGAAGTATTCTTGCGCGAGCATCCCCGTTTTGCTCTGGTATACGAAGGTGGGTGGCTGCTGGATTCCATCGCGGGGCGCGTCAACCGCATAGACATCGCTTATTACCGGCGAATTCCGCTCATGACCATTGAGCTGTCGGCGCCCGGCAAATAGCGCACGCGAGCTTCGCACAGGCCGCGGCTGGCTGCAGCAGACGGGAGTGCTCGATGTTCGCCGCCCCCGAACCGCGGTCAGCCTTGGCGCCGGATGTGGTTGGCCCGTGTCGCCGCTGATACAATCGAATTCACCGGAGCGGCAGAGCATCGCGCTCCCTCGACGCGTATGCACCCACAAGGCACGCCCGCAAACGATGGCTTCCCGGTCGTAATCATTGGCGCGGGACCGGCCGGACTCACCGCGGCCCATGAGCTTTCCCGGCGCAACTTCACGAGCGTGGTGCTCGAGAAGTCTTCCATGGCCGGCGGCCTCGCCCGCACGGAGGAGTACAAAGGCTACCTGTTCGACATCGGGGGGCACCGGTTCTACACGAAGGTGGCCGCTGTGGAACGGATGTGGCGGGAGGTCCTCGGCAGCGACCTGATCACCCGGCCGCGGCTCTCTCGTATTTATTACAATGGCCGCTTCTTCCGCTACCCTCTCGAGCCGCTGAACGCGCTGGCCGGACTCGGGCTGACGGAATCAATTCTGTGCGGGCTGAGCTACGCGGCAGCGAAGATTCACCCGCACAAGCCCGAAGAAGACCTGGAAACATGGGTCTGCAACCGGTTCGGGAGGCGCCTCTACCGCACGTTCTTCAAGACTTACACCGAGAAGGTCTGGGGCATTCCCTGCCGGGAGATCCGCGCGGAGTGGGCGGCGCAGCGCATTCGCGGCCTTTCTCTGGCGTCGGCGGTCATGAACGCACTCCGGCCGCGGCGGGCTGCGGTCAGCGGCGATCTCCGAACTCTCATCCACGAGTTCGAGTACCCGAGACGGGGCCCCGGGATGATGTGGCAACGGACCTGCGGCCTCATCGAGGAGCGCGGCGCCAGGGTCATGTTCGATGCCGATGTCGAGAGCATCGCCTGGGAGCCGGGCCGCGTCACCGGCGTCCGTGCGTCCGGCCGGACGTGGCACGCGGCGCAGTTCATCAGCAGCATGCCGATCAGGGAACTGATCGAGCGGTTGGACCCGCCCGCGCCGGACTATCTGCGCGACGCCGCCGGCGATTTCCACTATCGCGACTTCCTGACCGTCGCGCTCATCGTGCGCGGCAAGGACCTCTTCCCGGACAACTGGATCTACGTGCACGACCCCGGCGTTCGGGTGGGCCGCATCCAGAACTACAACAACTGGAGCCCGGACATGGTCCCGGATCCCGGGACGACTTGCCTGGGCCTCGAATACTTCTGCTTCGAAGGCGACGGGCTGTGGCAGACCGAGGATGCGGCCCTGCTCGAGCTCGGAAAGAAAGAGCTGGCCGCCCTCGGATTGCTCGACCCGGCGCAGGTCATCGACGGCACCGTGCTCCGGGTGCAGAAAGCGTATCCGGTCTACGATTCCAGCTACGCCCGCGGAGTCGCCGCAATGCGCAGGTTCCTCGATACGGTCCCCAACCTGCAGCTCATCGGGCGCAACGGCATGCACCGCTACAACAATCAGGATCATTCGATGCTGACCGGCATGCTGGCTGCCCAGAACGTGATGGGCGCCCGGCATGATCTCTGGCGCGTTAACGTCGATGCGGACTACCTCGAGGAAGGTGAGCGTGTTTTGGAGGCAGAGCTGGCTGCGCTCGAGGCGACTCAGCCCGCCGTACCCCAGGCGATGGGCGGCACAGCGCGGGCTGCGCAGGCGCCGCCGAAGTGAATCTTTGAGTCCAGACTAAAACAGCCCCGGAAACATCCAGGGCCGCTGGTAAACTCTGATTACTCCGCAGCGCGGTTCGGGCCGCCCTGCCCGCCCATGCTCAGCGCACGGGCGCGAAGTTCATATCCACCGTGGTCTCGGTTTCGACTGCCTCACCGTTCAGGGTTGCCGGGCTGTACTGCCACCGCATCACCGCTTCAACCGCAGCCGGACGGAGCAACGGCGGGCCGCTGACCGCCGTCGCTTTCTTCACCTTCCCATCGCTGCCGACGGTGGCCTGGATCCGCACGATGCCGGAAACGCGCGTCTGTCTTGCGAGGGCAGGGTAAGTGGGCGGCAACTTGCGAAGCACTCGTGCTTCCTGAGCCTGCCCGCCCTGCCGGATCTGGGGTGCAGGCTGGGCGGCAGGAGGCTGCGCGGGAGCGGGTTTCGCGGCCTGCGTCACGGGAGGAGGCGAGGGAGCTTGCTGTTGCGTCTGAACCGGCGGTGGTGCGGGAGCCGCCGGCGTGGTCGTGGAACCCCCAACCGGAGCGCGGCTGCTTAGGGGTGTGGCGGTCGTATCGAGCGTCGGCGGAGCGGGCAGATCCTCGGGCGCCCTCAGGCGGGCAGCGAGCGAGTCGGGCTTGGGCACCGCAGCGGTAACGGCCGGACCTGCCGTAACCTTGGGAGGATCGGATTGCGCTGGAGACGGAGCAGGCTGCGCCGGCGTGGTGGGCGCCGCCGGAGCCGGTTTCACGTCCTGAACACCAGGCGCCGGCTTCGCCTGTGCGGGCACCGGCTGCTGCTGGTTCGATACGCTCGGCGAGGGTCGTCCGGCCAGCACGCGCACGGACTCAGCCTTGCTCTTCCCGTTCTTCAAATCGGTGACTTCCAGCCGGAAGCTCACATCATTCGTGATGGGAGAATACACGATCTGGCCGGTGCGCAGTTGCGCGACATCGAGATCGACGTCCTCCTTGTGGTCGCCGTCGGTGATGGACAGAACTGCGCGGGTAGCCGTCGCGATGATGGGAGCGGTTCGATTCCAACTCAGCAGGATCTGCCCGGAGTTGCGCTCCACCTTCAAGGCGAGCGATGTGTCCGCTTCCCTCACCTCGTTTTCAGCCGCTTTCGGCCGGAACACCAGGTAGGCGCCGCCGGCTGCGATCAGCAAAACAACGAGGATAATCACCCACTTCAACCTCGCAAACAGGCTGGGCTGCTCCGGTTCGGTAAAAACCGGTTCCATGATTCTGATCGCGGCAGGGGCCGCTTCGATCTTTGCCGCCGCAGACGCCGGCTCTTCCTTCTTCGCCGCCTCTTCCTTCTTTGCGGCGGGCTGAACCGCAGGCTTCTCTTCCTTGGGTGCCGGCTCCTTCACCGCCGCGGGCTCTTCCTTTTTAGCCGGCTCTTCCTTCTTCACCGGAGCCGGAGGCGGCGCCAAGACAACTGCCTCTTCCTTCTTCGCGACGGGTTGAACCGCCGGCTTCTCTTCTTTTGCCACCGGCTCCTTGACCGGCGCGGGCTCTTCGCGCTTGGTGACAATCGGCGTTACCGCCGGCTTGTCCTCCCGTTTCAGGGTGATGGCCGGCTTGGCTGGAATCGGGGTAACGGCGGGTTTCTCTTCCTTCTTCGCCGCGGGCGCCTCTTCACGCTTCGGCACGAGCACCGGCCCCGCTGGCCGATCCTGCTTGGGAGGCACAGGCGTAATCACCGGGCGGTCCTCCCGCTTCAGGCTCAGCGGAGACACAGGCCGCTCCTCGCGCTTCGGCGGTTCTTCCCGCTTGGCGGCCGCCGGCGGCGACGGTCGCTCCTCCTTCTTCGGTGTGACAACTTCCTCGCGGCGCACCGGCAGCGCTCTGTCTTCGCGTTTCACCGAAACGGGGGGCGCCTCGTCGCGCTTCGGCGGGACCACCGGTTTCGTTTCCTCGCGCTTGGCTGCCGGCGGCTCTTCATGCCTGGGTAGCGGCGCCACCGGCGGAGCCTTGGGCTCTTCTCGCCGCAGCGACAGCGGCGGCGGCGGAACGGCCGAGGGCTTTTCGTCGCGCTTCGGCGCAGCCGGCTCCGGAGCGGCGGCCTGCGGCCGCTCCTCGCGCTTTACCGCGGGCGCCGCCGGAGCCGCGGCCCGGACCTCGGGCCCCGTGCCGATGAACTGCGCAAACGACTTCAGCAGTTCGGCGCGCTTGAAGGGGAACTCCAGATAACTGCCCTCGGCCCGGATGCTGCCGTTTTCCCAGAAGAAGAAGCCGCCCAGACTGGGCTTCATCGCAAACGGGCGCACGAGCAGGAAAATGTGGTTCGGATCGGAGAAGAACTCTTTCGCGATATCGATGTCTTCTTCGTCCAGTACCAGCTCGCGGCGCGTGTTGCTGCGGAAAAAACCGGCTACGGTCAGGCCGTTGCCGAGGTTCTGCACCCGCTCGACCGCCTGCTTCAGCCTCGTCTTATCCTCGTCGGAGAGCATGTAGAGCGGCCCGCGGGAGTAGTCGCACTCAACCGGTTCGAACTGCTCGATCGAAATCGTTTTTGCGGCGCCGGGGACAACGCGGCCCACCATGACACCGCCGATCTCCGACCCTCGCTTCGTGATCGCCTTGAAGCTTTCCAGCACCTCGCGCTCGAGGCGGTCCACGAGGTCCAGGTTGAAGTGAATGGAGATCGCCTTCTCGGCCACCTCCCAGCGATAGAATGCGGAGGCTTGCAACGACTCGGCCGCCGTGGTCGTATTGGTCATCAGACTTCCTCCCCAACTGAAGAGACAATTCGGGGTATAGTCGGTTCCTGATTTTACACCGAATCACGTCGGGTTTCCACAATGTTTGTAACATTTTCGGGAGAAATCCCGATTCGCGCTACAAGCACCGAGACAACGAATTTCAAGAGGATATAGCACAGAAGTAATTATACCTGCGCAGTAGGTAATTAATAACTTAGGTTAGTTGGATAATGTTCTCGTTTCGGACTGCATATGGAGCACTTCGGAACCGATGGGACGACGCCGGGGGAGCATAGGTACTGGGAAACCAGTTTCGGCGGGATGAAGCAACGCGGGCCGGGAATTCGCGGAGAGGCGGCTGGATTTCCAATAGTACCAGTACGGAATTGGTACTTTACCGCAGTTGCGACTCCTCAATCACGCAGATGCCCCGTCGGTATTCGAGAAATCTACTCGCTTCCGTACCGGATTTCCATCCGGCGTACGAGCACACTTGCCAGTGCCACCACCGCCGCCGTGAGCAGCAGAACCCCGGATATGGCGACGTAGGCAGGACTCGGATTCGCGCTGATTGCGAAAAGGTGCGCCGCTCCGTCAAAGGGCACGCGTACGGGACACAGCGACTCAAGGTAGAAAATGACGCTGATTTTCTTCAGTAGCGGCGGGAAGAAGATGATCAACGATTCCCACACCAGCACGCCGATGACGGGAATGATCGGGTTGCGGAAAAGCATGCCGAGCAGCAGGAACACAGCGCCGTAGCCGGCGCACGCCAGTACCGTCACGCCCAGGTACGCAGGCAACTGGCCCATCGCCGTGCTTGTGAGAGCGCGGTTGGGCGTCAGCGCGAGGTGCTGCACCTGGACCATGTAGGAGAGCGCGGCGGCGGCCGCGAAAACAAGGGCGGCCATGATCAGACCGGAAAGGTACTTCCCAATTACCAGCACTTCGCGCCTCACCGGCGCCAGGAAGTAATAGTGCAGGCTCTTCTGCAGCACCTCGCCCCGGAAAAGATTGAGGAAGATGACGACGCAACCGAAGAACACCGCCAGCCTCAGGAAGAAGACCTGGAACACTCCGGCATACATGGCGAGGTCGTCGGAGCCATCGCAGTGGGTCATGCCTCGGGCGGACGCAATCGAGTGCGCCGCGAAAATCAGGAACTGCATGAAGGCGAGGATGTAGACGGCAATTCCGCGCCGGAGCGAGAAGTTCTTCTTCAGCTCGAGACGCGCCACCGCGGCCACCTGCGCCGCTCGCATGCGCCAGGCGGTAGTTCCGTCTTCATTCATTGCGCACCTCCGCTGCCGATGAGGTACTCATAAACGGAGTGCGCGTCGTCATCGGCGGGGGCGACGGACTCCAGATCGATGGCGCCCTCGAGCACGAGCTCGCCGAGAAGCTTGTAGAAGACCTCGGGGGCCCGCGTGGCAACCACCAGGCCGCGCCGGTCGTGGTGCATGCGCACGTCGCATACGTGATCTTCGGCAAACAGTTTGCCGGCGAGCGCGCCGGGCCGGTTGCAGCGCACCAGAATTTGAAGCGGGTGCTCCTGGTGCATTTCTCCGCGCACCGCCTGAATCTGTCCCTCCGCCACGACGTACCCGTTGCTGAGCATCACCACCTGGTCGGAGATGCGGTCCACCTCGTGCAGGATGTGGCTCGAAATCACCAGGTACGAACCCTCGGCTGCCAGTGAGCGGAACAGTGCGATCGCCTCGGACCGTGCCATGGGATCGAGCCCGTTCAGCGGCTCGTCGAGCACCAGCACCGCAGGCTGATGGGCGATTGCCTGGGCCAGCTTGATCCGCTGCCGCATGCCTTTGCTGTAGGAAGCGACCCGGCGATGGGCTGCTTCGCTCATGCTGACCCGCTCGAGAGCCCGCGCCGTCAGCTCGTCCGCGCGCCCCGCCCCCATACCGTGCAGGCGAAGCGAGTAGTAAATGAACTCGTATCCCGTCAGGCCACGCGGGAACGAATCGAACTGCGTGCAGTAGCCGAGGACGGAGAACAGCCGCTCGGGATCGGAAGGCGGGATTCCCAACACACGGATGGAGCCGCGCGACGGCTGCACGAGCCCGGTCATCAGGTTCATCAGCGTGGTCTTGCCGGAGCCGTTCGGTCCCACCAGCGTCGTGATGCCCGGCGGTATGGAGACTCGCACCTGGTTCACGCCCAGCACGTCGCCGTAAAACTTCGAGACATCTTCGAACACGATTCTGTCTTCAGCGCTCATGCCCGCTCCACCTGATATGCCCGCAACTTGCGGCGCAACAACCAGTAACAGGCCGCATAGGCGGCGCTAAGCGAAAACCATGCGTTGGCAACCGGCATGGGCGCCGATTCGTGCAGCAGCCACGCCCAGATGGCGCCGATGATCGAGGCCAGGTTCACCATATGGCCGAGATCCGTATTCATCGAATGGTTGATGGCCTGACCGAATCCGGCCGCGACGAAAAAGAGGCCGAACAGCAGAGCGCCGGCCGCGATCCTCCACTTCACCCACGCGGAGATCGCGAGCGCCAGCAGGCATAGAGCCACAATCCACAGCCACGAGCCCACGAACACAGCGAATGCGAACCGCAGGTGGCCGGTGAACCAGGCAAAGCCCTCCAGGTATGCGGCGAATGCGAACAGAATCAGGCCCGGAACCCAGGTGATGGCCGAAAGCACGAAGCCGAGCACGGCCATCTTCCCTACCACGTATTCGGCCCTCGAGAACGGCCGGCAGAAATAGAGCGGCAGAGCGTTGTTGGCCAGATCGACTGCCACGAGCCCCGGGCCCATGAAGCCGGTAAGCAGGAACGCCAGGGTGCCCTGCCAGCTCAGGAACTTCAGGAAAAATGCCCCGTCCACCGGGAACAGCTTCCGGACGTCGAAGACCGCCATCGCCGCCGCGTTGTGAGGCAGGTACACAAGCACCGCGGCCACCACGGGGTAGATGAAGCACACCACGAGGAAGCTCACCAGGAATCGCGACTCAAACATGCCCCGGTAGGCGTGACGGGCGATGATGAGGAACCGCGACCACTCGGGCGTCAGCCGCCCCGTGTAAGGCTCGTAGCCCCGCTTATACACGGCCATTCTGCACCTCCGCGTGGGCCGGCGCGCTCCACTGCCCGTGGCCGTTCTCCATCGCCTTGAGAAAGATGTCTTCCAGGCTGTCCCGCTTGTAGTTCAGACGCCGGATGTTCACGCCGCGCTCGGAGGCGATCCGGTAGACATCGCGGATTTCGACCGCACCCGTGAGCACCATCTTGAGGCGGCGCTCGCCAGTCAGCGCGCACTCGCACCCCAGGCCGCGCAAGCCCTCCGCGAAGCCCTCGCTCTCGCCGTCGGTCTCGAGCTCGATGAACTTGCGGTTGAGCAGCCGCTCCTCCTCGAGGTTCGCGTAGTGTACGATGCGCCCCTGCTTCAGGATGACCACCTCTTCGCAGGTCTCCTCGACGTCACGCAGCAGATGCGAGCAGAGGATCAGGTTCAGGTCGCCCTTTTCGCGGATGTCGCGGATGAGCCGGATCATGCGCTGCCGGGCTGACGGATCGAGGCCGTTGGTCGGCTCGTCCAGAAAAAGCAGCTTCGGACCGTGCACGATGGCCTGGGCGAGCTTGGCGAGCTGCTTCATCCCGGCCGAGTATTCTTCCAGCTTGCGGTAGCGCGACTCCCCCAGGCCGACGTAGAACAGGGCCTCGTGCGCCCGCTCGAGCGCCGCATCCCGCGGCAGCCCCGAAAGCTCGGCCATGTACGTCACAAACGATACGGCGCTCATCCGCGCGATGAACGAATCGTTCTCCGGCATGTAGCCGGTAAGCCCGCGGACGCGGCGCGTCGCTGTCTGCACATCGTGGCCGAACACCCGGGCGGTGCCCCGCGCCGGCTTGAAGAAGCCCAGCAGCGTGTTGATCAGCGTGGACTTGCCCGCGCCGTTCGGCCCCAAAAGCCCGATGGCTCGCCCCGAGAGCGAGCCATTCAGGTTATCGAGGATGGTCCGGTTGCCGAACCGCACCACCAGGCCATCGAGTTGAATTACGGGTCTGCTTTCCATTACCCCTTCAGAAGTGCTGGCGCACCGATCCGCCCGGATGGGCATGGTTGCCGGAAGACTTCACGCCGGCGAGACCGAGCAATTCCTGCAGCTTCAGCCCGAAGAACGATCCCGCGCTCGCCAGTTCAATCCGATCCTGCCTTCCGTAAGCGAGAATCAGCGACGGCCCGGCCGCGGCCGCGATCTGGCTAAGAGTCTGGCGCTGCTGTTCCGGCAGCGGGAGACTCTGCGCCGAAGCGAGCGCCGCGCCGAGGCTGTGGTAGACCACTGCCGAGAAGTTCGGTTCGCCGTCGTGGGGAAGCAGCGAGGTGAACTTGGCCGACCGCGCCAGGCTGTAGCCCGTGGTCCTGTATTCCAGCGCCCGAAGCACCAGGTCGCGCGTCGGAGCGGCAATCAGGAAGCCGCCCTCGTAAACGTACTGCGCCTCGAACGGCATCCCGGTCACCCGAACCGTATAGAAGGTGCGAGAGCCGTCCTGCTGCTTTTCGATCTGCAACTGCCGGGATTCCGAGTGCTGCGCCGCCAGGCGGTTGCCGAATTCGGCCAGCTTCTCGATGCTCTGCTGGAGCCTGGCCGGATCGTTCACTTCCAGAACCAGCTTCCATGACGGCACCGGCAGCATGGGGCCGTCGATGGCAAAGGCGAACTCCCCGCCGAGCGGCTGGGCCAGGTCCTGCCGGATGTCCACACCGGTGGTGGACTGAAACTCCGCGAGGTTCTGCGCCACGTCGGAACCGTTGCTGCTCAACGCCAGAAGCTCGTCGAGCAAGGCCGCCGGGCTCTTCACAACCGCGGCGGTCGCGAGGGTGGCATCAGCCGAGATGAAGTCCAACGACTTCATGGGAGCGGGCGCAGCGAGCCAGGACGCCACGCCGCGCCGCGCCTGGGAGAACGTCAGGACGGCGCGATTCTCGGTCTGCCCGCTCACGTCCTTGCGCTCGAAGATGAGATACTGCGCATCGCCGAACCCGGTGCTGTCGAGCTTCGCGGCGGCCGCCTTGGTGCGGCCCAGGAGCGTCTCGAGGTCGCCGGCGAACAGCCACGCCACGCCCTTCGCATACGACTGTGCGATGCGCGCGTAGAACGGAGTCTGCTTGAACCCTCCCGAGCCCGCGGCGGCGCGGGTCAGCAGGGCGGCGTCCGGCGTAGCGAACACCAGATTGCCCGTGATGTATACATAGAGCGCCTCGCCGGCCGCGGGCGCCTGGCGCGGGTCGTCCACCACCCGGATCGGAAGCTGATCTCCGGCCTGCGTGGTCAGGAACTCGCGGAATCCGGTGCGGGAAAGCTCGGCCATCACCAGCGGGGCTTCGGCCTTGCCGGTGGTTCCCGGCGCGACCGCGACCGCGATTTCCGGACCCAGGTACGCGCTGAATGCCTGCACCCGCGTGAGCACCTCGTTCAGCTTCGCTTCGCCGCCGTTCTGCATCTTCTCCGCCCACCACTGCTGGAGCGGCGCGCTCTGCGCGAGTTCCTCGTGGAAGATGCGGTCGGCCTCGGCCAGCGTCGGCCCGAGGTTCGGGACAGCGGCATAGAACGCGGTCCCCGCGGGAGCAAGGTCGAGCAGCCGCGTCGAAGTGCGCAGGCCGGGACCCGGCATGTCCTCGAGCCGCTTGCCGAGTTTCGCGAACTCGGCCAACAGCGTCGAGTACTGTTCGGCGTTCTGGCTCCAGGCGATCTCCTCGCGGACCGGCACCGGCGTCAGGCTGGCCCGGGTGGACACCTGATCGCCGGGGTGCAGCACGCTCGTCCGGGATCCCTGCGTCACGTGAACTTCGCCTTCAACCACAGCGACCCGCGAGCCCTTGATCCCGTGGTTGACCGAAAAGATCGTCCCCTTCACGGAAACCAGGCAGTCTTCCGTCGCCACAAACAGGTGACGCGACCGCTGCTTGGCCGCCTGGACGATGACGTTCCCTGCAGCCAGCCGGATGGTAACACCTTCGCGCCGCTCGGAGACGGCCAACTCCGTCCGCTCGCGCATCTCGATGACCGACCCATCCCGCAGGCGGACGAACGCGTGGCCTCCCTGGCCGGTGCGGACGGCTTGCATCTCGTCAATGGAAGCGCCGGAACCCAGCGGACTGTTGCCTTCCGCCGCGATGCGGTACAACGGCCCGTCAACGGCGCCGACCGTGGCGCGGGGTCCCGGTGCAACAGCGTAGCGATTGAACAGCATGCTGCCGGTGATGATCGCGGCCCCGGCCAGCGCGGCGGCAACCGCCCACTGCCAAACCCGGGGCACGCCGCGCCGCACCTTCAGCACCACAGGCTGGGGCACGCCGGCGAGGGCCTTGCGGCACGCCGGGCACTCGTGGGTGTGGTCGGTCACGAGCAGCGCGCGGGCCGGGGACAGAGTCCCGTTTCGGTAGGCCGGGATCAGTGCTTGGAAGTCCGCACAACTGCGAATGGCGATGACTTCCTCAGCGGGTGTGGCGGCAGCCTCGGAGAGACGCGCCCAGACGCGCGCGCCGGCTTCGTTCGCCGCGGCGGGCGCGAGGGGTTCATTGCGGATTTCGAAAATTGCCCGGTCCAGCATCGATTCCGGACTCCTATCGTCAGTACTCATGGCCAGTCTCCAGGAAAAATCGCATCTCGGATTGAAGAATGCTGCGCGTGCGGTGCAGGGTGACCGCCACATTCGTGATGGTGGTGCCCAGCATTTCCGCGATCTCGGGGTTTCCGAACCCCTCGAAATAGCGCAGCGCAAACATTTCCGCCGCCTTTGGACTCAATCGGGCGACGGCTTTGCGAAGAGCGGAGCGGATCTCGCCGGAGGAACACCGGCGGTCGGGCCGCAGATGCGCGCCGTCGCCGAGCACGGGCTCGACTACCTCCAGCGCCACCTTCTGCGAGTCCCGGCGGGCACGGACGACGTCCAAAGCAGCGTTCACCGCCGCCCGGTGCAGGTACGTTTCCAGATTGCCGACCGCCTCGGGCGTCCAGCCCTGGCGCAGCAGGCGCAGGAAAACGGTCTGCAGAACGTCCTCGGCGTCGCTGGCATTGCCGGTAATCCGGTACGCTGCGCGGAAGACCCGGGCCTGGTGTGCCCGGAATACGTCTTCGAGTTCCGCCTGAGCGCTCGAAACCGCCGCCGTAGCCATCTTGACGCCGCCCTCCTTCTTCGCCTCACTCATAAAGACTGGCCTGTTCCGGAGTTCTTACAGTTTGGGATACGAAAAGTTGACGCCGGGAGTTCGGGGGCTTTGGGACAGGCCTCCTGGCCTGTCGTTGTGCTACAAATGCGTCTTGACCTATCCTGCGATCATTGGGTGCAGGGACCGGAGGAGTTGGAAAAGATCGTTCGGTATATCGAGGGGAATGCGGTAGCGGCGGGATTGGCGGAGAGAGTGGAAGGTTGGCGGTGGTCAAGTGCGTTCGGCATATCGGAACGACAAGCCAGGAGGCCTGTCCCACTTCGATTTGCTTAAGTGAGCAATGCTGGGTTTAGCCTGGATGTGTCAGGAAGGCGGCGAGAGGTGGGCGTGAAAGCTCGGTTAGCGGCAGTTCTCGTTCTGGCGTTCGCCGCACCGGCCTCGCCGCAGGAGCAGGCGCCGGCAGCGGCAGTGAAGCGGGAGCCTTCCGCCTCCGACCAGGGCACGCCGAGTTACAAGGCCGGAGCGCACGAAGTTCTCCTGGATGTGATCGTGCGCGACAAAGGCGGGCGCGTCGTTCGCGACCTCGAGCCGCAGGAAGTGGAAGTACGCGATGCCGGCAGTCCGGTCAGCGTGAAGTCCTTCCGCTTTGTGGAGGGCGTGGGCGCTGAGCCGGCGCAGCCGCAGCCTGGTACGCATGCGCCCGCAACAACCCCCGCAACAACCCTGGATCCGCTCCGCCAGATCCGCCTGGTCAGCATCGTCTTCGAGCGGCTGAGCGTGGACGGGCGCCGGCTCTTCAAGCAGGCCGCGCTCGACCTGGTGAACAACGCCTCCGATCGGAACCTTTACTTCTCCATCTTCTACATCGACCAGCGCCTGCACGTGATCCAACCCTTCTCCAACGACAGGATGGCATTGCGGCGGGCTATCGACCGCGCCGTTGCGGGCGCCTACACGCAGTACATCTCGCAATCGATGGAGATCGAGAAGCAACTCGACAATGTGAGTCAGGCTGAGGATGCAACAGCCGCGGCAGCCTCGCAAGCTCCGGGCACGATAAGCTCCGGCTCAATCGGCCAGGCTGCGGCGCAGGCCCAACTCGCGCGCATGCAGTTGAACTCGATTCAGTTCTCTCAATCCAACCAGAGTCTGCAGCAGGCTCGCGCTTCCGTGTTCTCACTCATCGGCCTCGTGAAGGAGCAGATCCGCCTGCCCGGGCGCAAGATGCTGCTCTATTTCAGCGAAGACTTCAAGGTGCCTGGCGACATGCAGGAGCACTTCCGCTCGCTGATCAGCGCCGCCAACCGGGCCAACGTGAGCGTCTATGCCGTGGATGCGCGCGGGCTGGTCACCGCCTCGCAGAGTGAGGAGGGCCGGTCGCTCCTCTCCTCGGCGGCGAAGTCCAGCAAGAAGGAGGCGGACCGCTACCGTTCGGGGCGCCAATCGCAGGCGGTGACGCCGGACGAGGTCCGGGTGTTCGACACGCTGATGGACGGCCTGCGCGCGAACGTGCAGGCCGCGCTGTCGGAGCTTGCGGTCAGCACGGGGGGATTCCTGATCGCGGACACCAACGATCTGCGAACCCCCATGCGCCGGGCCCTCGAAGAGGTGCGCAGTTACTATGAGATCGCCTACACGCCGGCCATCGTGAACTACGACGGTCATTTCCGGCCCATCGAGGTGAAACTGAAGCGGCCCGATATGACGGTCCAGACCCGCAGTGGGTACTACGCCCTCCCGCCGCTCGACGACGCGCCGCTGTTCCCCTTCGAGATGCCGCTGCTGAACGCGTTGACGCGCTCGCCCCTGCCGCACGCCTTCGATTACCACGCGGCGGTGCAGCGCTTTGACCCGCGCGGCAAAGAGGTCGAGTACGGCATCGCAGTGGAGGTTCCGGCCAGGAACCTGACATTTGCGGTGGACCAGGAGAAGAAAATCGCCCAACTGCGGCCGTCGGTGCTCATCCTTTTCAAGGACCGGCGAACCGGGGCCATCGTCGCGAAGATCAGCCGCGACCTGCAGCGGGAAGTGCCGCTCGATCGAATGGAAGCCTTCCGCAACGGCAATGTCGTGGTCACATACAAGGCCAAGCTTCCGCCCGGTCAGTACACGCTGGAGACGGCTGTGGCCGATGCCAATGCCGAAGCCGTGAGCGCGAAGCGGGCGGCCGTCGTCGTGCCGCGCACTGCGGGAAAACTGTCCCTGAGCGACCTCGTCGTCGTGCGCAGTCTGGAGACGCAGCCGGAAGACGCGGCCGACGTGGATCCCTACCATTTCGCGGGCGGCAAAGCTGTCCCGACCCTGGTGGACGAGGTGGACCGCAAGAGGCCGCTCACGCTCTACTTCGTGATCTATGCGGAGCAGGAGAGTGCAGGCGCGCCGCAGCTCACTATGGGGATTATCCAGGATGGCAAGCTGCTGGGCAGATCCAGCCCCGAGCTGCCCAAGGCCGATAAAGACGGGCGTATCCCGTTTCTGGCGACGCTTCCGCTGGCGGACCTCGCTCCGGGGCAGTACGAGGTGCGGGCGATCGTCAAGCAGGGTGAGTCGCGTACGGCCGAGCACACGTTCATCACGGTGCAGTAGCTGTTTTTTGGTTGGCCGACGCCTCGTCTGCGAGCGACCACCGTCCCCGTCTTCTGTCTTCCGTCTTCTGCCTACTGGCTCTCCTTCTTCTGCTCGTCAACGATCTTCTTCAGGCGCTCGAACTCCGCCATCTCTTTGAGGGCCTCGTCCGCGCGGCCGATCCGGCGGTATGCGGTGCCGAGCGCGAACCGCGTCTGCGGGCTGTCCGGAGCCAGCCGGCGCGCGGTCTCCAGATCCTTGATGCCTTCGTCAAGCTTGTCCAGTTCAACCAGCACGCGCCCGAGTGTGCTGTGTGAAATGAACGAATTCGGGTCCAGCTTCAGGCACCGGCGGGCGTAGGGCTCCGCCTTCTCGGCCTCGCCGCGCCTGAGGTACTCGATGGCGATCTGCGTGAGACACGGTACGTGGTCGGGTGAGATTCTGAGCTCCTGGATCAACTGTTGCAGACCCTCCTCCAGGTTGTTGATGAGCAGCAGAAAGGTGCCGAACACGTAGTGAACGTTCGGCTCGTTGGGGTACTTCGCAGCGACGTCCCGAAATTCCTTTTCGGCCGCTGCTGTGTGCTGGGCGCCCACCTGAAACGCCGCATGACCGACGGCGGAAACGAGCTCGCGCTTGCCCTCCGGCACCTCGGACGGCAGTAGAGGCATACGGAGTGCGGCGACGCCGGAGGCATAGACGATTTCAAACTTGTCGATCCCGCGGCGCGCGAATTTGTTGAAGACGGCGAGGGCGGGTTCGAACCGGCCCAGCTTCGTCAGCGTCATGCCGAGGTGGTAATTGGCAATCTGGCGGAACTGGTCGCTGCCGCCGAACTTCAACTCGTCTGCGCGAGAGAACGCCGCGACGGCCATCTCGTATTCACCGGTCTGAAACAGACAAAGGCCGAAGAGCACCTGACCCGGGCCTGACCTCGGATCGAGGGCAACATAGCGGCGGAAGGCGTCGCGGGCCTCCGGGTAATTGTCGCGGTCATAGAGGATCGTGGCCAGATACCACCAGCCCTCGGTCCATTCCGGGCGCATGCCGAGAGCTTTCCGGTAGAGTGTGACCGCTTCGTCCAGGCGTTCCGCGTTGCGCGCAGCCTCGGCACGCTTCGCCAGTTGCTCGAATGAAGGCGCATGGCCGGCCGAAGCGGCGCCAGTGGGTGCCGGAGCGCCCGGCGGGCGCGGTGCTACCTGCGCCTGAAGCGCGACCGCAAACAGCAAAGCGGCGATCAGAATGCGGGCTATCAAAGCGGAGATCAAGATGCGGGCCATCAATTACGTCAAACCTCTGAGTATAACCGCTGCACCGTCCACTGCTCCCCTTCCGACCGCATCCGTTCCGAGACGGTAGAGTAGGAGAGAGGGCGACGCAAAGCGCGACCCACTCTCCCCTCGTCGAACCGGAGGTGCAGATTTCCCGCGTCCGGCTCTCCTGAAAACTCTCGCCTCAGGCATGCACAAGCTCCGAGAG
>Ga0209777_10002372_pt1 | contig 24930 bp, 23 predicted proteins | sample FrelakmetHBP12HB_FD_187147 | JGI IMG/M metagenome (GOLD analysis project Ga0209777, IMG submission 187147) | Freshwater lake sediment microbial communities from the University of Notre Dame, USA, for methane emissions studies -HBP12 HB (SPAdes)... | ecosystem: Environmental > Aquatic >... | reverse complement strand
CAGCGTGTTCAGAGCGGCCATCCCGCCGGTCGGCGTGCCGAACGACGGTCATTCCTTCTGCGAGACGAACGCGATAGCCCGAGTCTTGATGTCCCGTTAATTATGCGCGTCTGTATAGCACGTGGCCCTGAGAGGTCGGAGGCTCGATCAGGTCAACGGGAAGATAGCGCTTGTGATCGAGTTTCTCCGGGAGGGGCGAGGCGGTCACACCGACTTTCAGTGCCCGGTAATCTAAGGTTAGGTGCCGATCCAGGAAGAAGTCGAGCCCCACGGTTCCGTCGAACGGTTCAGACGAGGACATTCGCCAATCGGACAGGCCGCCCTCGACGTTTTTGAAGACTTCGCCGAGGACCGACATCGCTTCGAAGCGAATGCGAAACGAATCGCCACGGTGGCTACCGTCGGCATTAAGTTCTTCGTCGCTCCCCTCCAGGCTATGCGGAATCGGAGGCGCGCTGTTCGTAATCATGAAGCCTCTGGCCGTTCCCGAGTCGAGTATCAACGAGACCTTGACACCGGAAACAAGCACGTCCACAAGGGGGCAGCCGGAGGGGGTACGACTCAGCGGATACACCTTGGTGTTCTGATATCCGAGCTCCCGTGACCACTGCGCGAACGAGGTAGTTCCAAGCGTCGTGGAGGCCACTGTTGCTTTGACCGTCTGCCCTGCCCCGGAAAGCGCGCAACTCAGTATGATAGCGACGGCGAACGATAGCGACGAGAAAAAGGCCGACGCCGATCGACAGGCAGACGGTCGCACTTCCAGTTTCTCGATCACGGTGGCTCTCTCCCGATTGTCGCCGATTTAGGCGTGGGCAGCGTGTTGGAGTACGCCGTTAACCTGTTCGCGCGAGACGCCTGGGAACCACTCCAGGAATTCCTCGACGGTGGCCCCGCCCTCCAGATTCGCGAACAGGGCGGACACAGGCACACGGGTCCCGCGAAACACCCAAGCGCCGCTCACTCGCCCGGCGTGCCTCTCCACTACTCCGCAAGTAGTCCAATCGAGCATGCCTTGCTTCCTTGACTGATTATCGCGCGTATGACGGCGGTTCCGAGTGGTAAACGGCGGTACCGGAAAGTGCCGGGGCCCGCGCTGCGGAAGACCTTCACGGGTTCGAGCTGCATGGTCGGCCACTCTTCCATAACCGGGGCGCGGCTCCCGTTGGGGGGCTGGCCCAGCCCGTTGTGGAAGAGTGCGCCGTCAAGCCGCAACACTCATTGGCGCGCCGAAGAAGCCGGTGAACACTTGGCGACCAGGCAGGATGCTCTGCTGAAAGGTGGGTTGAGGGTCCGCTGGGGGGTGACCGCATGCGGTGCGAGTACTCTCGTTTGCATTTGCCTGCAAAGTTACTCTGCCACTACGGTGCGGGGCGTTGCCCAGCAGGCTCGGCGGCGAGCGGGCATTTGGGCACGGACGACCCAACGAATCGTGCGCACCGATCACGCCTCGTTCACGTTAATTGCGACGGGCTGGCGCCAAAGACGAGCGATCTCAGGGATGGTACACGTTCGTGTACTCGATGTAAGTCAAGTAATCCGAACTGTATCCGTGATAGACCACCGCGGCCTGGCCGGCGCCGTTGACGGCAACGCTCTCGGGCACACCGCCGCCCTGGAAGGACGTGCCGACGGTGGCCGGTGCATTCCAAGGGATACCGGGCCCGCTTCGCGTAGCGGCGCGCCAGATGGTGTTGCCGCCGGTGACAGGCGCTATGCTCCAGAACACGATGGCAGTGCCTGTTTCGCTCATCGCGTAGTCGAAATACCCCGGAAATTGGTCCGAGCCGGAGATCGTCGTGACCTTCCCCCAGCTATTGATGGTGAGATTGCCGTCCAGGGCCACCAGGCTCGTGAGCGCGGTGTTCCAGGACACCAGGGTCGCGTGCCCGGCAAGATCGCTCGCATACACACGATTGTCCCGTCCGGTCCCGGTATAGAGGCCGATGACGGAAGTCGGGGCGACGACCGCCGGCGCGGTCCAGACGCTGCCGTGCCTGACCAGAGAGACCAGATTGGCGCCGGAACGGGCGATCACGCCCAAATTGCCAGCCCCGTCGGCGGCGAGCTGCCCGAAATGCTGGGTGCTGTCAGGCCCCAACAGCGGTCCCGAATCGACCCAGCTCTGCGCGCCGGCGGCGCGGGTCGACACATGCAGGACCCAGTTGGACGTCGTGCAGACACGCGAGCCACAGACCGCGTTATAGCTTTCCCACGCCACGGCCATCGATCCGTCCGGGGCCATCACGCTGCCGTCGAAGTTGAGATGAACGCCGGTGGCGATCGTCGTCGCGGAGCTCCAGGTGCCGCCGGCTGGGCGTTGCACGACGGCGATAGTGGATGCGGTGGCGCGCGCCCCGCCTGTGCCCCAGGCGAGACCCGCATCTCCCCTGTCATTACTGACGTAGAACTGGTTGACGCCATTGGTGGGACCGGGCGTCTCCCAGTTGCCGTGGTACGGGCGGTCGACATAGGTACCGCCGAGGGTCGGGCTGGTGTAGATGGCCGTGACATTGCCGGAGGCACTGCCATGGACGATGGGGTTACCCGACGCAACGCCGATCGGTCCCGATATGTTGACCGGCGCGGACCAGGGGTGGCCGAAAGCGGCGCTGCTCGCCCAGATCTCGTTGACAGGGGTGCCGTCGGACAGCGTGTATTGATACCAGACGCTGGTCATGTCACCGGCAGCGTCCAGAGTGACACTTCCCGAGTAAGCATTCGTGCCGAGTACGACGGGTGTAGACCACGTCCCCGCCCAGGCGGGCATGGCCGTGGTGACAGCAAAGAGGCAGAAAAGAGTGGTGCGGACGGCAGGATGGTCAGCCAACATGTTTTCCTCCGGGGCCAATTTGAAGGGTAGTCTGAGTCTATGGTTTCTGAAGTATCCCTACTTTGAGCGAGCGCAAAGATCGCAGGACAATCCCGGTAGATTCCTTACAGATTCCATGGGTTCCGAACCTTCAGAGCCACCGAACTGGCACTCTGCCACACGCTCGGCCCGCCGCCTACTCGCCTTCCACCCCTGCTCCACACCTGCTCGATAACCTCCCGGCCCCCCAGCTCGATGGATATTGCACGGGCGGGACCGTGCACCTCATCATCAACAACCAGATCGGTTTCACGACGCCTCCCGAGGAAGCTCGCTCCACGCCGTACTCCACCGACGTCGCGCCCATGGTGCAGGCGCCCATTCTTCACGTGAACGGCGACGACCCCGAGGCCGGCATCCGCGCCGTGCAGCTCGCGCTCGATTACCGGCAGGAGTTCGGCAAGGATGGCGTGATCGACATGATCTCCTACCGCCGCCACGGCCACAACGAGGGGGACGACCCGAGCTACACGCAGCCCATTCTGTACAAGAAGATCCGGCAGCATCCGTCGGTCGGCGTCATCTACGCCGAGCGTCTCGTGCGCGAAGGCCTAGTTTCGGAGTCAGACGTTGAGGCGATGCGGAATCGCGTGAAGGCGTGGCTCTCGGAAGGCTTCGAGGCCGGGCAGCAGCGCGGGCAGAGCTATGAGGTGCAGGAGTTGACGCCCGCCACGCCCGGAGACGCCCAGGCTCCCAAGCCGAATACCGCGTTGGAACGCGAGACGCTGGCGCGCGTCGTCGACGCCCTCACAACCTTTCCGCCTGATTTCAACCTGCATCCCAAGCTGCGCGGGCCCGTCGAGCGGCGCCGCGAGACGTTTGCGAAGGGCGGGCCCATTGACTGGGCCTTCGCCGAGGCGCTCGCGTTTGGAACGCCGGTGAGAGAAGGCATCCCCGTGCGGCTGAGCGGCCAGGACTCCAGCCGCGGCACCTTCACGCAGCGCCACGCATCCTTCTTCGATTACGAGGACGGGCACGAGTACACGCCGCTCAAGAACATAGCTCCGGGCCAGGCGCGCTTCGACGTTTATGACAGCCTGCTCAGTGAAGAGGCGGTCCTCGGCTTCGAGTTCGGCTACTCGCTCGGCGACCCCACCACGCTCGTGCTCTGGGAGGCGCAGTTCGGCGACTTCGCAAACGGCGCCCAGGTGATGATCGATCAGTTCATCGCGGGATCCGAGGTGAAGTGGGGTCAGCCGAGCGGGCTCACGCTCCTGCTGCCGCACGGCTACGAGGGGCAGGGGCCGGAGCACTCGAGCGCGCGCATTGAACGCTTCCTCCAGCTCTGTGGGGAGAACAACCTGCAGGTGGTCTACCCCTCCACTCCCGCGCAGTACTTCCACCTGCTCCGCCGCCAGATGCACGGCGGTCACGACCGCCGCGGCGTTCGCAAGCCTCTTATCGCCTTCACGCCGAAGAGCCTGCTTCGCCACCTGCGCGCGGTCTCGCGAGTGGACGAGCTGGCAGGCGGTGGCTTCCGCGAAGTGATCGGAGAGACTGCCGGGATGGAGGCGGCGGCCGTAACGCGAGTGCTGCTTTGCTCCGGCAAAATCTACTTCGACCTGGTCGCCGCCCGCGAGCAGCAGAAGCTCGAAGGCACGGCCATCATTCGCATCGAGCAGTTCTATCCGTTCCCGCTCGGAGAAGTGCAGGACGAGCTCGCCCGATACCCCGAGACCACCGGTGTGCTCTGGGTGCAGGAAGAGCCGCGCAACATGGGCGCGTGGAGATTCGTGCAGGAGCAGGTGCAGCCGCTCATCGCGCAGACGCGGCGCGTGCTCGGCTATGCCGGGCGGCCCGACGGCGCGGCCACAGCGACCGGCTCGCACCACAGGCACGAGCAGGAGCAGCGCGAGATTGTCGAAGAAGCTCTTGCGCCCTCCGGCGCGCGGCCGAGCAACATCCGGGTGATCGGCCGCCGGCGCGCGCGATAAGGCCGTTAATTAGCACAAAAAAGCATGCAGAACGGCTCTATTAGGCGCTTTTTGCACGCTATTTGCGCAGTCTGAGCCCGTTTTGGGTGGGAGACGCGCCGTGTTCTGGGGATCGAAAAGGGGCCACTTGCCGCCCTACAATCACCCGGGGTCTGCCCCCGGGCCGGCGGCCGCGGCCCCCTCTCCTCGCGCAGGTCGTTCAATCGAAACCGCTAGTTACCCTCCCGCAGCGCCCGCGCCCGCTCGGCATACTTTTCGGCCTTCTCGGGCAGCCGGAGCAGCGTCAGCATGTCGGCGCAATCTTGGAGAATCTGAATGAACTGAGGGCTTCGCGCCCCCAGTGCTCTCTCCAGGCGGGGCAACGCATCCTCGAGAGTCTGCTCGGCCTCCTGCATCCGGCCCTGCGCGCGGAACACGCGCGCCAGCCGCTCCAGCCCCTTCAGGTAATCGGGGTCGCTGGTGCCGAGGTTCAACTCCAGCACGATCAGCGACCACCGCTGCAGCATTTCGGCTTCGACCAGTTTTCCCTGGCGGTGGTACAGGTCCACCAGGCGCCTGAGCGCATTTGCCACGGAGGGGTGCTTGCCGGCCAACACCTTCCTGATTTCGAAGGCGCGCCAGTAGCACTCAGCGGCCTCCGCCAGCCGCTCGACGGTCGAGTAGTAATCACCGAGGTGGCAGAGGACGGCCGCCGTCGTCCAGCCATTCTTCTTGTGTGCGTCGCAGATGCGTAGCGCGCGGCGAAGACAGAAGAACGCCCGCAAGTGCTTGTCATTCAGCAGGTAGACCTCAGCCAGATTCTGCAAGGTCAGCGCGAGCTCGGGATCCTGCAGCCCCATCGACTCTTCGAAGATGCGACACGCGTGCTCGTAAAGCGACTCGGCCTCGTCGTAGATCTTCTCGGTGCGCCGCACGGCCGCGAGGTTTGCGAGCACGCTGGCGGTGCGCGGCTCCTCGGGGCTGGCCGCGAGCTGGACACCCAAGGCGGACTCGAGGAATACTCGGGAGCTGCTGACCTCACCCTGATAGAAATGGAGCACGCCGAGTTTGTTTAAGCTGTCGGCGAGCCGCAGATCTTTTCTGCCGAAGTCCCGGGCGTGCTCGGCGGCTTGCAGCAGGATCTGGGTTGCGTGCGGTATGTCCCCCAGGCTGTAGGCGGCGTCGGCGGCGTGCGTGAGCAGCAGCCACACGAGGTGACCGACCTCCTGCACTGGCGTGAGCGACGAGTCAGGTGCTGAGCACAACTGCACTGACAATATATAGCCCGCGAGAGGGGTATATTGAAATCCCCTCAATGAGGGAGAGCGTACTAAAACCTATGCACCAACCTGGTTTCAGTATGGTACGGGACCAACCGTACGGTACTTTTGATTGAATCGGTACTGCTTCCTGCTAAAATACGAGTAATGAGTAAGATGCGGGGCAATGGGACGGCGTCCGCCATCGTAAAGCCAGTGACGACGCTGAGCGGTGTGTCCGTGAAACCGATTTACGGGCCGGCGGACATCGCCGGTCTGACCGGCCCGGAGAATCTGGGTGAGCCCGGCCGATTTCCCTACACGCGGGGAATCCACGAAACGATGCACCGCGGCCGGCTGTGGACGATGCGCCAATTTTCCGGATTCGCCACGCCGGAAGAAACCAACCGGCGCTACCACTACCTGCTCGAGCAGGGGCAGACGGGGCTGTCGGTTGCGTTCGATCTGCCGACGCTGATGGGCTACGACGCGGACGACCCGCAGTCGCTGGGTGAGGTCGGCAAGTGCGGCGTTTCGATCTGTTCGCTCGAAGACATGCGCACGCTGTTCCGGGGAATCCCGCTGGCGGATGTGACGGTGTCGATGACGATCAACTCGCCTGCGGCGGTGATGTGGGCGATGTACCTGGCGGTGGCCGAGGAGCAGGGCGCATTCTGGAGCCGCATATCCGGCACACTGCAAAACGACATTCTGAAGGAGTACATCGCGCAGAAGGAGTACATTTTCCCGCCGCGGCCCTCGATGCGGCTGGTTACCGACACGATCGAGTTCGGCGTGCGCGAGGTACCGCGCTTCAACCCGGTCTCGATCAGCGGCTACCACATTCGCGAGGCTGGCTCGACCGCGGTGCAGGAGCTGGCCTTCACGCTGCGTGACGGCGTGGAGTACGTGGAATGGGCCCTCGAGCGCGGGCTTCCGGTGGATTCGTTCGCGGGACGCCTGAGCTTCTTCTTCAACGCGCACATGGATTTCTTCGAGGAGATCGCGAAGTACCGCGCGGCGCGGCGCATGTGGGCGCGGTTGATGCGGGACCGGTTCGGCGCGCGCGAAGACCGCAGCCTGAAGCTGCGTTTCCACACGCAGACGGCGGGCTGCTCGCTCACCTGGCAGCAGCCGTACAACAACGTTGTGCGCACGGCGATCGAGGCCCTGGCCGCCGTGCTCGGAGGCACGCAGTCGCTGCACACGAACTCACTCGACGAGGCGTACGCGCTGCCGGGCGAGCACGCTGTGACGCTGGCGCTGCGGACGCAGCAGGTGATCGCGCACGAGAGCGGCGTGGCGGCGACTCCCGATCCGCTCGGCGGCAGTTTCTTCGTGGAGCGGCTCACCGCGGATGTGGAAGAGGCCGCGGGGCTTTGCATGCGTCGCATCGACGAGCTCGGCGGCATGATTCCGGCGATCGAGGCGGGGTTCCCGCAGCAGGAAATCGCGGAGGCGAGCTTCGAGTTTCAGAAGCGCGTGGAGTCCGGCGAGTACAGGATCGCCGGTGTGAACGCGTTCGCCGGGGGGCAGGAGCAGGCGATCGAAGTGCTCGAAATCGACGAGAGCTCCGCGCTGGCGCAGAACAGAAAGCTCGACGAGCTTCGGAAGAGGCGCAGCAGCACTCGCGTAGCCGCGGCGCTCGGCGCCCTGAAGCGCGCCGCCGAGGGCGCCGAAAACACCATGCCGTTCCTGCTGGAGGCCGTGCGGGCCCTGGCGACGGTGGGAGAGATTTGCGGCGCCCTGAAAGAGGTCTTCGGGACCTACGAGGAAAAGAGTATCCTGTAGGAGAGAAGCAGGAGCGGTGTGAGACGGCTGTCTCATCCCCGCGGATTCTTCCGAACCTTGTCTCCTGATTTTCTTTTCGACTGATGGAACGCATCCGAGTGTTGATTGCCAAGCCCGGGCTGGACGGCCACGACCGGGGGGCGAAAGTGATCGCCCGCGCCCTCAGGGACGCCGGCATGGAGGTGATTTACACCGGATTGCGGCAGACTCCGGAGATGATTGTCAATGCGGCGTTGCAGGAGGACGTCCGGGTGATCGGTCTTTCGATCCTCTCGGGCGCGCACAATGCGATTGTGCCGCGGGTGATGGAACTGCTCCGCGAGAAAGAGATGACGGACGTGATCGTCATCGTAGGCGGCATCATTCCCGACGAAGATGCCGGGCAACTGAAGAAGCTGGGCGTGGCCGCGGTCTACCAGCCAGGCGCGTCGCTCGAAGAGATCGTCCGGTTCATCCGGTCCTCGGTGAGCCAGCCTGCCTGAGGCGACGCTGCCCGCGCCCCTGCTTCGGAAAAGACAGAAGAATCGTATGAACGACAAGCTCAAAATCGCCGTGTTCGTCGATTACGACAACATCGAGATCGGTGTGAAGTCCACGCTGCAGCGGGACCTTGACATCGCGATGGTGCTCGAATCGCTGAAGGAGCGCGGCGACATAGTGGCCAAGTTCGCTTACGCGGACTGGGGCCGTCAGGAAGGCGCCAAGCGGCAGATGGCGGAGAACGCGGTGCAGATGGTGCAGCGCATCCCGTCGCCGCGCGGAGACAAGAACGGCGCCGACATCAATCTCGCGCTGGACGCCCTGGAAATGGCGTTCACGCACGACCACATCAACGCCTTTGCCATCGTGAGCGGGGACAGCGACTTCATCCCCCTGGTGAACAAGCTGAAGGAGTACGGCAAGACCATCTTCGTGGTGGGCGGCCGCGCTTTCACGAGCACGATTCTCCAGAAGAATTGCCACGAGTTCATCAGCTTCGAATCGCTGATGGACGAGCCGGGGTCGCGCAAGCGGGAACCGCAGCCACAGGCAGCGCCGCCGCAACCGCAGGCACAGCCGGCACCGGTCGAGAGACCGCCGCAACAACAGTACGGGGGCGGGCGGAGGCGCGAACGCCATCGCCCGGCGCCGCTCGAGCTGTCGCAAGCCATGCCCCTGGTGGAGCGGGCTCTGCAGGTGCTGGAGCGTCGGGAAGTGACGCCGCAACTGGGGCTCCTGAAGTCCACCATGCTGCAACTCGACCCGACGTTCAGCGAGAAGGCGTTCGGCGCCGGCTCGTTCACGGAGTTCGTCGAGAAGCTGAAAGACGCGGGCTACGTGAATGTGACAGGGGCCGAGGGCCGTTACGTCATCGAGCGCAAGTCCGAAGCGGCCACGAAACCGGAAGAGCCGGCACATAAGCCGGAAGAGGCGCTGCCCATGCTGCGCGACGTGCTGGAGACGCACCGCCTGGAGATGGACGCCGGAGCCGCGGCCGAAGACCTGGAATCGTGGACGCGCGCCGAGCACGCGGGTTTCGAACCCGCGAAATTCGGTTTCCAGGAATTCACGGAGCTGCTGAACTTCGCGCAGGACAAGCTGGTGGTCAGAGTCGAGCCCGACGCGGAACGCGGCCTCACGGTATTCCTCGGGGCCGAGTTCTATCCTCCGGCGCCGCCCGAAGGGCCGGCTGAGGAGACTCCGTCGGAGTTGGACGAGCGCCAGCCGGAAAGCAACCAGACCCCGGCGCTCATGGAGCCGCCGCCCAAGCCGAAGCGGGGGCGGAAGACGACGGGAACGAAGCGGACGAAGAAACCGGCGGCCACGGCGACAACCGGCAACACAGCAGCGCGGCCCCGCCGGACCCGGAAGCGGCCATCTCCGACCGAATAAGCGAACGGACGAGCGGTGCGATGGGGCCAGACAGATCTGGAAACGGTTGATTTGACCCCATCGCCCGCGCGTGACGAGTTTGCACGAGGAGTGGCGGTTGCGGGCCCGGTCTGGCGAGCAGAATGAGTAGCCGCGCCTTGAGCGGCATGAAGGCCGGTGTGTTGGCGCTGAGCGCATTCCGGCACGAAAAGCGGGCGCCGATGGCAGATGTCCGAAGTACCCTGATTCATGCCTCTGACCGCGTCGCTCCGGAGATCCTCGGCGATAGTGCTCGGCAGGGTATCCCGCGGGCGCCGGCGCCGGTAGACCGGATCCCCGGCGAAGGTCGGGACTGAAGTCGAACGCAAGACCATCCGCCGTGCAAGTGTGCACCGGAGCGGGCCGTAAACCCTCGTGATATATTGTGAAAAGCGGTTCGGCAGTTGTCCTTCCAGCCCGCCTCGCGCTGGCGGTGTGCGGCGGAACTCGGGCCACCCTAGCTCAGCTGGTAGAGCGGCTGATTCGTAATCAGCAGGTCGCCGGTTCAATCCCGGCGGGTGGCTCCAGCCTAATCGATTTTCCCAGGCAGGAACTTCCGGCCGAAGGGCGATTCAATCTGTTAATACCTCTATCGTCAGATCCTGTTGTTTGCTGGCAGGATATTTTTGGGCATGATGTTGTGGGCCAATGTTTACGGGCACTTGGCTGGAGTCTGAAATTGGCTCCAACTTTTCGACGTTGTCCCTGTCTGGTTCCGGCTACGCCGGGTTAGGGAATCGAGCCGTGCCCGCACGGTCTGGCTCCGATGAGTACTTGTCGCCAAGTGATCCAGTTTAGGCCGGGCGCGGGTCAGAAGGTCAGCAGGAGCCGGTCCGAAACAATCTCGTGCTCAAGGGTCCGGCCGTCCATCTGAAAACGCTTTAGCATAGAGCGCCCGACATCAATGAACAACTCCCGTTCAAACAGGCTGTCCGGGATGGGAAGCTCGCAAACGTGTTTTCCGGATCGTTTTGTGCCGTCGATGCTGACGGCCACGAAAACGCCTCTCCGCTTGCATCGCTCTATGACCCGGAACAGGTGGCTCAGACTGAACGATTGCGCTCCGTAGAGGATGGCTTGGCTGTGGCTGTATGGCGGGTCGCAATAGATGAGATCACCCGGCCGCGCCCGGTCCATCGCCTCTTCATACTCCATCCGTAAGAAGGTCGTGCCCTGAGTGCGCCGATGCCACTCGTCAACTCTCCGGCCGAAGGATTCCGGGCTTATTGGATCGTGGATGCCGCACGGTGTTGACATGTAGCCATCTGCTTTCCGAAAGCGAACCACGCCGCCATAACAGGACCGGCAGAGGAAAAGAAGGTCTGCGGCGTTCGGGTTCGCGTTGTACGATGCCTTGATCCGTTCGTATCCCTCAACCTTGTCACCGCTGGCCATCTGTTGCCAGCGTCCTGCGTACCAGCGCTTCAACGTCTCAGGCGAATCGTGTAGCGTCTCCCAGATCTCGACAAGAGGCTTGAACGTATCGGAGCCGACTGCGCTTCTCGGTGCCAACGTGGCAAGAACAGCTCCGCTGCCGATGAACGGTTCGTAGTACGTTCCAAAGCCCGCAGGGAAGTAGGACGCAATCTCGTGAGCGGTACGCTGCTTGTTGCCGATCCACTTCAGCAACCCCGTCTGGAACGGTTCCACCCTGACCGGGCGCTCCGTGTCGAACATAGCCAATTACATCATAGGCGCTGGTTCTCTGATCGGCGTTTTCCGCGATTCCTAGTATAGCGCGGATTATCCGATTTTGGAATAATTCTCACACACTGGATACGCTGGCATGTGATGCCGAAAGCCCACTCCGTTTCTGCTCAAGAGCAGCTACAGGCGCTCTTACGGCAGGTGCGAACGGATGCGGGCTTGACTCAGACGGACGTGGCTCAGCGCTTGGAACAGCCGCAATCGTTCGTCAGTAAATACGAGTCCGGAGAGCGCCGTCTGGATATCCTCGAATTGCGCGAGGTCTGCCAAGCTATCGGCATCCCGCTCCCTGAATTCATTCGGCGTCTTGAAGAAGCGCTCCGATGACTCCCAACTCCGTTTTTCTGAATCAGCCCAAGGCATTCTGGGCATATGTTCGCTCGATCAGCCAGGCCGTTGGGTAGACCGTCCGTGGTGAAGGTCAGATAAAGGTGCCAACTGCTGAGAAAATGGCGGCAGCGCTGAACGGCTTGGGGTTGGATGGGACCCGGCTGCTGAAACCGGACGGGGCCACCAAGATCGCACAGACGCTCCATGCCTATTTCGAGTACCGCGCAAAGACCTTGAACACGTTCGTGGAGCCGCGCCTCATGAACAGGGACACGGCCCGTGCGCTGTTCGAGAAGATGCGCAAACAGCTTTCACCCAAGATCCCGATTCCGATGAATAAGCAGAAGGGCGATAAGAAGGCGCCGGCATACCTCACAGCGATCGTGAACATGCTGATCGAAGCCAATGCGGGCGGGACGGACTGCGACTATGACCCGCGTGCGCTCACGACGGTCACTCAAGATGGCGCTCCACTGCGGACTCTGTCACGGAGGGTCGACGGGGCGTTTCCGTGTGCGGTCAATCCTATTGCCGTTTGGGAGATCAAGGAATACTACTACACAACCACGTTCGGGAGCCGGGTTGCGGACGGTGTGTATGAAACGCTGGTGGACGGGATGGAGCTTGAAGAGTTGCGCGTCAGCGAGAGCATCAGCGTTTTGCATTACCTCATGGTTGATGACCACTACACCTGGTGGGACTGCGGCCGGTCTTATCTCTGCCGGATAGTCGACATGCTCCACATGGGCTATGTGGACGAGGTCTTGTTCGGTGCCGAGGTAGCAGAGCGTCTGCCGGCCATTGTCAAGGAGTGGGGCCGGTTGTTGAAGAAGCGCGGATGAACTGGGTGCCCGGCTTGACCGGTCGCCTCCCTGTTGTGCCAGGTGGATGGCCTGATTGAGCAATGCCGGAACCTGCTGGTGTTCCGTAAGCAACTGCAACAGCATGGCGTTCAGGAACGGGCGGCCACCCTGTTTCCGTGCGCCATTCTCCCGGAGTAATCAGCAGGTCGCCGGTTCAATCCCGGCGGGTGGCTCCAGAAATCTTCCAATTAGAGAGACTTATCGCAAACCCGCACTCAATGGGGGCACGGCGCGAATCACAATTCCCGCCGGGACCTGGAGATCGTTCCTCTGGGAGATGGATTCGGAATAAGTCGTGCCTGAATTGTGCGAGCGACCGGCGGGGTATTGAGCGGCCGCAAAGAGCCGTCCTTTCGACGACGCGACGGGGAAACTCAGCTCGCCATCCCCAATACGTCCTCGACCGCCTCCGGATGCTTCGCAATCACCGCCAGCAGCACGCGGGTGGGCGCGTCCGGCCGCGACCGGCCCTGCTCCCAATTGCGCAACGTGGCCGGGGGGAAACCGAACTTGGTTGCGAACTGCGCCTGGCTGAGCCGCATCTTCGTCCGGACCTTGCGCACGTCCACGTCCGGCACACTCACCAGTGTCACGCGGACGTTTCGGTTCTCACCGCGCGTCCACGCAATCGCCTGCTCCAGCCCTTCGATGATGCTCGCGCCGACCGTGGGCCGTTTCTTCGCCGCCTTCTGCGCCGTTCGCTTGGTTTTGGTCTTCGTATTCACCGCGTCCTCCTGTTTCTTTGCCGGATACCCCGCCACCAGGATCTGCACCAACCCCCTCATCGCGTTGCGCTCGGCCTTGCTGAGATTCGCCTTCTCGTTTTTCGGGTAAGCGGTCAGCAGGAACAGCGGCAGCCGTCCGCTGTGGTAGTAGTAGATCACCCGCGCGCCGCCGCGCTTGCCTCTTCCGGCCAGAGCCCAGCGAACCTTCCTGACGCCGCCGGTTTCCGGAATGATCCTGCCGGCTTCCGGGTTAGCGCCCATGAACGCCACCAGTTCCTCCCGCTCCGCGTCCGACATCAGCGGTTCCATATCCTCGAGGAACCGCTCGGTCTCCACGACCGTCATCGGGGCATCCGACATGCACTTCCACTATACGCAATTTGCGTATGGCGAACAAGGATGGGATTATCGGGGGAAGTCCAATCCGGCGCCAATGTTCGCGTGAATGGCTTTCGGGTGCACTCGCGCGGCCGCGCGCGTTTACGCCAGGCCGTGGTCGCGCATCTTGCGCCGGAGGAAGATCGCCGATTCCGCGATGTCTTGCGGGCCGGTCAGCGGGTCCATGCCATCCTCGATCGAGATCCAGCCTGAGAAGCCGCCGGCCTTCAGGATGGAGAAGATGCGGTCGTAATCGTTCAGGCCTCGGCCCACCACGCCGTGCTGCAGGATGCCGGCATAGCCGGTCGTGGGGTTGCTTTCCATTTTGCGCAGATCCTCGAGCGTGCCACCCTCGAAGTAGCGATCGCTCGCGTGCATCGTGACCACGCGGTCCTTCACGGCCTCGAGCAGCGCAATCGGATCGTCTCCCGCGATGATGGCGTTGGACGGATCGTAGTTCACGCCGAAGTTGGGGTGGCGCGGGATGGCATCCAGCAGTTGCAGAAACACGTCCATCTTCTGAGCGAATTCCGGCTGCTGCCAGAAGCCGTCCTTGTAATGGTTCTCGAGGATCAGCGTGACGCCTTGCTTCTCCGCCTCCGGCAGAAGCGCCGAGATGCACTCCGCGGCCCAGCGCACACCCGTGTCCCGCGGGACCTCGGCCCGGCGCTGGCCTGACAGAACCCGGCAGTAGCGCACGCCCAATGCAGGGCAAGTGCGAATGGCCTGCCGCTGCCGCTCGATTTCCTCCAGCCGCTCCGGCGGATCCGGCTTCGTGAAATCCGGCGAGTAGCACATCATGGGAATGGAGCGCCCCTGCGATTCGACGCGGCGGCGGATTCGCTCCAGCTCCTTCGGCTCGCGCCAGGGCGTGAAGAGCCAGTAGAACTCCAGACCGTCCACGTCGAACTCCGCGGACATGTCCACCCAGTCGTCCACGGTCATCTCGCGGCTGGTGCACAGGGCCGGGAGAAAGCACTTGGGGAATGCGGCAAGCGGCATATTTGTGGGAACCTTCCCGCGGTCACTCCGCCAGCACTGCTTTGACGTACTCGCGGCGATGCATGCGTTCAAAGCAGTCGGCCCATTCGTTCAGCGGGGCTACCCGGCTGATGAGCGGGTCCGGGTCGATCTGCCCGGCGGCAATCATCGAGATGATGCGCTCCCAGATCGGCCAGTTATGGGAGAAGCTGCCGGCGAGCGTGACGTTCTTTTGCACGAGCGGATCCAGGCTGCAATCCAACGGTTGAGGGCCCCAGCCGACCTTGATGATCTGCCCGGCCGGACGCACGGTTTGCATCGCCAGTTGCATGGTGGCAGAGACGCCGGCCGCATCCACTACCACGTCAACGCCCAGGCCGTCGCCGAGTTCCCGCACGTACTCGGCGACGCCGCCCTCCAGGGTCACGTCCGCCCCGAGAGCGCGTGCGACGTCCAGCCGCAGGGCGTCGCCCGGCATGCCGGCCACGATCAGGCGCCCGGCGCCGCTGAGCTTGGCCATGACCGCGCACAGGAGTCCGATGGGCCCCGGCCCCAGCACCAGCACCGCGTCGCCGGGACGCACGCGGCCGTTCACGCACACGGCATTGTAGGCCACGCAGCAGGGCTCGGTCAGAGCGGCGCGAGCGAAGCTCAGATCGGATGGGATGTGGTGCAGACAACGCTCCGGCACGCGCACGTAGTGCGTCATGGCGCCGTCCACTCCATAGCCGAAACCGCGCCGCGAGGGATCGAGATTGTACAGCCCGCGCCGGCTGTAAGGCGAGAGCTCGTCCACCACAGCGGCGGTTTCGCTCACCACGCGGTCGCCTTCCCGGAAGGCGCGCACCTCGGAGCCGCAGCGAGCCACTGTACCGGAGAACTCGTGCCCCAGGATGCAGGGGTAGTTGACCTGCCAACTGGCCGAACCACGCCATTGGTGCAGATCGCTGCCGCACACGGACACAGCGCCCACGCGCAGCAGCACATCACGGTCTCCGAACTCCGGCACCGGCACGCTCCTCAGCTCGACCGAGAACGGATCGCGCCGGTAATTCACTACCGCCGGCATGCTGGCGCTCATGCGTGGCTCTCCTTTCCGACGGGCACGTCGCCATAGGCGTGCACCTTCTCACAAATCGTGCGCAACACCCGCTCGACATCTCCACCGGCCGTGCGGAACGAATGCGCATCGATGGCCAGAGGCGCGCCGATGACGACCAGCGGCGCGCCGTACCCAGGAGTTTCGATGGCCTGCTCGATGCTCAAGCCGCCGACCGCCTGCACCGGCACGCGGACCGCCTGAACCACCTCGCACAGCCGGTCGAGCGGCGTGGGCCTGGGCAGGCCGCGTTCGCGCCGCAGATTGCGCATGTCGAAGCCGATGTGGTGAATGACGTAATCGCAGCCGAGCTCTTCGAGGATCCTGGCGCCCTCCACCGGATCGGGCATGGCCATATTGTCGCCCATCACTTTGACGCCGAAGTCCCTGCCGGCCTTGACCACCAGTTCCACTGTTTCCGTGTGCGCCTGGCCCATCACGACGACCATGCTGGCCCCGGCCTTGGCCATCACTTCCGCTTCCAGCCAGCCGCCGTCCATGGTCTTCAGATCCGCGACGATGGGCGTTTGCGGGAAGCGCGCGCGCAACTCCCGCACGCCGCGCATTCCTTCAGCGATGATGAGCGGGGTTCCGACTTCCAGCCAGTCCACGCCGGCCCGCATGGCCATCTCGGCGGTCTTGACGGCTTCCGCCAGGTCGATCAAGTCAAGTGAAATCTGAACCGTGGCCTTCATATCAGGCCTCCTATCGAATTGTAGCGGCGGGCGGCGATGCAGTCGTGCACGAGGGCGAGCAGAAGTTCCAGCCGCCCGGGCACCGGTGGGCGAACCATAGTGACGGCAGAGTAACACCGGATCCTGGTGAAACACAACGCCCAGGGCCGGAGGTGGACGGAGGCGTTAACCGCTTGCCGTTCTGCTCGCCTTTTTCGCCCGTGCCTCGCTCCTGGTGATAAGATTAGGCCCGCGAAAGGTGCGAACGCCACCATGGAACTCTACTCCCGGCGCAGGCTGCTCGCCGCTGCCGCGGCTCTGCCCGCGGCCACACTCACCGCTGAGGACGGCCGGCGCGCTTTCCAGCGGGCGCGCATCTTCGATAGTTCCCCCGAGAAGGTCGTGTTCGCCCGCGGCGACCGGACTCTTTTCGAGTACCGCTATGCCGCCAACCGCCCGAAGACCTACGTCCATCCGCTCTATGCGCCGAACGGCGCCCCGATTTCGCAGGACAGCCCCGCCGACCACGTGCACCACCGCGGGCTGATGCTGGCGTGGTCCAACATCAAGGGCTTTGACTTCTGGGGCGAAGTGAATCCCGACGTGCCGCACGGGCGCATCGTCCACCGCCAGTTCGAGAAGCTCGGCTTCGGTCGCGCGCACACTCCGGAGTTCATAGCCGTGAATCACTGGATCGCGGACGGCAACGTGCTCGTCGTGGAGCGGCGCACTCTTCGCGCGCCCGACCTGGACCGGACCGCGACGTGGCTCGAGTGGGAGAGTGAGCTTCGGGCGGGCGACGCGCCGGTTACGCTCTCCGCCGAGGGCCACCCCTACGACGGCCTGGGCATCCGTTTCATCGCCTCGATGGATAAAGGCACGGTGCTGAACTCCAACGGCACTGCAACGATTGAGGCCGCGAATGGCGAGCCGGCCTGCTGGTGCGCTTACACGGGCTCGCTCGGGAGCGGCTCCTGCACAGTAGCGATCTTCAATGCCCCCGCCAACCCGCGGCACCCGTCGCCGTTTTTCGTCATGAACACGCCGTTCGGATACCTGAGCGCGGCACCCACGTTCAAGCAGCCTTTCGAGCTGCCGAAGAACCAGGCGCTCCGCCTGAAGTACGCTGTGGCGGTGTGGAACGGCCAGGCGGACCGAAGGGTTCTCGACAAGTCGTATCGGCGCTGGAGCGGGAAGTAGTGCGCGAAGGCTAGGCCTCTGAAGGCACCCGAGCTATCGGTTCCGTTGTACTTTTGCGCGCGCCACCGTATACACTTCAGAAGTACAATGGATATACGGAGCATGCGATGATCAAGAGACTCACAAAGCATGGGAACAGCGTCGCGCTGATAATCGACCGCCCGATTCTCGAGCTGTTGAACATCGACACGGACACGCCGCTTGATATAAGCACCGACGGTAAGCGACTGATCGTCGCGCCTGCCCAGGCATCGGAACGGCGCCAGAAGTTCGAAGCCGTGCAGGAACTGGTCCACAAACGATACGGCAGAGCGTTCAAGAAGCTCGCTGAGTGACGGCCGGCATGGACGCGCAGTTTCTGCTGTTGGACGAAGTGCTCGAGATCCACACACAGCAGATCCGGATGTATGGCGGGTCCGAAGGCATTCGCGATCGGGCGGGCCTGGAATCGGCGATCGCCACGGCGATGGCGACTTTCGACGGGCAGTACCTCCACCCCACATTGCCGGCGATGGCCGCGGCCTACCTGTTCCACATCTGCCGGAACCATCCGTTCGTCGATGGCAACAAGCGGACAGGAGCGAACGCCGCCGTCGCCTTCCTCCTGATGAACGACTGGGACCTGGACCTAACTGAAAGCGAACTCGTCGAGCTTGTAATTGCCGTAGCTTCGAGCGTCATGACCAAGAACGATCTCATCAGAATCTTCGAGGAACGTTCCCGCCCGGCCGCCAGTCGCGGTCGCAGTTGATGTCCAGGCGCAACGGTAGGCGAATCCCGAGAACCTTTGCGCGATCTGCAGCGCGTGCTCGTACGAAGCCACGCTCGGCCGACGCTCGCGACGCAGCCGGATCACGCCGCTTTCTTGACCTTCACGTCGACCCGCAGGCCGGCAGCGGCGAGCAGGACCACAAGATTATCGATCGAGAACGAGTGGATCTTGCCGCGCGTCAGGTCCGACACCCGCGGCTGGGTCACCCTCAGTATTCTGGCCGCACGGGCCTGGGTGAGATTGTTCTTTCTGATGAACTTCACGAGGGCCCGCATCATCGCCGAGCGGATGCGAATGTTTTCGGCCTCGGCGGGCGCAAAACCCAAATCGGTGAAAACGTCGGTACGGTGCCTGGTTTCCCGCGTCATTTGTCTACGTCTTCGCAGTGCCTCCGTCACCAACCCACTCGACCGGCTTGAGCGACGAATCACGCACTCGGCCCAGTATACAAGATTGTGTATACCGTGGCAGCTCGCAGTCTTGTGACCACGCGAGCCAACCCTACTTCCAGTGCTTCTGCACGAACGCCTCCACCTCGGGTAATCCGCCCTGCAAAATCAAATACCCGTTGTGCGGCTCGCGCGGCGTCGTCTCGTGGTTCACCGGCGTCGTCAGCATCTCGCGAATTCTTTTCGGGTCATCCGTCTGCCCCAGCACCCACGCCAGCTTCATGTACGCCACCTCGGGCAGCATGTTGTCGAGCGGGATGATGCCGAGGTCGAGCAGGTCGCGCCCGGTGTCGTAGACGTACATCTGCGCAAAGCCCCACAGCGTCTGCACCGTCATCACCACTGTCATGCCCTTCGCGACGGCGCGTTTCAGCGCCGGGTAGAGCGGCTTGTTCACGTGCCCGAGCCCCGTGCCGGCAATCACGATGCCGCGGTAGCCCATCCCGGCGAGGCCGTCGATGATGTCCGGATTGAAGTTCGGGTAGTAGTACTGAATCGTCACCCTCTCTTCGAACACCGGCGTGATCACGGGCTTTCGGGTCTTGTCGCGCGGCAGGTAGTCGTCGGTCAGATACTTGAAGTGGCTGCCCTTGTCGTCCGGGTAGCGGCTCACCGTCGCGAGCGGCGTTGCGCCGATGGTGCGGAACGTGCTCCGGTAGGAACTGTGCATCTTGCGGCATCGCGTGCCCCGGTGCAGCAGGTCGTAGTTGTCCGACGTCGGGCCGAACATGCAGAGCATCACTTCGGCGATGTCGCAGTCGGCGGCCGTGCGCACGGCGTCCATCAGGTTCAGCGCGGCGTCGGAGGACGGACGATCCGAGCTGCGCTGGCTTCCCACCAGCACGATCGGCACCGGGCTGTTCTGCACCATGAAGCTGAGGATTGCGCAGGTGTGGCTCATCGTGTCCGTGCCGTGGCCGACGACGATGCCATCCGCGCCGTTCTCAATCTCCTCGCCGATCGCGACCGCCAGCGCCTTGTACTGCTCGGGCCCCATGTTCTCGCTGAAAACGCCGAACAGTTTTCTTGTTTTCAAGTTCGCGATCTCGGCCAGCTCCGGCACCGCCCCGTAGAGCTCGCCGGGCGTGAACGCCGGAATCACCGCGCCTGTGCGGTAGTCCAGCCGCGAGGCGATGGTGCCGCCGGTTCCCAGGAGCGTCACGTTCTTCTTCCGCGGATCGACGGGGAAGTCCTTCTCCGGGATCTTGTACACCGCCTTTCGGTAGCCGGTCTCGCGCGCGGCGGCTATGCGGTCCGCGCGCACGCCGATGTTGTACCCGTTGAAGAGCTTGATCACGATGTGCAGGTCGTCGCACGTTTCGTTTCGCGGCAGCACGACGCCCGCGAACACGGAGCCGGTGTCGTTGGTCACTTCGACTTCGCTCCACACGCCGATCCGAAACCTGTCCAGTACGTCCTTCGACGCGCCGCGATAACCCTGCAGGCGGTCCGTGCGCCCGCTGATCGGCACATTCATCGCGCCACCTCCGCCAGCCGCGTCCTCACGACCTCGGCGACTTCCTTTGCCGGCGCCTTGCCGCGCAACATCCGTATCGCCTCGCCGGCAAGGACACGGAACGCCCGCGCGCCATCGTTACCTCGAACCGCATCTCTTACATCAAGCGCGCCAATTTCCGATTCCCACACTTCCCGTCCCGCAAGTTCGATCCCTTCGGCTGCGCACGCCGCCGCGGCGGTCAGACCGGCATCTTCCGCCATGCGCGCGGCCACGGCCGGGATCAATTCCTTCGGCAGCCGCCCGTCCGAATACAGGTCGAAGATCTGCACCCACTCATCCGCGCCCAGCCGCTCCACCGGAATTCCGGCGCGTTTCAGCGCCTTCGCCCGTTGTCCGATCATGACGGCCGCGGTCAGGCCGCCGGCGCCGGTCCGTTCCACGACTGCGTCCACGATGTCCGCGCCACCCCTCCGGATCAGGAATTCGGTCGTCTCCTGGGGCACGCGCCACGCGCCGTAGCGCGCCAGCCGCTCCCACGGCGCGGGTTTCAGGTGGGCCCGGATCGCCGCCACGCGCTCCCCTGAGATTCGCGTCGGCGGCGAGTCCGTGTCCGGGTACATGCGGTCCGGGCCCGGCAGAATGCGCTCAAACGTAGTAAATCCACCTATGAGCGCCTGCCGCGTCTCCTTCGGCACGCCCTGCGTCGCCTCGGCAAAGCGGTCCCGGATTTCGGCCGCCGCCGTGCGGCAGTCCTCGTCGGGACCGGACACCAGGAAGAAATCGTCGGCCTCACCCAAGTGCAGCCGCCGCCGGATGCGCTCGATCGCGCGGTGCTTGTTCTGGAAGCCTGGAAGCACGGCGCCTGACAGCACCACCGGCAGCTCGTCCAGGCACGCGATCACGCGGACCCTTCCCGCCAGCTCGTCCAGGAACGTCGCATCCGGCTGCGTCGGGTGCTGCGCCAGCCCCGCAACGCCCTCCACCTTCACGGCACAGATTCGCCCGCCGCCTTCGAGCGCGCGGCGCATGAAGCCCAGGTCCACATCGGCAAATATGGTTGAGACATCGAACGCCTGCATGCGAATCGAATCGGGCGAACTCATGCCCCGCCGCCGCAGCTCGTCGCGCAGCTCGAGCAGGTTCACCTGCCGCACCGCTTCGTTGTGCACCAGCTTCACCGCGTAAACCGCGCGCGGCACTCCCTTGATTTCGCAGCGATTGCCGCCGCGCACGGAGACGTTCACATCCTGCCGGCTCGCGCCGATTCCCGTGCGCACCCGGCGTGTGGACCGCGCCGTGAGACCGCAGACCGTGATCGCGTCGCGGACTTCGCCGGGCGTGCGCAGCTCGGGGCCCGTGACGGTCTCCGTGAGCGGCATCCCGAGGCGGTCCGTGCGCCACACGATCTGGTGGCCCTTGTCCCTCACCTCGCGGCAGGAGTCTTCCTCCACGCTCACGTGCGTGATGGCCAGCCGGCGGCCGTGAAACGGAACCCATCCGTTCACGCCGATGATGGCGGTACGTTGAAAGCCGGTCGGGATCGATCCGTCGAGGTATTGCTTGCGAGCGATGTGCACCTCGTCGATGATGTCCATGTTCATCATCAGGCACAGCTCGATCGCGACATCGATCGCTTCCTGGTTCACCAGAAACGGCGGCGTGTCGTCCATCTCGTACGTGCACACGTTGAGATGGTTCAGCAGGTAGACGATCTCCTTTTTCGTCTTGAATTCCATCAGCGCCGTGCCGTCGTACTCGCCGAGTTCGGAGAGCGTCGGCCGCATGTGGCGCAGCACCTCGCCGTCGTGCGTGGTCGTGTACAGCCCGGCGGGGCACCGGCAAAACAGTTTTTCCCTGGTGAGGAGCTGCTGGTGCACCTCGAGGCCTGAGATGAGTCCCACGGCTTCGTAGTCCAGCGGTTGCATCATGGGCAGGCTCCAGGACGGGTCACGATCGAATGGTCCCGCGCCGGCAATGCCTGCGTCAACGCGAGGCGGACGAAGCCGGATCCGGGAAGGTCAACCCGCGAGGGATTCGTAAAGCGCGAGCAGCGCGTCGGCCCGCGATTCCGGCGAGAAGTGGCTCGCCACCCGCGCCCGGGCGTTCGCAGCGAGTTGCTTTGCGAGTGCGGAATCATCCAGCAGCAGCCGAATTGCTCCCGCCATGGCCCGCGGGTCGCACGGTTGCACCAGAAGCGCCGTCTCTCCGTTCGCAGCGATCTCCGGCACTCCGCCCGCCGCTGTCGCCGCAACGGGCACCCCCGCGGCCATCGCCTCGAGCAGCGCGTTCGGCGATCCCTCGCTCAACGACGGCATCGCGAGCACGTCCGCCATCGCATAGAACGGCGCCACGTCCCGGACCTGCCCCGCCATCGTGAGCCGGACGCCCCGCGCCGCCGCGGCTGCTTCCACGCGCGGCCGCTCGGGTCCATCTCCCACCACGACGAGCCGCACGCCTTTGTCGCCCAGGGCAGCAACGGCTTCCACGAGATCCGGAATCGCCTTTTCGTGTGACAGCCGCCCCACCGCAAGCACCACATGCTCTTGGGGGCCGATGCCGAGCGCGCTGCGCGCCGCCTCGCGCGCGGTCGCGGCCACGCGCGCCGCGAAGCGGGGGTCCACAGTGTTGTGAAGGACCAGAATGCGGTCCGGCGGCGCGCCGGTGCGCACCAGTTCCCGCTCAAAAGCGCGGCTCACCGTCAGGATCCGCTGCGCCCGGCGCAATGACCACCTGTCGAGCAGGTTGTACACCCGCATCTTCAGATCCGTCGTGGTGTAGCCGTGATGGAATGCCACCCACGGCATTTCGCGCCAGATTCCGGAAACACGCAACAGGAAGTGAGATTTCACGCTGTGCGTCTGCAACACGGCCGCCGCGCGTTCGCGCACAATCGCGCGCAGTGCTTCGGCGTTTCGCAAATCCAAACGCCCCCGCTCGCCGATTACGTGCGTCGGAATGCCCGCCTCGCGCGTGGCCTCGAGGAATGCATCCGGCGCATTCTCCGCACCCCGGCGGAACGTGACGATCTCCAATTCCAGCGGGCGCGGCTCCCGCGTCTTCACTGTCTCCCAGAAGTCCAGCAGGTTCTTGGCCGGGCCGGTCACGCTGGCGGCTTCGATCACCGCGAGCAGCCGGATCATCCCGCCACCTCCGCACGCGCGCGCTCGCCGAAACCGGAAAAGATTTCGAGCAGGGGCCGCGCCACGCGGGACCAGTCATAGCGTTCCCGCGCGAGCCGGAGTCCCGCCTCGGCAAGTGAGCCGGCCAGTTCGCGATTCATGGCCACGGCCGCCACGGCATCCGCAAGTTCCACGGGGGAATCGCCGAGGAGAATGTCGCTGCCGGGCGTGACGTCGAGGCCTTCGGCTCCGAGCCGTGTCGAAACGACCGGCACGCCTGCCGCCATCGCCTCCGGGATCTTCAGCCGCGTCCCGCTGCCGATGCGCAGCGGCACCACCGCGGCCAGCGCTTCCGCATAGTAGGGACGCACGTCCGCGACGGTGCCGGTCACTTCAACTCCGGGCTGCGAGGCAAGTGCGGCCACTGCAGGCGCCGGGTTCCGGCCCGCGATTGTGAGGACTGCGCCGGGGATGCGCTCCCGCAGCAGCGGCCAAACTTCGCGCGCGAACCACACCGCGCCGTCGATGTTCGCGTGGTAATCCATCGATCCGACGAATAGAATCCTCCGCCGCGCGGCGGGCAAAGACGCCGCCGTGGCTTCGAAGTACGCCGTGTCCACACCGTTCTCGACGATGCGCACATCGGCCCCGGGCGCCCACGCCAGAACGCGCGCTCCATCGCGCCGGCTCACGACGATGTGCGCCTGGCATGATGCCGCAAGCCGCTGCTCGTAACGCTCCAGCACCGCGGCAGTTCGCCATGCGTAGAGGCGCCGCCCCAGTCCGGCGGCGTGCTCGCTGTAGCGGCGCAGCAGCTCGGATTCGATGTTGTGCCAGTCGCAGACCACCGGCAGCGCGCCCCGCGCGGCAATGGCCGGCAGGTAACCCGCTGCGTGCACGCCTTCGATCTGCACGGCCCCGAATCGCCCGCTTGCGAGCAGACGATCCACGGTCTTCGTCATCGTGGCGGTCGTGTAGTTCAGGATGGTGACGGGCGGACCGAAAAGCCCGCGCAGGAGCTTCACCAGCGTATACCGCTCCGGCTTTGGCACCATCACGACGTCATCGGCCCCGGGCAGCATCTCGAGCGCGGGGCACGCGCCACCGCCCGGCGGCCGCTCCGCATCGTCCCAGAAGCCTGCGTACGTCAGCGGGAACTGCCGCGCCACCTCGCGTGCCAGGTAGAATTCGCGCAGCTTCGCCCCGGTGTTGAGCGGCCAGATGTTCCTCGCCGAAAGCTGCAAAACCCGCATCGCGCGCCCCGAAAGCCGAAACGCTGATTCTACCGCGCCGTCCCGCGTCCCGGGCCCGCAGGCCGAGCACTTAACATATTGATGTCGCGGTAGGGACGGCCATCGCTGACCGCCCCCCGCACAGATCCGTACGAGCGGAGCTACCGCATACGGCTCCTCCCTTGGATACGAGCGTCAAAACGAACATTCGGGTAGG